>Ga0335072_10001967_pt1 | contig 32476 bp, 26 predicted proteins | sample Lox_Sample_21_FD_206725 | JGI IMG/M metagenome (GOLD analysis project Ga0335072, IMG submission 206725) | Soil microbial communities from Loxahatchee National Wildlife Refuge, Florida, United States - Lox_Sample_2.1 | ecosystem: Environmental > Terrestrial > Soil > Wetlands | place: USA...
CTCCGCCGCAGGGCGTTCGCAGGCATGAATCGCGGCTATTTCGGACCCGGGGGGCGGCTGCCGTCGCGGGCGGCGGGCGCGGGCCTGCCCGCTCGATTGCGACGGGCAACTGCCTCGGCCCGCAGCGCGGCGTCTGCCTGGCCGCGAACTGAGCATGGGTAGCGCAGCGGCAGGCATCCAGCGGGCACCGGGTCAGCGGTCCCGTCCAGCCCGCGGGGCTGCTCGACGAGCACGGGAAGCTCCGGGCGTTGGCGGTGCATGGCTGCGGCTATGCCCAGCCCGGGGCTTAGCCCGTGCAGCACCACATCGGCCCGGTCCACCAGCGCGCATCGCTGCCCGTTCAGCAGCGGGCACGCCCCCGGGTCATCGCCCGGCCCGCTGCAGAACGCGACATCCAGGCCTGCGTCACGGAACAGGGAGAAGTTCGAGACCGCCGGGGCCGGCCGGTCGTCCTCGACCAGCAGCCGGGGACGCCGCCCGGGCAGGCCGGGTGAGGACCACGTCCTCCTGGGCATCCGTTGCTCCATGTGATCACCTCCGCCGCCTTTCTCCCAGTCAGCGCCCGCGTACGCCCCGCGGCCAGGGCGGTTGGTCCTGACCACGCCAGGCCGCCCGGCACGACGCGGGGTAACCGAAGCCAGCCGGCACCAGGACCATCACCAGGTACCAACCACCTGACCGCTAGATGGACCGCCCTTCCCGACGGCAGTTGGGTTCGTTTGGGACCTTCGCCTCTGCGCCGGTTCGTGGCATCGGCCCACCATGGTGGCGTGTCGTCGGCTGTGAGGACGGCGCCGGCCCCAACGTCGCGGACAGCTTCGGTGCGGTTTCGCGGTCGAGGCACGGTGGCGTCCCGTGGCGTTCTGGGCGGAGGTGACCCAGGTGGACGGGTTGATGATGGATTACCCGCTGACGGTGCCGTACCTGCTGGACCGGGCGGCCCGTTACTTCCCTCGGGTTGAGGTGGTGAGCCGTAGGCCGGACCGGTCGGTCGCCCGGTCCAGCTATGCCGAGGTGTGCCGCCGCGCTCATCAGCTCGCCGGCGGCATGGTGCAGCTGGGTGTCAGCCGTGGTGACCGGGTGGCGACCCTTGGCTGGAATCACACCCGCCACCTGGAGGCCTATTTCGGCGTGCCGCTGATGGGCGGGGTGCTTCACACGCTGAACCCGCGCCTGTCGACAGAGGAGCTGGCGTATGTGGTGAATCATGCCGGTGACTCGGTGCTGCTGGTGGACGACGTCCTGCTGCCTGTGCTGGAGCGGCTGCGCAACCAAGTGAGCCTCAAGCACATCGTGGTCTGGACGAACGGCACGCAGCCACCTGACGGCATGGTCGACTATGAGGAGCTCGTGGCATCGGAGCCAGGCGAGTTCGCGCCGCCGCCGCTGGACGAGCACGAGGCGGCCTGCATGTGTTACACCTCGGGCACGACGGGCCGCCCCAAGGGCGTGGTGTATTCGCACCGTGCGATCGTCCTTCATTCGCTGGCCTCCGCCATGACCGATGGGCTGGCGATCGGCCAGCGGGAGGTGCTGTGCCCTGTGGTTCCGATGTTCCATGTCAACGGGTGGGGGCTTCCGTACACCGCCACCCTGGTCGGATGCAAACAGGTGCTGCCGGGCCCGCACCTGGACCCCGAGAGCCTGCTTGACCTGTACGTTGCCGAGGGCGTCACGGTCAGCGCCGGGGTGCCGACCATCTGGCTGGCCATCTTGCAGGCGCTGGAGAAGGAGCCTGATCGCTGGCAGCTAGGGCCGGTCCGGATGGTGGTCGGGGGCTCGGCGGCGCCGGAAAGCCTGATCCGCGGGTTTGACCGTCACGGACTGCGGGTGGTGCACGCCTGGGGGATGACCGAGATGACCCCGCTGGGCACTGTGAGCTGGCTCAAACGCTCACTTGAAGAACTGCCCGAAGATCAGCGCTACGCCTACCGCGCCAAGCAGGGACTGCCCGTCCCGCTAGTGGACACGCGGGTTATGGGGCTGGCCGGTGAGGCACCCTGGGACGGGCAGACCATGGGCGAACTGGAGGTCCGCGGCCCGTGGGTGGCATCGGGCTACTACCAGGCACCCGACCAGGCCGACAAATGGTCTGCCGACGGGTGGTTCCGCACCGGCGATGTGGCCACCATCGACCCCGAGGGATACGTCAAGATCACCGACCGGACCAAGGACCTAGTCAAGTCCGGCGGCGAGTGGATCTCCAGCGTGGACCTGGAGAACGCGCTGATGGGGCACCCCGCCGTCGCGGAGGCAGCCGTCATCGCCGCCAGGCACCCCAGGTGGGATGAGCGCCCGGTCGCCGTCGTGGTCTTCAAGGAAGGCGCCTCTGCCACCGCCGAGGAGCTGCGCGCGTTCCTCGAGCCCAAGTTCGCGAAGTTCTGGCTGCCCGACCGGTTCGTCTTCACCTCGCAGATCCCGCGAACCGCCGCGGGCAAGTTCCAGAAGACCACACTGCGCCGCCAATATGGCGACATCCTCATCGGCCCGGATGCGTTACGCGTGGTCTATCTAGAAATCCCCACCTCAGCCAAGCACTGAGGCGCGAGGTCGTGGTCGAGGCGACGAGGCGCCGGGTCCAGCGGGGCGCAAGCGGCCGGACCGCTCGATCCGTCAGGCATCCCGGCGATCGGAATCGGCGACTGCCTGGCCCCCCGCACCGTGGAGGAAGCCGTCCTCGAGGGCCTCGTCGCCGCGTCCGGTATCTGACCGCCGCTCGCGAGAGCCTTCCTACGGGCCGGGCTGCCGGTCTTCCCCGCCTGCCCTGCGGCCCGTCCGGCTCCGCTGCAGGCGCGGTTGCGGGGTTTCGCGGATCTTGGCTGAAAGGCGCTGCCTGCATCACCAGGGTCGTCCTCTTCCTGTCTTTTGCAGGTGAGAGGGCTGGCCACGCCGCCAGGGGCGCGGCAGTCACCCGTTTCCGGGCGACGACCGCTGACTGGACATCCCGCCCCTTCAATTGGTATTACCATTTTACCAACTACTTGCCTGGAGGTCTCATGGCCAGCGACGCTCTTGTCTCCGACAACATGGCGAAGAAGTTCGCCCGGGAGAAGGACTCCCCGTATGTCCGGTGGGTCGAGAACGAGGGCCTGGACATCATCGCCGCCCACTACGTGCCCGATCTCAACACGGTCGAGCTGAAGCCGTGGGAGCGGCGCGGCGGCCGCGGCGTCTTCATCAACCACGAGGCCTCCCGCACGTCCAATGACTGCTACGTGTGCGAGATCCCGGCCGGCGGCAAGCTCACCCCGCAGCGCCAGCTCTTCGAGGAAATGGTCCTGGTTCTGTCCGGGCACGGCTCGACCTCGGTCTGGAACGGCGCCGGGGCCAAGGTCACCTTCGAGTGGGGTCCTGGCTCGCTGTTCGCGATCCCGCTCAACACCTGGCATCAGCACTTCAACGGTTCCGGCGCCACCGCGGCGCGCTTCGTCTCCTCGACGAACATGCCGCCGATCATCAACCTGTACGACGAGCCCGAGTTCGTGTTCAACACCCCGCACGACTTCGCCGGGCGCTTCAACGGGGAGCCGGACTATTTCGCGGACAAGGACGAGCGCGAGGGGCTGCTGCTCAAGACCAACTTCGTCGCCGACGCTGTCGGCCTGCCCCTCAACGAGGCGAAGGAGCGCGGGGCGGGTGGCGGCCACATCCGCTTCATGATGGCCAAGGGATCGATGAACAGCCACATTTCACAGTTCCCGGTCGCGACATACAAAAAGGGCCACCGGCACGGGCCAGGGGCACACGTCATCATCCTGACCGGCGAGGGCTTCAGCCTGATGTGGCCGGAGGGCGAGGAGCCGCGACGGTATGACTGGAAGCCCGGCACGCTGATCGTCCCGCCGAACATGTGGTACCACCAGCACTTCAACACCGGCGAGATCCCCGCGCGCTATCTCGCCTTCAAGCACGAGGCGGTCTCTATCCGCAATGCCCAAGGCGTTCCCAAGGCGTGGATCAGCAGGCGCGTCGGCGGCGACCAGATCGACTACGCCGACGAGTCGCCGGTCGTGCGGGATACCTTCACCGAGGCGCTCGCGAAGAAGGGCCTGGTGCCGAACATGGACGCGGCCTACGCCGCCGAGCTCGATGACCTGCCCCCGCTGCCTGGCGAGCTCGCGCCGACCGCATGACCGCTCACCGGTACGGTCACGCAAGCCACGGTCACGAGAATCACGGTCACGATGACCACGGTAAGCACGATGACCATGACGACGAGCCCGATGTCCCGCTGGAAGAGAACCCGGTCTGGCAACAGGACAACGTCATGCTGCGCAGCGTCGGCGTGGACATCGGCTCGTCGGGGACCCAGGTGGCGTTCTCGCGGCTCTACCTGCGCCGCCTAAGCGAGAGCCTGACGAGCAGGTACATTGTCGTCCGGCGCGAGCTGCAGTTCCAGTCACAGGTGCACTTCACGCCGTTCGCCACTGGGATGCGCATCGACGCCGAGGCCCTCGGCAAGATCCTCGACCGGGCCTACGCTGACGCGCAGGTCACGCCGGGGGATATCGACACGGGCGTTGTCATCCTTACCGGCGAGGCGCTGCGACGGCGCAACGCCCGGGCGATCGCCGCGGTGGTCAGCGAGCACGCGGGCGACCTTGTCTGCGCGTCCGCGGGCCACCATATGGAGGCCATGCTGGCGGCGTACGGGTCCGGTGCCGTACGTGCGTCACGCCGTGATCACAGCCGGCTCCTCAACGTCGACATCGGCGGCGGGACCACAAAGCTCACTCTCGTAGAGGACGGCCGGATCGCTGCCACGGCGGCGTTCCATGTCGGCGGACGCCTCATCGCGCTGGACGAGGACGGCACCGTTACGCGCCTGGAGCCCGGCGGCGCCGCCCACGCGGCACGAGCGGGTGTCCGGCTCTCGCCGGATGCCCCGGCTCCCCCCGGCGCGCTGCGGGCGGTCGCCGGGCGGATGGCGGGCGAACTCATCAGCGTTATCCGCGGGGAGTCCCCCGCTGATCCGTCGCTGTGGCTCACCGACCCGCTGCCGCACCCGGGCGTGCTCGACGGGCTGGTCTTCTCCGGTGGGGTCGCGGAGTACGTCTACGGCACAGAGGCGCTGTCGTTCGGGGATCTCGGGCCGGATCTTGGCACGGCTCTTACCGCGGCGCGACGCGCCGGGCGACTGCCCGCCCCGGTGCTGCCAGCGGATGCCCGGATCCGGGCCACGGTCCTGGGAGCGTCGGAGTACACCGTCCAGCTGAGCGGCATCACCAGCTACATGGACGCACCCGAGCGGACCCTTCCCCGGCGGAACCTGCCGGTCGCGCGGCCGCGGTACGAACTGTCCGATGCCGTCGACGTGGCCAGTGTCGGGGAAGAGATCCGGCGGCATGTCGGCCGCTTCGGCAGCGCTGACGCCGGCGATCTCGCGGTTGCCCTGCACTGGGAAGGGCCGCCGGAGTACACCCGCCTCCGCGCCCTCGCCGAGGCCGTGGCGGGGGGCCTGTCCGACCGGATCGCCGCGGGTGCGCAGCTCTACCTGATGCTCGACGGCGACATCGCGCGCACGCTCGGCCTGATGCTCCGTGAGGAGCTAGGGATCGGGAACGACCTCGTCGTCATCGACGGCGTGCTGCTGCGGGACTTCGACTACGTCGACCTCGGCAGAGTCCGCCAGCCGTCGGGCACGGTGCCCGTGACGATCAAGTCCCTGATCTTCGGGCACTAGACGTTCCCGCTGTCGTCCCTGTGCCCGTTCCCGTCGGGGTCTTCGCCGCCGGGAACACCCAGGTACGCTCTGCCCCTCCCGGCCTTTTCCGCAGGTCACAGGCATGTCGGCCGGCTCCATTACCAATTCGTAATAATTCCCTATTGCCAATGGTATGACCTTATGCCAATCTTGAGTGATCCGACCCACATCGGCAGGGCGGGCCGCACGGCCACGTGATTCCAAGGAAGGAGCCCGCGTGCGCAAGGACGACGAACTTGGCACCCTGACATCCCGCAAGGGAAACGGCTCAAGACCTTCAGGGCCAGGTTACTTCGCTCGCATCCTCGCTGCCCCCCTTACAAGTCACAAGCAAGCCGCGGTTACCCCCGCCCAGTGACTCACCCTCGGTACCCTTCGCGCCAGCAGGCTTCGCCGCCCCCGTCCCCGGATCGTCGCGAGGCTCCTGGCGCGAGCCTCACCAGACCCCTATTGCGGTCCGGGCCCGGATCATCACCCCTGGGACAGACAGGCGTCCTCGTTCTTCGCGACCCGCGATCTCACGCGACCGCACAACCGGGTGCTAGCTGCACCGTGCTAGCGCTCACGAAGGCGTAAAGAAATGCTCGAAGACTCGACAATCGTCAGGACCGGCCCAGTAGTCGGCACCGGCACCCGCCGCTGGCTCTACGTAAGTCTCCCGCTCCTCGTCAGTTTCGCCGTCGCCCAACTGGTGAAGACGTCGATGGGCATCGTCGCGGCGAGCCCGGAGTTCACCGACCGGTTCCACGTCGGCCCGCACTCCTCCGCGGTCGGCTGGGCCTCAAGCTCCTTCCTGTACGCGTACGGCGTAGCCATGCTTGCCTGGGGCCCCGTCGTCAAGCGCATCGGCGCGCGCCGCGCGATGCTCCTGGGCAGCGCCGTCTGGGTCATCGCGCTCGGCGTGACGCCGTTCGTGCACACCATCCCCCAGCTGTACGTCACGCGCATAGTCCTGGGCTCAGGCGAGGCCTGCTTCTACCCGGTCGCCCACACCCTGACCGCGCGGTGGTTCCCCATCCAGGAACGCGCCAGGGCCAACGCGTCCTGGCTGTCCGGCATCTTCGTCGGCTCCACCGTCGCGTCTTCGGTTACGGCCCTGTCGCTCACGACGCTGGGCTGGTCCGGAGCGTTCTATGTGCAGGCGGGCATCGCGCTGGTGCTGGCCTTCGGCATCACGCTGCTCCTGGTCAGGAACGACCCGCGCGACGCGACCGCGGTCAGGTCCGCCGAAGTCACCCTCATTGAGGGGAACCGGTTTGAGAACACCACCCTCATTCCGAAGAGCGGCACCCAGTCGCCTTACCGCAACTACCGGTACTGGCTGACGATGCTGATGTACCTCGGCACCAACATCCCTTTCTACGGCCTGGTGACCTGGCTGCCGCTGTACCTGAGGGACGAGCGGCACATCGGCTTCGGCGAGGTGGGCGTGATCCTCACCGCGACCAACGCCCTGTCGATCGTCGTCATGGTGGCCGTGAGCATGTGGTCGGACAGGCGCATGCGGCGCGCCACGGTCGCGGCGGCTGGTTTTGCCGTCGAGGCCATCGGCATCCTCGGGGCCGTGCTGTACCCGGAGAGCACTCTCGTAGTGGGCATCTGGGTGTTCTTCGGGCTCGCCGGCAACGCCTGGTGCATCGTCGCCAACTGGGGCTTGCTGCACAGCCTCATGCCGACCGAGGACGTCGAACACTCCAGCGGCCTGTTCTCGGCCCTGACGAACCTCGCCGGAGCCGGAGCTCCCGCCCTTATCGGCTGGATGCTGTCCACGACAGGTAGTTACACGCCAGGGTTCCTGTTCCTGGTCGCCACGATCGTGGTGTCCATCGCCTGCTGCCTCGTCCTCATACCGCAGAAGTACTGACGGTCCCTGCGACAGCGACGGTCGTCGACCAGCGCCGCCCCGGACGTGTCACCGTACGTCCCGGGGCGGCGCCCATGTCCTGCGACTTTCCGGGAACCCGCTCCCATAACCCTCATGCCGAGGGACCGGAGTCGAACTCGCCGGCGGCCCGGCACTGGATTCGAGCCATCTTGGACACCCGTGACGGGGACCCTGTCACCAGGATCCTCGGTGCTCGGGAACTCGGGCGATGACCGGCAGGCAGGCTAGAAGCAGGACTGCGAAGGCGATGAAGACCTTTGCCTGGAGCTGGCCGGGTGAGGCCGACTGAGCGATGATCGTCGTGGTGATCGAGACTGCGGCGATCTGCCCCACCTGCCGGCCCGTAGAGCGCAGTGCCGCTAGGGCAGCAGATTGGTCCGGCGCGAGTTGAAGGCCCGCGTTGCGGCTCGCTGGCGACGCGAGGCCGGTGCCGATACCGATCACGCATGCGGTCATCGCGAGCCAGGCATAGGCCGAGACTCCGCCGGGATGGATAGCGAGGCCGGCGATGCCGATCGCGGTGCAGACCGAGCCGATGTACAGCGGCCGACGGTAGCCAGTGCGCCGCAGCCCCATTGCGGCCAGGCTCGACAGCGCGATGACCGCGATGCCTTCCGCGGTGAGCAAGGTTCCCGACCCGAGCGCGCTGATGTGGTAACGGTCGACCGCGTAGAGGGGGACGACGGCCAGAAGTCCGGCCACCGCGCCGCCGTACAGGATATTGATCACGTTGACGGCCCCGAACCCACGTCCCGCGATGAGGCGGGGTGCGATGAAGGGGTCTGGGACACGACGGATATGACGGCCGAACAGCGCCAGGCCGAGCAGTCCGGCGACCACGGAAGCGGCAAACAGGGGCGAGGAGGCGTTCGCGCCGACCTCGCCAAGGTAGCTGATGCCCAGCATCAGCGCCAGGACTCCGAGGCCGAGCAGCATCATGCCGGTCACGTCCACCGGGCGGCGGGCACGGGCTCGGCGGCCGGGGTCGCGAGGCACGTAGCGCAGGCAGAAGATGATCAGGAGGATCCCGATCGGCACGTTGACGAAGAAGATCCCGCGCCAGGACCAGTAAGAGACGAACAGGCCGCCGAAGATCGGGCCGATCATCGAACCGATCGGGAAGATGCTCCCGAAGAGCCCGACCGCCTTGTCGCGTGCCTGCCCGAAGTTCTCGGTGATGATTGCCGTTGCCGAGGGCGTGAAGCCTGCGCCACCGGCCGCCTGGACGGCCCGGAGCCCGATCAGGAGGTAAATGTTGCCCGCGAGCCCGCAGCACAGCGAGGCGCCCGCGAATACTACGACCGAGGAGATGAAGAACCGCCTGCGGCCGAACTGGCCATTAAGCTTCCCGGCCAGCGACAGGGCAAGCACCAGGCCGACCGAGTACGCCGTGATCACCCAGCTCGCCCAGTTGATGGAGGCGTGCAGGCCGTGCTCGATGGCGTGGAGCGCGGTAGCCACGATGGTCCCGTCCAGCGAGCTCATGAGCAGGGCCATGGCCACGACTGAGAAGATCGCGACGCGATGCGGGGCCGGGGCCTGCGTTGCCTCAGGGGCGGCGGTCACCGTCAGAAGAGTCCTTCCGATCCGCCGGACCGGTGGCCCGTTGACGTGCTCGGGCGGGCGAGTCGGCTCTTTCCGGACAGCCGGCGACGAGGGTCTCCTTCATCTCCGCGTAGCGCCGTTGCCGGTGGCGAGGGCGGCGAGGGCGTCGGGACTGGGCAGCTTGCCGTGGCCGCGCCAGACAACATGCAGGTCGGGCCGGACGAGGATGAGGCTGTGGTGTTCATACACCGGCCCGGCGGCGGCCGAGCGCAGCTCAAGTGTCGCGAAGGGAGCGCCGATCCTGGCGAAGGCGGCGGAGAGCTCCGCCGCGGCGCCACCTGCCTCAGGTGCGTGCAGGAGGGTGAAGCACCGCCCCAGGTGATCGGCGATCGCGGTCCCGTCCTCGAGCCAGATGTGCGGCAGCCGCGTCCCTGGCCACGTGGTCGGCGTGTAGCTGAAGCTGTCCGGGTCCGGCCCCTGCCCGTCCTCGCGTGCTATCAGCGGCGAGTCCATGTACCGGTATCCGAGCTCGATTCCGAGCAAGTCGTTGCTCCACCGCTGCTCGCGGTCGGCGACCTCCGCCAGCTCGGCGCGGGCGCTGGCGCCCGCGCCGCTGTCGGCGGTGATCTCCGGCCGCCAGGCGGCCCGCCAGGTGCGCCGTCCCCCAGCCGCCTTGCGGGAAGCGGCCACGTTGCGGGCACCAACGGGCCGCCGTTCGGCTTCGTAGGATTCAAGCAGCTGCGGCCCGCCCCATCCTTGCAGGGTGCCGGCCATCTTCCAGGCGAGGTCGACGGCGTCCCCCACTCCCGTGTTCATGCCGAGGCCGCCAGTCGGGATCACCAGGTGCGCCGCGTCCCCGGCCAGGAACACCCGGCCGTCGCGGTACCGGTCGGCGAGCATCAGTCGCTGGGTCCACTGACCGACATACAGCGTCTCGTACACGACCGGCATGCCCGCGAGAGCCTCGAAAAGGCGCGGCATCCCCTCGTCGTCATCCACTGTGGCGTGCAGCGAGAAATGCCGGGTGTCGTCCTGGACGATGAGGAACGAGGACCGGTCGTCGGCGAAATGGTAGTGCCTCCCCTTGCCGATCGGGATCCTGGCGAAGAGGTCGGGGCAGTGGAACAGCGCCTGGCGCAACGTCTGCAGCGACTCCCCCTGGAGTTCGATTCCGAGCCTGTTCCGTACCGTGCTGGCAGCCCCGTCGCAGCCGACCAAGTAGGACGCTCGTACCACCCGCTCCAGGCCCTCGGCGGAGCGCACCGTCGCGGTGACCCCGTCCGCGTCCTGGCCGAAGCCGGTCAGCTCCCAGCCGAACCGCACGGTGACCCCGGGCGTGGTCTCGGCAATCTGCCGCAGCAGCGGTTCGAGCGTGTACTGAGAAATCAGCTGGTAGGGCTCCAGGGGCATGGACCCGTCGTTCACCCGGCGGCCGATTTCGGTCAGCTCGCTGACCGAAGGGTAGGCATGGTGGACGAGCGGCCGACGGGTGAGGTTTCCCTGGCAGATGAAGACGTCCATGGGAACGTCGGCGGGAAGGCCTGCGGCGCGGACCCGGTCGGCTACCCCCATCCGGCGGAAGTGCTCCATAGTCCGCGCGTTGCACCGCTCCATCTTGGGCAGCCGACCGGGCCGCGGCCGCTTGTCGACCAGTTCGCAGCGGACGCCCAGCTGGCCCAGCTCGATCGCCAGCGTCAGGCCTACCGGCCCGCCGCCGATGATCAGGGCATCTGGCTTGTCCATCGCGTCAGGCCTTCACTGTCAGCCCGGTCAGCCGGATAATGTTCCCGCTGAAAATCGCCTCTTGCTCTGCGGCGGACAGGCCCATCTCCTGAAGGTTCTTGATGGTGGCCCGGATATAGCCTGGTCCGCGTTCGGGGTCGTACGGGCTGTCCGAACCGAACAGGATGTGGTCAACGCCGTAAAAGTCGATAGAGCAGCGCAGCGCGTGCGCCGCGCCGAACATGGCGGTGTCCCCGTACATCATCTGGAAGTAGTCGATGGGTCGCTTGGTGAGCGGGTATCCGGAGATGTCCGCGGCCTGCTCAGGAGGCGTCCGCGCGCCGAGTTGGTCCCAGCCGGGACCGACACGGCCGGCGAAATGAGGGACCATGCTGCCGCCATGGTGAATGAGCAGCTTCAGCTTCGGATACCGTTCGAGAACTCCGGAGAAGACGATCCTCGCCATGCACGCGGACAGGTCGTACTCCCAGCCGAAGGTCCACCAGATCTCGTACCGCGACCGCTGCTCGGTCGGGTAGTCGGCCCAGGCGGAGCTCCGGCACGGGTGCACCTGGATGATGCTGCCGAGCGCAGCGGCCCTGGCGTAGAAGGGGTCGAAGCTAGCGTCGTCCATCGGCCGGCCGTGCACGTGCGTGTAGATTTGCGCGCCGAGCGCGCCGAGCTCCTTCGTCGCATATTCAAGTTCGGCGACCGCCGCCTCGGCATCGTCCATCGGCACGCAGGCCATGAAACCGGCGAAACGGTCCGGGTGGGCGTCAACGAGCTCGGCCATCGATTCGTTGCCGATCCGGGACATCTCGCTCGAGATCCGGGGCGAGCCTAGGTCCTCGACCGGCGGAGCGGCGATGTTGATGACCTGCCGGTAATCGCCGAACTCGTCCATCTGGGCGAACCGCAGGTCCATGTCGACCAGGCACGGGATGTTGGAGACCCGCTTGCGCAGATTGGCGGAGTGCTCCGTTGCCTCCAGTTCGAAGAACCTGTCGTAGTACGGCCTTGGCATGATGTGGCAGAAAGCATCGATTTTCACCGGCGGCTCCCCTCTCATGGGCATGGCAAGTACACCTCGGCAGCGGCGGCAGTCGCTGCGGGTGGGTGCGTGATGGTTGCTCAGGCCGCGGAAACGGACGGCTCGCCGAGCAGTTGCACGTAGTAGGCCCAGCGGCCGTCAATGGATGCGACCGCACTTCGCAGCTCATCCAGCTCGGCCGGCGTTATGACGCGCGGCGACAGCCCGGTCTGCAGGATCGTCAGGTTGGCTTCGGCCAGCTGCTCTAGGGCAATCGCGGTCACCGCCGCGCGGCGGATATCGGCGGCCGCGCTCACGATCCCATGCCCTTGGAGGTGGCATAGCCCGGCGCTGCCGAGCGCAGCGGCCAGCCCGCGTCCGAGTTCCTGAGTGGTCACGAGGACCGGAGACGCCCAGGTCGGCATGATCCCGCCGTTCGTGAGAACGGCGGGAACGTGCAGGACGGGCAGGAGGTCTGCGCCCACGACGCCGAGCAGCGTGGCGGCCCGCTGGTGGGTATGCACGACCGCCTGCACGTCCGGCCGCGCCCGGTAGATCTCCGTGTGGATGAAGCACTCGGCCGGGGGTGCGTCGCTGCCCTCGAGCAGGTTGCCGTCAAGGTCGATCACGATCATGTCATCCGGACCCATGCTGCCCGGACTCCGGACCGACTTCGAATGCTTGGGCTTGATCACTACCCGGTCTGTGCCTGGCAGCCGGGCGCTGCAGTGGCCCAGGTAATCGGTAAGTCCCTGCTGGTACAGGATCTGCCCGGCGGTTGCGACCAGTCCGCGCAGTTCGCCCTCGGCGGCCGCGCCGTCATGTCCTCGTTGACCCGCCACCCGCACCTCGCTATCATTCTATGAGAATTGAAATATGGCTGGATGAGACGAAGCTAGATCGAGGACGTGTGACTGTCAAGACGTCAAGGGACTTCGGTGACGAGCACGCCGATCAGACCGCCGCACGCAATGGCGAGGGAGCTCGGCGCGCGCTGGCGATCTTGATGGCGTTCACGCAGGAAAGGCACACGCGGAGTACGCGAGAACTCGCCGCTGCCACTGGGATTCCGCTGCCGAGCGCCTATCGCTACGTGGCGCTGCTCCGCGAGATGGGCCTGCTGGTAGCGGACGAACGAGGCACCTATCACCTGTCGGCGCGCATGAGCGCCCTTGCGAGGGCGGCGGAGACAGCCGAATCGCTCATCGACTTCGCCGACCCCGCGATGCGAGGGCTGTCCGCACTTACCGGGGAAACGGTGATCCTGGTGCGGCTGATAGCGCGTTCCTCTGTCTGCGTGCACCGTATCGAGTCGAGGCACAGCCTGCGCACTTCTTATGAGCCAGGCCAGCCCATGCCGCTCGAGCGCGGTGCCAGCGCGCGCCTGCTGCTTGGCAGTATGACGGCGAAAGAGCGGCGTGAATACCTGGCCCCGCTCGCCGCACATAATCCCGCGGCCGCCGCACGGACGGACGAGCAGGCCGTCCTCGCGGCGGAGCGCGGCTGGGCCGTGAGCGAGGAGGAGATCGACACCGGCGTGTGGGCGGCCGCGGCCGCGGTGCGGGACAGGACCGGCATCGTGGCCGCCCTCTCCGTGCCGTCCCCGCTCGTCCGCGCCCCGGAGACCCTCCACGAGGAGCTTCTCGGACGCGTACGCGCGGCGGCCGGGGAGATCAACGCGGCCCTGCGTGCAGCTCACCGCTAGCGTCCCCGGCTCGGTTCTGCACGGCTTGCGCAGCCGGCGGCCGTCCATCCCGCGGTGGCCGCAACTGGCGCGTCCGGCCATCGGGGCGGGAGTTAGTGACCGACGACCGCGTCAGCGGTGCGCCGGAGATGGGCGGCCATGACTCGCTTTGCCGACTTGGTGTCGCCGCGCTCGATGGCGTCGACAACTGCGCGATGCTCCTCCGCGCCTTGGTTGCCCTCATGATTGGCCTCGCGCATGGACATCAGAATCGCCTCGCGGAAAGATTCCATGATCATGCTGACCGCCGGGTTGTGTGACGCTGCCGCGAGCCGGAGGTGGAACCCGAAGGACACCGCGACGCTATAGGTACCTTGGTCCCTCTCCCGTTCCTCCTGGTCGCACAGGGCCCGCAGCTCCCGCACGTCGGTCTCGGTCGCCCGTTCGCTGACTAGCGGCAGGACCACCCCGAGTTCGAACAGCGTTCTCGCCTCGGTCACGTTCACCGCGGACAACCCTGACGTGCTCAGCAAATCCGTGATTCCCTGGCCGGCGCTGCCGGCCGTTGGCGCGGTGACGAACGCGCCGCCGTGCGAGCCCAGCCGGATCTCGATGAGACCGCCGGACTCCAGGACCCGGAGTGCTTCGCGCAACGACAGTCTGCTGACCCCGAGCTGCTCGCACAACTCACGTTCGGCTGGAAGCCGACTCCCGATTGGGAGCTGACCGCTGCGGATAAGGCTACGGATCTGGCCCACGATCGCAGCCGAGGTCCGTACTGCGGGCATCGGCTCGAACATGCCGGTACGCGCGTTGGGTTCGTCAAGCTCAGCCGCCACTGCCCTCTCCAGGTCTTCCGCCAAGACAGTCGCTTGACACTCTATCCAGGAATGCCTACGGTGCTAACCATTAAACCATTAAACTCATCCACAGTGGGCGGACCGGTGCCCGGAGGACAACACATGCGCATCCACGCTGACGTCGGTAAGTGCCAGGGCTACGGAAATTGTGCGGGGCTCGACAAGGTGCACTTCGATCTCGACGACGACGGACTTGTGGTTGTCCGCTCTCCCACGATCACAGCCGAGCAGCGCGAGACCGTCACGGCGGCGGTGCGCGCCTGCCCGGCCGAGGCGATATGGCTCGCCGACGATGAAAATTGACCGCGTAGCGGTAGTCGGCTCGTCGGTCGCCGGGATACGCGCCGCACAGGCGCTGCGAGCGGGCGGCTTTGACGGTGAAGTGGTGGTGGTCGGCGCGGAGTCCGCCGCGCCGTACGACAAACCGCCCCTGTCTAAGCAGCTGCTCACCGGGGAAAGCACCGCGGCCGATATTGGCCTGTTGCGAGCTGACTGCGAGTTCGGCCTGCGGCTGGGCGTGGCGGCGGCGGGCCTGGACCCTGCCCGCAAGGAAGTCATTCTCGCTGACGGGGAACCAGTCGGCTACGACGCCTTGATCATCGCTACCGGAGTGCGGGCCAGGACGCTGCCGGGCACGGACGAGAAGCTAGTCCGCTCGCTGCGGGAACTGAGGGACGGAGCGGCGCTCCGGGCGCGACTGGCGGACGGCGACCCGGTCGTGGTCATAGGCGGCGGGTTCATCGGCGCCGAGGTCGCCGCTGCGGCGGCCCTCGCAGGCTGCCCGGTCACGATCGTCGAGGCGCTGGCCGCGCCGTTCTCCCGCGTGCTCGGTGCCGACGTCGGGTCGCTGCTCACGGCGTTGCACGCCGAACACGGCGTCACCGTCCTCACCAGCGCGACGGTGACCGGCGTAGACAGGCTGCCTCGCGACCGCGCGCTGGTCAGGCTGGCAGACGGGCGGGCGCTGGAGGCCGGCACTGTCGTGGCCGGGGTGGGCTGCGTGCCGAACACGGAATGGCTGGCCGACTCCGGGCTGCCGCTGGATGACGGCGTGCACACCGACGATCGCTGCGCGGTCCGCGGCGCCGACGGCGTCTACGCGATCGGCGACGTGGCCCGCTGGCATGACCCGGCGGGCGGGGTCACCCGCCGGGTAGAGCACTGGACGAACGCCGTGGAGCAAGCGAACTTCGTCGCGCACCAGATCCTGCGCCCCGCGCAGGCGCAGCACTACGCGAGCGTGCCGTACTTCTGGTCTGACCAGTTCGGCGTCAAGATTCAGATGACCGGACGGGTCGGGCCCGGCGACAACGTCGAGGTCTTGCGCTGCTCCACTCCTGCTGGTGACCGGAACGTCGCCCTGTACTCCCGCGCTGGCCAGTTCACCGCCGCCGTCACTTTCGGCTGGCCGAAGGGCAGCGTAACCACGCGCATGGCATGGCAGCACGGCGCCCACGTCGCCGACGTCCGGGCAGCGCTCGCGGCGGTGTCCGACCGCGTAACCCCAGTCGACCTGGCAGCGAAGAAGGGAACATGACGAATGCATGCGATTGCTGAGGGCGCGCCCAGCCGGGTCCGTGACCTCGTCGATGTTACGCACGGGGAGATCAGCCGGGAGATCTTCGTGGACGAGGGCATCCACCGGCTTGAGCTGGAGAACCTGTTTCCCAGGGCATGGCTGTTCGTCGGCCACGCCAGCCAGGTGCCCCGGCCTGGCGACTTCTTCTCCTCGTGGATGGGGTCAGATCCGGTGCTCCTCACGAGAGATGACAAGGCCGAGTTGCACGTGCTCCTGAACTCCTGCCGGCACCGCGGAATGCGCGTGTGCCGTTACGACGAGGGCAACACCATGCAATTCACTTGTCCTTACCACGCCTGGTCGTACTCGATCGACGGCTCGCTGGTGTCCGCACCCGGCGACCTGCATGGCGTCCCCCAGCTGAAGGCCGCCTACAGCGGCAAGCTGCGCAAGGAGAACTGGGGCCTGGTGCGCTGCCCGAAGGTGCGCGACTACAAGGGTCTCGTGTTCGCTACGTGGGATACCGAGGCTCCCGAGTTCGACGACTACGTCGGCGACTTCCACTGGTGGCTGGACAACCTGGCCGACGCCTTCGATGGAACGGAGGCGGGAACCGAGGTCTTCCGGGGAGTACAGAAGTGGCGGATCAAGTCGAACTGGAAGCTTGTCTGCGAGAACTTCCTCGGTGACACCTACCATGGGGCGTCCACGCACGCCTCGGTGGAGGCGGTCGGAATCGGGCCCGGCGGGCACGGCCATCGCCGGCACGGCGAACGCCACAACGAGGGGGGCTTCTCGCGTGGCCGCCTGAAGACGTCGTTCCGGCTGGGCCACGGCGCTTCGGACAACCTGGACTACGAGCTGGCCTATCCGGAATTCGTTGAGCCGCCGCTCAACGACTACTTCGTTCAGGCATGGCAGACTCGCAAGGCCAAACTGGTAAAGGAAGGCAGGCCGCTGGGCGGCCGAGGCCCCGCCACCATGTTCCCGAACATGTCCTTCTCCGCCGGCTTTCCGCGCACGATCCTGGTGGCACACCCGCTTAGCGCCACCGAGACCGAGGTCTGGCGCTGGTACCTGGTGGACAAGGCCGCCCCGGACTTCGTGCGGAACTGGCTGCGCCATTACTACATGCGTTACGCGGGCCCCGGCGGGATGACGGAGCAGGACGATATGGAGAACTGGGACTACGCCACGCAGGCCAGCCGCGGGGTGGTGGCCAGGCGGTATCCCTACAACTACCAGCAGGGCCTGGGCGAGGAGTTGCCAAGCAGGCTTCACCGGGCAGTCCACTCCCACCATGCGATCGCCGGCGAGGTTAACGCGCGCGCCTTCTACCGCAGGTGGAGCGAGTTCGTGGACAACCTCTCCTGGCCGGAGCTGAACAAGCTCGCCGAGGTGGACGAACGCGCGACCGCTCGCGCGCAGGACTGAGGAGAGGTCATGGCGATCGATGAGAGTGCCGTGCAGCGCGTGCTGCTGCTTGCCGAGGTCACGGATTTCCTGTACCGGGAGGCCGATCTGCTTGACGAGCGGCGCTACGAGGAGTGGCTAGGCCTGCTGGCCGATGACTACCAGTACTCCGTGCCGTTGCGGATGAACGTCCGCTATGACGACGTCGCAGAGCGCGAAGAGACCAGGGCGGGAGAGGAGATCTGCTGGTTCGACGAGGGCAAGGCGACGGCTGAACTCCGGGTTGCGCAGCTTGCGACCGGCCAGCACTGGGCGGAGGAGCCTGTGTCCAGGGTCTCGCATCTGGTGACCAACGTCCGAATAGAGTCTTCCGCGCCACCTGAAGTCAACGTGAGCTGCCGGTTCGTAGTTTACCGAAACCGGGTCGCCGACGAGAGCGACTTCCTCGTCGGACGGCGGCGAGACCGGCTCCGCCGGACCGGCGACACCTGGCAGGTGTGCCGGCGCCAGCTGCTGCTCGACCAGTCGGTGCTGCTGGCGAAGAACCTGTCGGTCTTCGTCTGAGCCCGAACGGCCGAAGGTGAACACCGTCCGATTCACGCCGCCCGGGTGGCAGGCGGACCTCGCGTGAAAGGCGACCGACGTGCAACTAGTTCAGGAACCGCAGCCGCGCGTAGGCGTAATCGGGCTAGGCCGGATGGGCAGGGCACTGGCGAGCAGCCTCCTGGCGGAGGGCTTCGGCGTCTGCTGCCACGACATCAGCCCAGACGCGCTTGGGCCCGTGCTGGCGGCGGGCGCCGACTTCGCACCAGACCCCATGGCGGTCGCGCGATCGTCCGACTTGGTGATAACGTTCCTTCCCGGTCCGGCCGAGGTCACGGACGTCGCGCTGAATGCCAGTCGCGGCGTGCTAGCTGGGCTAGGGCCCGGTGCACTCATGCTTGACATGTCGACCTGCGGACCGGACACGGCGACGTTGCTAGGCACCGCGTTCGACCGTGCGGGCCGTAGGTTCGTGGACTGCCCGGTCAGCCGCAAGGCCCCGGACATGACGGTGCTCGTGGGCGGGACACCAGGTGTCCTCGGCGACGCGGCGGACGTGCTGGACCGTGTCTCACGCGCCGTGATCTACTGCGGGTTCCGTGGCGCGGGATACGCCACGAAGCTGCTCAATCAGCACGTCAAGTACGCGTGGTATCTCGCGTCCGCAGAGGCACTGGTGCTGGCACAGCAGTTGGGCCTGGACCCGGACGTGACCGCGTCCGCGATCGAGCAGTCCAGCGGCGGCGAGTCAGGGCTCACCACCGCTGCGAAGTACTTCAGGGATGACGCTGACGGCATGCTCGCCCATGCCCCAGCCAGCACTATCGAGAAGGACATGAACCTCGCCGGGGCGATGGCGGCGGCCGCGGGCGTCCGCTCCCCCACCCTGGGCGTCGCGGCCGACTTCTTCGCCGCAGCCGGCGCGACCCCGTTCCGGGATCTTCCTTACCCGCGCAGTTGTGAACTCCTCACCGGCCTGCGAGTCGGGCGACGGCGGAACTGACCAGGGCAGCCTGGCGCGCGGGTGAACGCTACCGCCCCCGCGAGCCGGTCATCCGCCGGCCAGGGCAGCGGTGAGGGCGCTAGTCCAGGCATGCTGCTGGGTCGCCTGGGTCGTCGCCGTCCCCACGCCAAGGTAGCGCTCGATCACCTCGGGGTTGCCCAGCAGTTCGGCACCCGTGCCGGAAAGGGTCACGGTACCGCGCTCGAGCAGGAAAGCCTGCTGGGCGACGCCAAGTGCGAGACGCCCGTTCTGCTCTACCAGCAGAATGCCCTTACCAGCCTCGCGGAGGGTGCTGACGACGGCGAATATGCGCTCGGTGACCTGCGGCGCCAGGCCCAGTGAAGGCTCGTCCAGGAGCAGATAGCGCGGGTCGGACATCAAGCCGCGGGCGATGGCGAGCATCTGCTGCTGCCCGCCTGAAAGCGATCCCGCGTAGTCCCCGAGCCGGGAGGACAGCTCGGGGAAGATGGCGAGCACATCATCCAGCCGCGTCCGGTGGGCGCCTTGCTCTCGCGCCGCCGCCTTACGGACCGCGTAGGCGCCGAGCAGCAGGTTCTCCTGCACGGTCATGTTCGCGAATACCTGGCGGCCTTCCGGCACATGTGCCACCCCCGCGCGGACCGCCTCCTCGGCGGAGCCTCCGGCAAGGCGGCGGCCGTCCACGGTAACCGTACCGCCGCGGGGCCGTAGCAGCCCCGAGATGACCTTGAGCGTGGTCGACTTGCCCGCCCCGTTAACGCCCACGACGGCCACGATTGTCGCCGGCGGGACCGAGAAGCTCAGCCCGTGAAGTATCTCCTCGGACTCGTATCCCGCACGTATATCAGTCAGTTCGAGCATCTCAGGTGTTCGCCTCCGCCGCGCCGAAGTAGGCGCTAATCACCAACGGGTCGTTTTGCACCGTCTGCGGCGGCCCGGCGGCGATGACGCTTCCCGCGTCCATCACCACAACCTGGTCGCAGACGCCCATGACCAGGGACATGTTGTGCTCCACGACCACGACGGTATGTCCGGTGTCCCTGATGGCGCGCAAGATCATGCCCAGCTCGGCGGTCTCCGCGTCGTTCATGCCGGCCGCGGGCTCGTCGAAAAGCACGACGCTGGGCCGGGCCATCAGGGACCTGGCCAGTTCCAGGTACTTCTGCGCGGCCAGTGGCAGCACCGCGGCCCGCTGCTCGGCACGGTCGGCCAGGCCCAGCACCTCAAGCAGCCGGCGGGCGCGCGTCTCCATCTCCCGTTCCTCCTGCCGGCAGCGCCGTAGCCGAAGCGCCTGAGCGAGGTAGCCGGCCCGGCCCAGCCGGTACCCGCCCACCAGGACGTTGTCCAGCACTGACAGCTGAGGGAAGACCCGGGCCGTCTGGAAGGTACGGAACAGGCCAAGCGTGGTGATCCGGTCGGACCGCAGGCCAGTGATGGGCTTGCCCCGGAGGATCACCTCGCCGCTGTCGGGCCTGTAGAGGTTGGTTACAAGGTTGAACATCGTCGATTTGCCTGCGCCGTTCGGGCCGATCAGGGCGGTCAGCGATCCGTTCGGGACGGCAAAACTCGCATCCTGGACCGCTGCCACGCCGCCGAACGACTTCGATAGCCCCCGCACCTCCAGAGCCGGGCTGCCGCTGTCGTTCTGCCTGCTGCCATTCGCCTCTGGCGCGGGCTTTCCCGCAGTGGCCGACGGCGCGGCGGAGCCGTTGCCGTTCGCGCTCGCAGCCGGGCTTGCGGCCACGGGGCCGTCCAGGTCGACGCCCGCTGCGGCAATCCCAGGGGTTGCCGCGGGAGCCCTGCCCCCCAGGCGGCCGCGCAGGAGGCCGGGCCATGCGGACCTGACACGGGTAACCCCTTCCAGCACACCACCCCAGATGCCGGCCGGCAGGTAGCGCAAGAACACCACAAGCAGTACCCCGGTGACCAGCGTGGAGTAGTTGGCGAAGGACTGCGACTCCAGGGGCAGATAGGTAAGCAGCGCCACCCCGATGAGCGGCCCGAAAAGCGTCCCCATGCCGCCGATCGCCAGCATTGTAATAAGAGTCAGGGACTCCGAGCTCCCGACCTGATCGGGGGACAGGTAGCGGAAGTAGCTTGCGTACAGGCTGCCGGCGACGGATGCCATGCACGCGCTGATTACGAATACGGCGACCTTGGCCCTGGTAACGTCCAGGCCGAGCGACCGGGCCCCCACCTGGTCGCCGTGCATGGCCTTCAGTATCCGGCCCCGGTTGCTGCGCATGAGGTTGAAGCTCAGCACGAGCGCGAGCCCGACCAGCGCCCAGACCAGGTAGAACATTCGGGTATCGGTGTCAAAGGAGAAACCCCCGACCGAGAACGGTGGGATGCCGGCGATCCCCGACGGGCCGCCGGTGATGTTCAGCCCGTTCGCCATCCCCTCAACGAGGATCCCGAACGCCAGGGTGACGATGGCGAGGTACATGCCCCGAAGCCGGCCGCAGACCAGGCCGAGCACCACGGCCACCAGTGCGGAGCCGCACGCGCCCGCGACCAGTCCGAGCAGGGTGGGGACGTTGTAGTGCACAGCCAGGATCGCTGAGGTGTACCCGCCGATGGCCATGAACCCGGCCTGGCCCAGGCTCACCTGGCCCGCGATGCCGGTTAGCAGGTCAAGGCCCACGATTGTCAGGCAGAACAGGCCGGTGATGTTCACCGCCCGCATGTCCCCCGCGGGGACTATCTGCGGCATGAACAACATCACCACGCCCAGCGCGATCCCCGCGGCCCGCGCCCAGCCGCGCGGCAGCTTCGGCGGGGCGTAGATACGGCCGGCGGTGCGCTCGGCCACGTCCATCCGGCCGCCTCGCACTCGCCCCAGCAGGCCCTGGGGTCGCAAGAAGATGATGCCGATAAGAAGGATCAGGCTGATGGCCGTCTCGAACAGGGAGGACACATACCCCGCCACGAGCGCCTCCACCACGCCGAGGGCGAGGCCACCGGACAGCGCGCCGTACACAGAGCCGAGCCCGCCCAGGCTTACCGCGATGAGTCCCTCGTTCGTGTAGCTGGCCATACTCGTGTAGTCGAGAGACGTGAGCGGGGCGATGACCGCCCCTCCGATGACTCCGAGGACGGCCGCGGCGACGAACGACAGCAGGATCATCCGGTCCACCGGCACGCCCATCAGCCGCGCGGCGGTCATGTTCTCCGACGTGGCCCGGAGCCCGCGTCCCCAGCGGCTCCGCGCTAGCATCCAGCCCAGCGCCGCCACAGATGCCAGCATCGCCCCGACCACCCAGAACCCCTGCGTGGGGATGGACAGCTGCCCGATGGTCGCCGGCTGGGCCCCGGAGAACTGGTTGAACGAGAACGGGTTAGACCCCCAGATGAGGTAAGCCGCCCCCTCGAACGCCGTGAGCAGTCCGCCCATCATCATCAGCAGGCTTGCGTGCGAGATGCGCGTTACCGCCCGGCGGATGACGACCCACTCGATGATCCCGACAGCGGCTCCGACCACGCACAGCGATGCCAGGAACGCTGCCACCACAGGGAGGTGGGCGCTGTTCATGAACGAATACATCACTAGCGCGCCGAGGGCCACGAATGCACCCTGTGCCAGGTTCAGCGCACCGCTGACGCTGAACACCAACGAATAACCCACCGCCAGCAGCGCGTAGATCGACCCCGTGATCACGCCGCCGATGATGATGTTCCCCAGCGTCCACATCTTCTCAGGCGCCTTCCTGCCGCTCGTCCTTATCCAGGCCCCTGCCGGGCAGTCCCGGCCGCGGCCCGCGGGTCCTTCGGCGTGCGCCGCAGGACCCGCCGGCCGCTCAGGTTCTACGGGTTGCCGATGCCAGCGGGGCCGGAAACGGCCGTCCAGTCGCCCTGGGACTTGTCCCACTCGGCGATGTACACCGAGCTGATCGTCAGCCCCCGGTTGTCGGGGATCGACTTGTCGGTGAAGTTGTAAGTGCCGTTAATGCCGGCGAAGTCGGTCAGCGAGTCGATGTACTGGTGGATCTGCGATGCCGTCGCGCCGATGCCGAGCTTCCGCAGCGCGCTGACCAGGATCATGCCGGGGTCCCAAGCCAGCGCGTTTCCTTCGTCCGGGACCTTGTTCCCGGCAGCCTGCATCGCCGCGTCGAACGTCTGGACCTGGGTCTTGGCCGCTCCGGTCAGGTTCTGCTCTCCCGCCATGAACGGAGCACCAGGGAAGTAAAGCTGCGCGGGCAGTTTGCTGGTCATCTGCGTCAACTGGGAGGTCGACGCGTTGCCGTTCGTGGTCATGGTGGGCAGGTTTTCCATGCCTAGCTGCTGCATGCCGCTCAGCACCGTGCCCAGCGGCGTTCCGGTGGTCCATACGAGCAGGGCCTGCGGGTTGGTGGCCTTGATCTTGGCGAGCTGGGTGGTGACGGTGACGGCGGTCGGGTCGAAGGACTCGTGGTCGGTGACGGTCACCGCGCCGCCGCTGTTCGCGATGGCCTTCTGGATGTTGGTCCAGCCGTCCTGGCCGGAGGAGTCGGTCGAGTTGATGACCGCCACCCTCGTCCACCCTTTGGACTTGGCGAAATTGATGAACGCCTGGGTCTGGTTGGTGGTGGAGTTCGACGAGGAATAAACGTAGCTGCCGGGCGCTGGATGGTCGCCGGGGGACAAGTCGTAGATGACAGGCCCGTTGGACGTCGCGAGGTCATCGACAGGCTTGTCCGTGGCCGTGATGCTGCCGACGAGCAGCATGGGTACCGAGCTGACCAGGGGCGATGCCAGCGAGACCGCGGTAGAGGCAGTGCTCTGGTTGTCGGAGATGGCGAACGCCAGCTGGTGCCCGTCAATGCCGCCGGTGGAGTTGACGTACTTCGCGAGCGCGTTGAACGCTGTTGCTTCCTCGGTCCCGAGGAAGGAGGAGCTGCCCGTTTCCGACACGATGACGTGAATGGTGTAGGCCGAGCCGGAACCTGACGAGGAACTGCTCCCTGGGTCTGCCGTTCCAGATGACGAAGAACTGCAGCCGGCCACGGCCGCTGCCATCAAGGCCGCTGCCGAAATTGCGGTCAGCCGGACCGGCCACTTGCGCCCGCACTGGCGGACGACCGCCGGCGGCCGGTCACTATCCGGTGCCCATTTCCGAGCTCTCATGAGTGGCGATCTCCTTTGACGTGCCTGAACGAGGGGTGTGCCGCCGACGCGCGGAAGTTCACTGGTGGACGGCGCCTGCGAGCCGACGATCCTGGCTCGCTGTGCTCTTAGGTCCTTGGCGGGTCGTATCTGATGACCCCGGTGGCCGCCTAGGCCCGGTGTGGTGTGCCCTTAAGTTCGTGCCAGGTTGGCATAAGGTCATACCATTTTTCAATAATTTCATATTACGGTCTTATAACGAAGCCGTTGCGTCAGCTCTCCACCGCGATCCCGCCATCGGAGTGCGCGACGTCGCCGGCAATGTCGAGGGAACGTTCGGAAACCAGGAACGCATAGCTCCCGGCATGATCCGCTCCGGACACCGTGACCTTGAGCGGACCGCGCCCGTCAGCTGGGCTTTAAGGCCAGGGATCGCACCGAGGCTGCGATCGTCGAGGCCGGGGCTGGCTAGCCCGCGCAGGCCTGCACCGGGCGTGCCGCCCGGCTCGACCCTGCTGACACGGATCTCCGGCGCGACTTCGTGAACCAGCGCGGTGACCAGGCCACGCACGGCGAACTTCGACGACACGTACAACATGCCCCGGCAGCCCGGGGTAGTACGCCGTGGCGGACTCCGTCAGGATGACCCGCGCTGTCGGCGCCGCGGCGCAGGGCGGGCAATACCGCCTTCACCGCGTGCAGATGGCCCCTGACATCTCATCGAACGCGTTGCCAGTAGATTAACCGGCCAATTATCCCGAGATTCTGCGCTGGCCGGCAGAACAGCATCTCGGTCTCGTCCGGAGCGGCCGGCTGCCAGGTCCGGATGGAGACAACCGGCACGTAACGGAGCCGACCTTCGAGCGTGCCCGGCGGCAGCTTGTTCGTAGTCCCGCCGCCGTTGCCCGGTAAGTGGCTACGTCCCTGGGCTTTGGCGCCTTCGGCTCGCGGAACAGCCCGACCTCTGCCACGCTGCTGCAGGTCCGTGGGGTGCCTGGCCTACCCGGCCGCTCTGACGAGGTACTCCCAGCCCGCCCGGAGTTGGCTTTCGGACCAGACCACGGCGCGCTTGGCCACGGTGTCCTCCTCGCTTCCCCACCGGGCGAGCGGGCCGGCCGCCATGGCGGTGAGCTGAGTCTGGCAGGCCCGGTCCAGCAGGAGAGCGGTCATCACGGCTTCAGGGAGATCCTTGCCTGCCGCGACCAGTCCGTGCTGCGGCATCAGGCACGCCGGCGCGGAACCGAGCGCGTCCGCCAGCGCCTGCCCGAGTTCACGCGTGCTGATCAGCCCCCCGGTGAGCGTGAACCGGGGCACGTCAGGGTAGCTGAAAAGGCTTCCGGCGTGACTCAGCGGCCGCAGCGGCTCATCCAGCGCAGAGAACGCGTTAGCCGCGTCCGAGTGGGTGTGCACCACGGCACCAACGTCACCGCGACGCGCCATGATCTCGGTATGGATGGGGTATTCGATGTGCCGCCGTCCTGTGCCGTGCAGGACCTCCCCCGACGGGGAGACGAGCACAATCTTGTCCTCGTCAACCTCCTCGAACCCCCAGCCCGCGCACTTCATCCAGGCGCCCCGGCCCTCCGGGTCACGCACGCTGGCATGTCCCCAGACCATGTCGGACTGACCAGCCGCCGCGAGCGCACGGCTTCCCTGAACCGCCAGAATGATGGCTTCCGCCGAGGTTGACGGTGTCGTAGTCACTTATTCTGCCTTCCGGATAGAACATCTGCTCAGCAGAAGCATTCTGGGCAAGATAACATGTGCGACCCCGGCGCAGCGGACGGTTGGCGCAACGCGGGAAGACGCTTTAAATAAGGCAATCAACGATCACGGCAGGGTCTGGGCAGCTGCCCGGCTGATGCGCTGAACGGCCGCAGCAATCTCTGCCCAGCGGTCCGGCGTCATCCGGGCGAGCGGGACGGCGACGCTGATCGCAGCGACTGGTTTACCGTGGCGATCGCACACCGCGCGACTGACTGACCCCACGCCGACGTCGCTCTCGCCTTCGTTGTGCGAGTAGCCGACCCTGCGGACCTCGGCCAGTTCTGTCATGAGCGCGGCCCTGGACGTGACGGACTTCGGCGTGAGCCCGGGCAGTATGGGCGACGGGTACAGGCCACGGAGGAAATCGTCGCTCTCGCACGCCAGCCAGGCCTTGCCGACCGCTGTGCAGTGTGCCAGCACCAGCGTCCCCACCCTCGACGCGACGCGAAGTGCCATCGTGCTCTCCGCACAGTCGATGTACAGGACCTGGTCGCCCTGCAGCAGGGCAACGTGCACCGTTTCTCCGGTCTCGTCACGCAGTTCCTCAACATAAGGGTGCAGCAGCGTGCGGATATCGAGGTTGTGGACGGAACTCAGCCCAATCCGCAGGAGTACGCGGCCGGCTTTGTACGCCTTAGTTTCTGGGTCCTGAACCACGAAGCCGTGGTAGGCCAGCATCGCCAGCAGCCGGTGCGCGGTAGACACCCCCGTGCCGAGCTCGGCGCTTGCCTGCGATACGCGTACCTGCCCCTGCTCAGCGACCATGAGCAGGAGGCGCAGGGCGTTGTCGACCGATTCGATCGGGTATTTCGGACTGCCCTCGGCCGCTCCTGCGGCAGCGGCGTCGGCCTGCTTGCTGCTCATATTCCGTGCTGCCGGCTTCGCCCTGGTTCAGTGGGAGCGGCGGCGGTGCCGCCCGGCACCGGGCCGGCGTAGATGAGGTCAGGCAACATGTTGTCCCTTAAGGCTGTTGACACCGCCAGACGGCGATGGCTAGGTTACCTCCAACTTATGCTTGCAGAAATAGTTTCTGCCACTACCCACGAATTGACGATCCGGCCAGCGGTGCCCAAGACGGAAGAGACGAGGCATGTTCGACCCTGCGTTGCGCGGACCCGCGAAGCCGAGCTGGTGACAGCATGACGCTCCGGCTGACCATGGCCATGAGCGGATACGATCACGTCCGCGATCTGGCAACCGGCACGGTTCGGGTGGAGGGCGCGGAGATCTCGATGCTGACGCTTCCGCTTGAGGAGATCTTCTACCGGTTCCTGCGTTACCGCGAATGGCATGTCTCCGAGCTCTCGCTGGCCAAGTACGTCGCACTGCGCGCGGCGGGTGACGACAGCCTTCAGGCGATCCCGGTCTTTCCGTCTCGGATGTGCCGGCACTCGTCGATCTTCGTCCGCCCGGACGGGCCGCGAGAGCCAGCCGACTTGGCAGGTGCCCGCATCGGCCTGCCCGAGTGGGCGCAAACGGCGGCCGTGTACACGCGGTCCCTGCTCGTCCACGACTGGGGCATTCCGCTCCGGGACGTGCACTGGGTCCAGGCCGGGGTCAACCAACCGGGCAGGCGGGAAAAGGTCGAACTGCACCTGCCAGAAGGCGTGACGCTCAGCCGGGAGCCCGGGCGTTCGCTGGACGAGATGCTGCTAGCCGGCGACCTCGACGCCGTATTCTCCGCGCATCCGCCGACGAGCTTCGAGCGCGGCGATCCTGGTATCACCCGGCTGTTCCCTGACTACGAGCCAGTGGAGCGCGAGTACGTCGCCAGGACAGGGATTTTCCCGATCATGCATGTAGTGGTCATCCGTGCGGACGTGCTCGAGCGCGATCCGTGGGTAGCACAGAACTTGTTCTCGGCGTTCGCGGCGGCCAAGGACGCGAGCCTCGCCCGCCTGGCGGAGATGACCGCAAGCCGGATGCCGCTGCCGTGGCTGCCCAGCCGGCTGGAGGAGGTACGTGCGCTCGTCGGTCCCGACCCGTGGCCTTACGGGGTAGAAGCTAACAGGGTGACCCTCGATGCCTTCGCCCGCTACGCGCACGAGCAGGGCGTCGCGGCCAAGCGCCTGGAGCCGGAAGACTTGTTCGCACCCCAGGTGCTCGGGCAGTACCGCGTCTGAGCCCGCAGGCCCGGGCTCTTCCGTTGCTGCCGGCCAGTGCCTTCCCGGCAATAGACGATAATGCTGCTGTAATACAGAAAGCTTTTCTGGAGGCGTCCAGCGGCTCGCCTGCCACGTGCGGCAGCTGGCAGGCGCGGCGAAGCTGTCCGGGAAGAGCGTCGCCACCCGGTAGACCAGGTCGTTGCTCGGGCGCGCCCACGCCACCGCGGTCGCGGGGTCGGCGACATGGTGGCCCATGCCGGCGGCGCGCGGGGAGCAAGATCGTAAGATCATGCCTGCGTTCGCCCGCGATCCGCAGCTGGTTGCCCTCGATGGATTGATTGGAACTCGATGGATTGATTGGAACTGGTCGGGCCGTTGAGGTACTCCGCGACCGGGGTCCAGTCCCGGATCTGCTCGTCGCCGGTCCCGGCCAGCACCGGTTCCAGCGGCGACGGGTCAGCCAGCCGCGCCAGGTGGCCTCCCGGAACTTCCTTAGCGCTGCCGACGCCGTCGTGTAGTGGCGGTGGATGTCAATTACCGACGTAACGCAGTCCCCGCTCGGCCAGCCGCCGTCGCATACCGTTCACGTCGAGGCTGAGCTCCCCGGCCGCGTACCGCTTGCGGGAGGCCTCTTCCTTTTCCGCCCGAGCTCGAGAAACCGAGAGCACCGAGGCAGCGTCCAGCCGCGGTACCACCACGACCCCGTCGTCATCGGCGACGATCACATCTCCCAGCGTGACGAGCTGTCCCCCGCACACGAGCGGGAGGTTGACGTCGCCGAGTGTCTCCTTCACGGTGCCGGCCGCGGACACGCACCGGGACCAGACCGGGAACCCCATGCGGGTTAGCTCGCGGACGTCACGGCAGCCCGCCTCGATGACCAGGCCACGCACGCCGCGCGCCTGCAGCGCCGTGGCCAGCAGCTCGCCGAAGTAACCGTCGTCGCACCGCGACGTCGGCGCCACCACCAGGATGTCGCCGTCCCGGCACTGCTCGACGGCGACGTGGATCATCCAGTTGTCGCCAGGCGGGACGCTGACCGTGAGCGCCGTGCCCGAGATCTGGGCACCCCGGTAGATCGGGTTGAGGGACGGCGCCAGCAGGCCGCGGCGCCCCTGGGCCTCGTGGACCGTGGCGACGCCGAGCTCCGCGAAGGCGTCGGCGACGGCGAGGTCGGTACGGGTGATGCGGCGGACGACGGTTCCCGCCATTTCATGCCTCCCACGGAAGGAGGGACACGTGGATGACGTCCTCGTCTACACCCGTGCCGCCGATCGCCTTGATCGCACGGTCCACGTCAGACAGGCCGAACGTGTGGGTAGCCAGCAGCTCCAGGGGGAACCGGCCGGAAGCGAGTTGCTTGACGGCGAGCTCGCACGCGCGGAAGCTGTGACCCCGGGCGCTCTTGATCGTGATTGCCTTCTCCGTGACCTTCTTCACCGGAAAGTCGGGGAAGGCGGTCAGCTCGCCCTGGATCAGCAGCGTGCCTTCGCGACGCTTGAGCACGTCAATACCGAGCAGCACCGGCGCAGTGCCCGCGCCCGACGTGCAGTCAAGCACGACGCCGACGCCCTTGCCGCCGGTGATCGCCATGATCCGCTCGACCGGGTCTTCCTTCTGCACGTCGATCACGTAGTCGGCCCCGAGCTTCTTGGCCATCTCCAGGCGCGCGGCGTCCTTAGTCGTGCCGGTGACGATGATCAGCGAAGCCCCGGCCTGTTTGCATGCGACCGTCTGCGACAGTCCCTGCTGGCCGGGACCCTGGATGAGCACGGTCGAGTCGTAACCGACGCCTGCGGCGAACAGTGCCCACTCGATGCCGTTGGACATCGGCGTGGCGAGCCCGGCAAGCTCGGGCGACAGGCCGTCGGGGATCTTGTGCAGCACGGAGTTCCACGGCAGGAACATGTACTGCGCGAACCCGCCCCACAGGTGGTAAGGGTTCTCCGCGGACGTGTACCCGAAGCGGCGCGCGCCGGGGTTCGTCCGCCAGTCGGTCAGCTCGCAGTGCCGGTACTCCCCCGCCCGGCACCAGTCGCACTGGAAGCAGCCGACGTAGTGCTCGACGAAGACCCGGTCGCCCTCGCCGGCACCCTGCCGCTCGGCGAATGTCTTCCCCGCCTTGGCAATCACGCCGATGTTCTCGTGCCCCATGATGACGGGGGCGCTGAACGGCGGTTTGGCGTACATCTTGACGTCGGTGCCGCAGATGCCCGCCACCTCGACCTTGAGCAGCGCCCCGTCGTCCGGTATGTCAGGCATTGGGAACTCGCGAAGCTCCGTGCGCCCCGGACCGGTCCTTACTGCTGCCAGCACTTGCTCAGCCACGAGCGACGCTCCTCACTGGGTGCCCCATTCGGCCCTAAAGGTCTATTGGTCTGACAGATTACCATGCTAGGGTTCGGATCATGGGCCAGCTCACACTTACCGCCGTGACCCGTACCCAGGGCGCCACCCAGGCGCTGAAGGACGGGACCGCACGGCCCGCGGACGCCACGCTGGACTTCGAGGAAGTACCGGTCCTCATCCAGGCATTCCGCCGGATGGTGCGCACACTCGACTACGACGTGACCGAGATGGCGTTCACCACGTACATGGTCGCGAAGGCGCACGGCAAGCCGTTCACGGCGCTGCCGGTGTTCCTCGTCCGCGGCTTCCACCACGGCGCCATCCTGCGCGGCACGAAGTCCCCGGGTCTGGTACCCAAGGACCTGGAGGGCCGCCCTTCTGGCGTCAACCGCGGCTACACGGTCACGACCGGGGTCTGGGCCCGCGGCATCCTCGCCGACGAGTACGGCGTCGACCTGTCGAGGGTCACCTGGGTGCTCTCCGGTGACGAGCACGTCGAGGAGTACGTCCCGCCGTCCAATGTCGTCCCGGTCCCAGACGGCAAGAACGTCCCGGACATGGTCGCCTCCGGCGAACTCGCCGCGGGAGTCGGCATCGCGGCGGACCGCCCGGACCTGACGACGCTGATCCCTGACGCCGCGGAGGCGGGCTACCGGGCGCTGTGCGAGCGCGGCTTCTACCCCATCAACCATCTCGTCGTCGTCAAGGACGAGCTGCTCGCCGAGCACCCCGGTCTCGCCGCGGACCTGTTCGGCGCGTACGCGGCGGCGAAGAACCGCTACGTCGGCGCGCTGGCGAACAACGGCATCGCCGAGCCCAACGCGACCGACCGGATGTACCAGCGGGTCGCGGAGATCACGGGCGCCGACCCCATGCCCTACGGGATCGCGCCGAACCGCGCGATGATCGATCAGCTCATCGGGTACGCGGTCGACCAGCGGATCCTCGACAAGCCCGTCGCGGCCGAAGACCTCTTCGCCGCGGGCACCCACGACCTGACGGCGTAGAGCGGGGAAAAGAGCATTATGCGGATCGTGATCGCCGCCGACCACAACGGCGTCGCGCTGAAGGACCATCTCGTCAAGAGACTCGCTGACGAGGGCCATGACCTCGACGATCTCGGCAGCCACGGCGACGCCACCGTCGATTACCCGCCGCTGTGCGCCGCGGTCGGCGCGAAAGTCGCCAGCGGGTCGGCCGACCGGGGCATCGTGGTCGGCGGCTCCGGCTCGGGAGAGCAGATGGCGTGCAACAAGATCCCGGGGATCCGCGCCGGAGTCTGCCACGACCTGTTCACCACGGAGATCGCGCGCGCCCACAACGACGCGAACGTGCTGATCCTCGGCGCGAAGATCGTCGCGCCCGCCCTCGCCGAGATGATCGCCGACCTGTGGCTCAAGACGCCGTTCAAGGGCGGCCAGCACGCCAGGCGCCTGGAGCAGATCGCCGCGATCGAGCGCGGCGAATCACTCTGACACCGACCCGAGGAACTGCAGGACGCGGGCAGGCGCGGTCTCTTCCGTCTGGCCGCTCACCGGCATGTCCCAGTACTGCGCGCCCGGCAGGCACTCCTCCAGGTACCGGGCGGCCGACGTGGCGTGTGACCTGTCCTGCCCTGGGACGATAAGCGCGGGCACCTCGAGACGCAGCAGGTCTTCGGGCTCGGGTCCCGGTACCGTGTCGCGGTCGAACAGCGTCCGGGCCATGCCGGCCACCAGCGTCTCGTACCGTCCCTGATCCTGTTGCCGGTAGGCTGCGGCGAACTCCGGGTCGGTCCTGATGACGCTGCACCACGGCCCGACCCTGGGGTCCTGACTGAACCCCTCGCCCGATGAGAAGGCTAGGTCTGCCACAGACACCAGGGATCGTTCGGCTACATAGGACAGATGCCGGGCGAACCGCGCGTGCTGCGCCAGGCGGTACCGGGCACCGCCCGCGGGTGAGTACAGAACCATCGACGCCGCGGCCCCTGGCCAGGCCGTCGCGAACGCCGCCACGGCGGAGCAGCCGACGCAGCCGCCCATGAGATGAGCGCGGGCGATGCCGAGGTAGTCGAGCAGGCCCTTGCCCTGCGCCGCGTAGTCCGCCCAGGTGATCCGCTCGACACGGCCGCCCGAGGTGCCGGACTCGCGCCGGTCGAACATCACGCACGTGTACGACTTCACGAGATGATCCACAAGGCGCAGCCGCGCGTAGATGCTGAACGACGTCCAGTTCGACAGGGTCGCGCTGAAGCCGCCCGGCGAGAACATCAGCAGCGGCGGCCCGTCTCCCCTGACCTCGTAG
>Ga0335072_10001968_pt1 | contig 32473 bp, 27 predicted proteins | sample Lox_Sample_21_FD_206725 | JGI IMG/M metagenome (GOLD analysis project Ga0335072, IMG submission 206725) | Soil microbial communities from Loxahatchee National Wildlife Refuge, Florida, United States - Lox_Sample_2.1 | ecosystem: Environmental > Terrestrial > Soil > Wetlands | place: USA...
CCAGGTCTCGCCCTCTGCGGTGACCTGCTCCGCCTGGATCCGCAGGAGCTGCTTCTTGTAGTTCCACTCGTAAAGTGCTTTGGCTTCGTCGAGGCCCTCGTAGCACTGGAGCCTGATGAGGCGCGAGCCCGTCATCTCGGCAACCGACTTGGCGAGCTGGGTCTTGCCCGTACCCGCCGGCCCCTCGACCAGGACGGGCTTCCCGAGGCGGTCTGCCAGGAAGACCACCGCCGCCATACCGTCGTCGGCGAGGTAACCGGCACCGCGCAACGACCCAGCCACCGCCCGGGGGCTGTCGAAGCGCGGGGCCTGGCCCCCGGACGCGTTTGACAAGGCTGTCACCAGGCGCATCCTACGGCCCGAGGCGCTGCGTCAGCAGCGAATTTGGCCCGAACCTGTAACGACGTACTTCGTGGTCGTCAGTTCCCTGAGGCCCATCGGCCCCCGCGCGTGCAATTTTTGCGTGCTTATGCCGATTTCGGCGCCGAAGCCAAATTGTTCACCGTCGGTGAAGCGCGTGGACGCGTTGACTACGACTGCCGCAGCGTCGACCTCGCGCGTAAACCTTTGTGCCGAAAGCAGGTCGCGCGTGACGATCGCCTCTGTGTGGCCGCTGCCGTAACGCTGGATATGGGCGATCGCCTCGTCAATGCTCCCGACGACCCGCACGCTGAGGACGAGGTCGAGGTACTCCCTCCCCCAGTCCTCCTCGGTGGCCGGCTCGATGCTGGGCGAGATCCGGCGCGCCTGCTCGTCGCCGACGAGGCGCACCCCGCAAAGCGCCTCGACGGCCATGGGCAGGAACCGGCCTGCTACTCGCTCGTGCACGACCAGCGACTCGGTCGCGTTGCAGACGCTCGGCCGCTGCGTCTTGCCGTTTACCAATAGCGCAAGGGCCATTTCGAGGTCCGCCGACGCATCGACGTACAGATGGCAATTGCCGTCACCGTCGATCACGTAGGGGACTGTGGCGTTTTCGAGCACGGCTTGGATCAGGGACGGGCCGCCGCGCGGTATCAGGCAATCGATGACCCCGCGCAACCTCATGAACTCCCTGGCGGACCCGTAGCTCGTGTCCTCGACGAGCACCAAAGCGTCCTCGGGCAGCCCAGCTTTGGCGAAACCCTCCCGCAACAGCGCCGATATCGCGCGATTTGACGCCAGGGCTGCGGAACTGCCTCGCAAGAAGGCGGCGTTGCCTGACTTGAGGCACAACGCCGCTGCATCGCTCGTCACATTGGGCCTGTTTTCGTAGATGATCGCGACGACTCCGAGGGGGACACGTACTTTTTCGATGCGAAGCCCGTTTGGGCGGGCCCAGCCTGCGACAACCTCGCCGACCGGGTCGGGCAGGGCAGCGACCTGGCGGAGCCCGGCGGCCATCGACGACAGGCGGCTGGTGGAGAGCCTGAGGCGGTCGACGACCGCGGGTGCCGACCCTGCGGCCTCAGCGCTGCGGACATCGGAGATGTTGGCCTCGAGCACGTCCTCGGAGCGCTCGAGGAGCAGGTCGGCAGCCGCGTTAAGGGCGGCGTCCTTTGCCTCGGTCGGCGCCAGGGCCACGGCCCGGCTGGCGCGCTTCGCCCGTTCCCCTAGTTCTGCGACTGTGCTCATGCCCAAGGGTACCTTGCTCCGCCGGGCCGCCCGATGGTGGGCCCGTACGGCCACCGCCCGATTGTCGTCATGTCTCCACGCTTAATCGCGGCGTAGGGCAGCTCGTTGTCCTTGTACCTGGCCCGGAGCCGGGGTGCGCTACCGTGCCAGGCGATGGCAAAGCTCGATGCCGCCGTTGTGGGCTCCGGACCGAACGGCCTTGCAGCCGCCCTCACGCTCGCACGGGCCGGCCTCGAAGTCGAGGTTTACGAAGGGAGCCCGCAGCCGGGTGGGGGTTGCCGCACCGAAGCGCTCACGCTCCCGGGGTTCCTGCACGACACCTGTTCGGCGGTCCACCCTCTTGTGCTTGCCTCGCCGTTTTTCGCGTCGCTGGGCCTCGAGCGGCGTGGGGTGACCATGTTGCAGCCCGAAGTTGCTTTTGCCCACCCCCTTGATGGAGGGCGTGCCGGCGCCGTGCTCAGGTCTGTGGACGAGACGGCCGCCGGCCTCGGGCAGGACTCACGCTGCTATAAGCGGCTCTTTTCTCCTTTGGCGCGCGACCTCGACAAGATCGTGGGCACCGTGCTCGCGCCGGTGCGTAGCTTGCCGGAGCACCCCCTCGCCATGGGGCGCCTCGGGCTCCCGGGGCTCCTGCCGGTCGCTCGCCTCGCGCAGCTCTTCAAGACCGACGAGGCACGGGGGCTTCTTGCGGGTGCGGCAGCTCATTCGATGCGGCCGTTGACGGCCCCGCTGACAGCTCTGTACTCGATGCTGCTCACTGCCATGGCTCATGCCAAGGGTTGGCCCGTGGTGAAGGGCGGGAGCGCACGGTTGGTCGAGGCACTTGTCGCCGAGCTCGACAGCCACGGCGTAGCGCTGTGTACGGGCCGATGGGTGGAGAGTATTTCGGAACTTGCGGGCGCGCGCGCCGCTCTGCTCGACGTGTCGCCGAGAGACCTCGCCAGGATCGGGGGCGAGCACCTCGGGACGCCCTACTTGCAGGCGCTCCGCCGCTTCCGTTACGGCCCCGGGGTCTGCAAGGTCGACTGGGCCCTGCGGGGGCCGGTGCCGTGGGAGGCGGCGGTTTGCAGGCAGGCGGGGACCGTCCATGTCGGCGGCACGCTCGAAGAAATCATGGCAGGCGAGGCGGATGTCGCCGACGGGAGGCACCCCGAGCGCCCGTTTTGCCTCGTCGCCCAAGCCGGGGTGGTGGACCCGAGCCGGGCGCCGCTCGGCCAGCAGGCTCTGTGGGCTTACTGTCACGTGCCGCCCGGGTCCACTGTCGACATGTCGGAGAGGATCGAGGACCAGATCGAAAGGTTTGCCCCCGGTTTCCGGGACCTCGTCCTCGCGCGCGTCACCACCACCGCTGCCGAAGAGGAACGCCGCAACCCCAATTATGTGGGCGGCGACATCACCGCCGGGGCGGGGACCCTCCGGCAGAGCATTTTCCGCCCCACCGTGAAATGGGACAACTACCGGACGCCCTTGCGGGGCCTGTACATTTGCTCGGCGTCGAGCCCTCCGGGCGGGGGCGTCCACGGGATGTGCGGTTACTGGGCGGCGCGCCGGGCGATCACCGACCTGGACGGCGGCACGGACCTCGGTGGGTCGCTCGGTCCTGCGGCCCGGGCCGAGGGTTAGGGCGCGCCCCCTCCGGGCCGCCGGCAGGGGGTGCCAGCTTCCCCTTTCGCGGCAGGTCCTCACCCGCAAAAGATACTTGTCATCACCCTTGGGCCCTCCTGCCCGGCGGTCGTAGGGTCAGCCCATGCGCTCCGAAGCAACTGTCACGTCGATTTCGTGGATCCCCTCCGAAGCGATCGCAGGCGCGACCAAATTGCCGTTCGAAAGTGGGATCGCCCACTACGACCCACCGCCTCCCGACGTCGTGGAGGACCTGGACGAGCTCCGCAGGGCGGACCGCTTCCGGTTCGCCAACCAGCTCAAAGCATGGGTCGAGGTCAAAGATGGGCGCATCGTCGACTACGGCCAGTCGGGACGCGGCTTCATCGGGTCAACTACTCTCAAGCTCGGGCAAAAGCGTGCTGTCTTCCAGGCCGTTGCCCTGCCGGACCTGCGGCCCAAGGCTCAAGTCACAGATGAGAAAGTCGTTTTCACTCAGACAGCTGGGGGCCGAACCGGTGTCCCCGCGCCGCGCCGGGTCAGGAGGGCACCTTTCGTCCAGTTCAGTGCACCGCTTGCATGGACGACCCTCACGCTCGAGATGCACGCCGACGGCTCCGTGGAGCACCACATGCTCGGGGCGAGCCCTTTCCCGCGCCATTGGGTCTACGACACCGCAGGCAAATTGGTGAAGAAGAGCGGTTTGATCGATTTTTCCGCCTGGTACAGGACCGCGTTCGGAAAGCACAGCCCCTGGGGCGACCGCGACTCGCCGGCGCTTGCGACCGAGGTGGAAAGCGCTCTCGAACGCCAGCTTTCGCTCGAGCTGATGCACGGTAAAGGCAAGCCGAAGATCCGCGAGGTCGGGCCGGGGCAGTTCGTCACCGAACAAGGCATGCCCGGCAACGAGCTCTTCTTGGTCCTCGACGGAGTGGTCCGCATAGAAGTCGACGGCGACCGCCTGGCGGAGTACGGCCCCGGTTCGGTGCACGGGGAAAGGGCGTTCCTGGAAGGCGGCCTTCGTACGTCGAGCGTCCGGGCAGTTACGAGGTGCAAGCTCGCCGTCGCCGCTCCCGAGCAGGTCGACCGGTCCGTCCTGGAGGCTCTCAGCGCCGGCCACAGGAGAGAGGACCAGGCCTGAAGTGAGCGCTGCCGGAGAGGGCGACACGATAGGCACCGTGAGCACGGTGGGCACGGTGGGCGCCGGGGGCGTTGGCAAGGCTGAGGGGGACCGGCCCGCAGGAAGCGCCGACGTAGGGCGCTCGACGATCACGGTTTTTCTGGCGGACGACAACCTGATCGTCCGCGAGGGTGTAAGGGCGCTCGTGGCGCTCGAGGACGACCTCACCGTCGTCGGGACGGCCGCCGATTACGACGAGCTCGTGACGCGCGCCTCCGAGCTTGCCCCTCAGGTCGTGGTGACCGACATCAGGATGCCACCGTCCTTCAGCCAGGAAGGCATCGCGGCGGCCCACGAGATCCGCAAGCGCCACCCGGGGACGGGGATCGTGGTGCTCAGCCAGTTCGACGACCCCGAGTACGCCATCTCCCTCCTCGGGGACGGTTCGGCAGGGTACGCCTACCTCCTGAAGGACCGGGTCGCCGAGGGTGACCAGTTGGCGCGGGCCGTACGCGCAGTCGCCGGCGGTGGTTCGGTCCTCGACCCGGCGATAGTCGAGGCCATGGTCCACCCCGTCACAGGCAAGAGCGAACTGAGCCCTGCCGAGGAGGAACTGCTCCGCTTCGTTGCCGAAGGCCGCCCGATCAAGGCCATTGCCGCCGCGCTCAAAACGACCCCGGCAGCGGCGGCGGACGCGGTAGAAAAATTGTTCCGCCGGATCGCAGAAGATGCGAGCACAGGCGGCCAAAGCTCGCTGCGGCGCCTCCGGAGCCTCTACGAAGCCATCGTCAACCGCGAGGAACAGGGCGAGACATTGAGCCGGCTGCTGCCGGGGGGCGTCGCCCAAATGTTGCGCGAGCAAGGCTGCCAGCTAGGCGAGACACGCGATCTCGTCGTGAGCATCCTCATGTCGGACATCCGGGGGTACTCGACGATCGCCGAAAAGGCCGACCCGAGCGTCCTGGCGCGCCAGCTCAACGTGCACAGGGCCGAGATGAACAAAGCCATACTTGCCGTCGGCGGGACGGTAATGCAGTTCGTAGGAGACGCGGTAATGGCAGTTTTCGGTGCCCCGGTACCACTTGCCGACCATGCTGCAAGGGCAGTCGAAGCAGCGGGCGGGATGCACTCCGCGCAGGCGAAAGTCAATGCCCGCTGGGTGGAAGAGGGCCTCCCCCCGTTCGGGCTCGGCATCGGGATCACGACCGGGCCTGTTGCGGCGGCCTTGCTCGGCTCAGAGGAACACCTCGAGTACACCCTCGTCGGCGACACGGTCAACCTCGCGCAGCGCTTGCAGCAATGGGCCGAGCCTGGCGAGACGATCCTGTCGGAGGCGACGTACGCAGCGCTTAACAGCCCGCCGCCTGCGGAGGAAATCCCGCCGGCACTCGTAAAGGGCCGGGGGGCGCCGGTGGGGGCCTGGCGTCTCGGGGCCGGTGCCGGAGCCGAAGCACGAGGCGAAATCAAACTGTCGCAAACGACACGGGAGGTCCTATGAACGTCATGGAGGCCCACGGGCTACGCAAGACATACGAAGCCGAGGCCGCGCCCGTCAGGGCGTTGCGAGGTGTGGACATGGCGATGGACCAGGGTGAGTTCGTCGCGATAATGGGCCCCTCCGGCTGCGGCAAGTCGACGCTCCTCAACCTCGTCGCCGGGTTGGACGTGCCGAGCGAGGGAGAGGTGGTCGTGGCAGGCGAGCCGCTCACCGGGATGGACGAGAGCGCGCTCGCCCGGATGCGGCGGCGCCATATCGGGATCGTTTTTCAGTTTTTCAACCTTCTCGAGGGAATGAGCGTCCTCGAGAACGTGACGCTGCCCGCGATCATTGCGGGGGCCAAGAGCGCGCCAGGCGTGCTCTCGGGCGGCCAGCGCCAGCGGCTCGCCATCGCGAGGGCGCTCGCAAACGCGCCCACGCTCCTCCTCGCCGACGAACCGACCGGGGCGCTCGACTCCGAAGGTGGTCGTGAGGTCCTCGAGCTTTTCCGCAGGCTGCACGCCGGAGGCCAGTCGATCCTCCTCGTCACCCACGACGAAGCGGTCGCCGCACCAGCTACCAGGGTGGTGCGCATGCGAGACGGCCGGATCCTCGACGAGGAGGTGCGCAGCACAGGTGAGGCCTCGACCGAGCTGAACGCGACGACATTGGCATGAGCACCCCCATCGTCGTCAGCCAGCTTGGCGAGATCCGGGAAAAGGCCCTTCAGGAAGCCATCCCGGGGGAGCTGGGCCTCCGCGGGGGGATCCAGGCGAGGCCTGTCACAGTCTTGCTCTCGCTGTTGCTGGCGGCGGTCGGCCTCGCCGCCGGCGCGCTCGCGCCGTCGCTCGACACGCATGGCGACTTAGCCACCCAGGTCGTGCGCGGGACCGTCGTGGGGATGTTCTCCCTCTGCGGTTTTTTCGCCCTTCTCAGGCGCCCCGAGGAGGGCCAACCGCTCGTCGTGCTCATGGGGGCCGCGCTCGGCGGCCTGGCGGCGCTGTCAGCTGCGCTCATCCAGGCAAGCGAGCACGGGACGTCGGTGGCAAGCAACTTGCTCACGAGCGCGCACCTGGTCGAACCGCTCGCCCTGGCGCTGGTGCCTGTGGCGGCCATGCACGTCCTGTTCGGCATCCCCGACGGGAGCTGCCGGCTCAGCCGCGCCGTCGTGGTCGGTGGTTACGTCGTGGGGGTGGCCGTGGGGCTCGCCCTTTGGGAGGACCGCCCGGGGCTGCCGCTGTGGCCCGTCGACATCGAAATAGCCGTCGGCCTCCTGGCCGGCGTGTTGGTGTCCCAACGCCGCTATTCGCATTCGATGGGATTGGAACGCCAGCGTATGCAGTGGTTTGGCTGGGCGGCGGCAGTAGCCGTCGAGGTGATGCTCGTCTGCCTGGCGCTGCGCGTCCTGCTCGGCTGGCCGACGCGATTCAGCCTGGTCGCTACCGCTTCGCTCCTGCCGTTCGCAGTCGCTGTGGCAATGTGCAGCACGCGGCGCTTCGCCGGGCGGATCGACCGCATCCTGGCCCACACGGTCTCGCTGGCGGGCTTGAGCGGCGTGGTAGCGGCCGTGTACCTCGTGATAATCGCGGGGCTTGGGAGCACCCCGACGCCCTCACAACGGTCCTTGCTCGTCCTCTCGATGGTTTCGGCGGCGGTATGCGCCCTGGTTTACGGGCCCGCCCGCCAGCGGCTCGCGCTGTACGCAAACCGCCTCGTGTACGGCGAGCGTGAGGCGCCCGACGCAGTGCTGCGGACGTTCGGGAGCCGGTTGTCGCGCGCCATCCCGATGGACGAACTGCTGCTGCAGGTGGCTGAATCTTTGAAAAAATCCCTCTCTTTGACCTCTGCCGAGGTTTGGACGGGGTCGGAGGGCAAGCTGGCGAGGTCGATCTCGGTCCCGGACGTGCCGAGCGCGACCCTGGTGCTGAGCCCCGAGGAAGAGGCCGTCGTGGCGCGCGCCGGCGTGACAGGCACCGCGTGGCTTTCGGTGTGGTTGCCCGGCGTCCTGGCGGGGAGGGAGGCGTCATTGTTGAGGGTGGCGCCGACGACCCACTCGGGACGCGTGCTCGGCCTGATCGTGGCTGTGCGGCCGCCCGGGGGGGACCAGTTCACGTCGGACGACGATGTGGTCCTCGCCGAGCTCGCCCGCCAGGTCGCGCTGGCATTGCACAATGTCGAGCTCGACTCGGCGCTGCAACGTTCGCTCGAAGAGCTACGCCACCAAGCTGAGCAGCTACAGGAATCGCGGGCACGGATCGTTGCTGCTTCTGACGCGGCGAGGCGCCAGATCGAGCGAAACCTGCACGACGGCGCGCAACAACACCTCGTGGCACTCGCCGTCAACGTCCGGCTTGCTCGCAAGCTCGCCGAGACCGATACCGCCGCTTCGATGGAGATCCTCGACGAGCTCGGGGAAGGTCTGCAAAACGCCGTGCAGGAACTGCGGGCCCTCGCGCACGGGATCTACCCGCCCCTCCTGGCGGACAGGGGGATCTCCGAAGCCCTCCGCTCGGCCGCCGGCCGGGCAGCTCTGCCCACCAGAGTCGAAGCCGAAGGCCTCCAGCGGCACTCGCCCGAGGTCGAGGCCGCGGTGTATTTCTGTTGCCTCGAGGCACTCCAAAACGCCGGCAAGTACGCAGGAGAAGGGGCGACCGCCACGGTCAAGGTGTGGGAGGAGCCGGGGGCTTTGATGTTCGAGGTGGCCGACGACGGCGCCGGCTTCGAGGCAAAGGGTGCCAAGGGCAAGGGCGCGGGCTTCGTCAACATGGGGGACCGGCTCGGGGCCATGAGCGGCAGCCTCGAAGTCCGCTCGGCGCCTGGCAAGGGCACGGTGCTCTCCGGCCGGATACCTCTGTAGGTATTTGCACCTTCCAGCATTGTCCCCATCAGGGCCGGGACGCTATCGGTGCCTCCCCGCCTGCTCCCACGAAACTTTCCTACTCGGGGCTACGGGCGGGTGACTGGCGGGACCGCCACCGTGCCCTACAATTGCGCCTGGCGCTGGGGCCGAACCAGCAAGGGGGAAAGTGGGAAAGGTCGTGGAGCTCGAAAACTTTCGCACGGTGGCGTGCCACCGTGTGTTGAAGAGGGCCGAGCACGGCCGCCCGATGCCTTGCCGGGCGCCAGCGTGAGCGCTAACATCAGGGTCCCGTGCAGACAGGGGAACGTGCCTTGAGCACCGCAACCCCATCAACTACTGTCCGCACGAGTTCTACTGGAAGTTACCTGGAGGTTGTCGACCAGCCCAGTAGGTATTCCTGATCCATCACAGGTGGCTGCCGAAAGTGAGCGGGCAGCCTTGGAGAAAGGTGAAAGCAAAAGATGGCCAACGAGAGGTTTGAGGTCGACCCGAAGAAATACGAGCAATCGAGGAGGCGTTTCCTGCGCAACGCCGGAGCCGCCGCCGCGAGCGTGCCATTTCTCGGCACCGTCATTGACGTCCTGACCGAGCGTGGGGCTGCGGCGCAGACCTATTCAGACAGCAACATCCCGCAGTTCGCCAGCCACCCGGCGTACAAGTTCACGTTCGTAAACCACGTGACGACGAACACGTTCTTCACTGCAACGATTTATGGCATCCAGGATGCGGCCCGTATCCTCGGTATCCCGACGCCTGCATGGACCGGGTCGACCGACTCGATCACCACCGACATGACCACGGCGATCAGCGACGCAGTCGCCGCAGGCGTCAAGGGCATTGCCACGACCCTTATCGACCCGGTCGCGTTCAACGCCCCGGTCAATGCGGCCCTCGCCAAGGGCATCCCGGTGATCTCTTACAACGCCGACGAGGCGGGTAACAACCGGATGGCTTACGTCGGGCAAAACAACCTGACGGCCGGCGCTGCAGCGGCCAGCCGGATCGTCGCCTCGGGCTTGGTGAGCAAGGGCGAGCTCGTCGCCGGCGTCATCGCCACCCCGGGCACCGGCAACATCCAGCCCCGGATCGACGGCGCAAAGCCGATATTCGTAGCGGCAGGCTACGACTTCAAGGAAGTCGGGACGAGCGCTACGCAGGCTCAAGAGACGCCGTTGCTCGAGCAGTGGTACCTCGGCAACAAGGACGTGAAGGCTTTCTACTGCGTCGACTCGGGCGACTCGATCGCTGCCGCGACTATCATCGCCAAGTACAACCTGAAGGGCAAGGTCGGCGGCTCCGGTTGGGACGTCGGCATCCCCGTCCTCCAGCAGGTACAGGCGGGCGCTCTGCTCTTCTCGATCGACCAGCAGGCCTATCTGCAAGGTTTTGTCCCGACGGTCCAACTGTTCCTCTACAACATCTCGGCCGGCCTGATGAAGCCATGCGATACCGACACGGGCCTTGGTTACGTGACCCAGGCCACGGCGAGCGCTTACCTGTCGCACAACACTCGCTTCGAAGGCAGCGGCTCGGCTGAGACCGCCTTCGCGCCTCCTTCGAAGATCGGCTAGTTAGTGTCCCAGGCGACAGTCACTCGCGACCGCTCGCCTGTCCCCCCCGTCCCGCCGTACGAGGCGGGGCGGGGGTTTTTACCTGCCTCCGTCCTGAAGTACATCGTCCAGCGGCGGGAAGCAACCGTCATAACCGTCACGGTCCTGGCAGTCGTTTACTTCGCCATCCGGACGACGAACATCTTCGAAGTCGCCAACATCAGCGTCACCACCCAGTACATGGGGCCGATACTGGTGATCGGCGTAGGCGAAGTCCTCATGCTGGTGCTGGCCGAGATCGACCTGTCGGCGGGGCAGGTGTACCTGACTGCGCCCTGGTTTGTCTACTGGTTGTGGCACAACATGGGCTTGCCGGTCGGCTTGGCGATCGTCGCCAGCTTGGTCCTGTGCGCAGCTATCGGCTTGACCAACGGGCTCATAACGGTCCTGCTCGGGGTACCGTCGCTCGTCGTCACACTGGGCATGCAATTTCTCCTGTACGGAGTTGTGCTCGTCGTTTCGAGCTACACCCAGGAGCAACTGCCGACCCTCGGTAGCACGTACGCGACGATCCTCGGCGGGGGTGCATGGGCGGACCTTTGCTGGGGCGTCGCCATCGCGGCAGCCATTTGGTTCCTCTTGAAACACACGCGTTTCGGCTTGCATGTCACCGCTACCGGCGGCAACACGTTGGCCGCAGCCGAAGCCGGTATCCCCGTGGCACGGGTCAAGGTTTGGTGCTTCATGATCGTCTCGGTTGTCTCGGGATGGATCGGGATCCTCGACCTGATCAGGCAGATAAGCATGGACCCAGGGTCGTACGGCCTCAACATCGTGCTGGCACCCATCGTGGCGGCCGTCATCGGCGGCACAGCTCTCACCGGAGGACGGGCGACGGTGCTCGGGACCTTCATAGGAGCCCTCTTCCTCAGCATCGTCGACGACGGGCTCAACCTGACAGGCGTGAGCGCGAACTGGTTTTACTTGCTGGAAGGGATCATCATCCTCGTCCTCATGATCATCAACGTCCAGTTGGGCCGCTTCGCACTGCGGTTCCGCCGGTGAGCGTGCCGGTGGCTCCCCCCGGCCCCACCCCGCCGCCCGACCCGCCGCCCCCTGCCGGCAAGGCCGGGGAGGACGTCATCCTACGCACCGAGGGGATCACCAAGCGTTTCGGCGCGGTGGTCGCCCTGCGAGGGGTCGACATGCACCTCGAGCGAGGCGAGGTGCTCGGCCTGGTGGGTGACAACGGTGCCGGCAAGAGCACTTTTGTCAAAATCCTGTGCGGCTTCCAAACCCCTGACTCGGGCAAGATATTTGTCGAAGGCAACGAAGTCGAGTTCCACTCGGTAAAAGATGCCCGCGCCGTTGGCATCGAGACCGTTTACCAGGATCTGGCACTCGTCCCTCAGCTCACGGTTTACGAAAACCTTTTCTTGAACCGTGAGCTGACATCGGTCGGCAGGGTCGGCGTCCTCTCGCGACGCCGGATGCGTAACCTGGCCCGCCAGTACCTCGACAACATCAAGGTCAACATGCCTGACCTCAATGCCGAAGTCGAGACGCTGTCAGGTGGCCAGCGCCAAGCCGTTGCGGTGGCTCGGGCAACGCGCCTCAATGCCAAGATCCTCCTATTGGACGAACCGCTCGCCGCGATGGGCGCCAAGGAGTCGGCGTTGATCATGGAACTTGTCAAGGACCTTTCGGCGCAGGGTGTCTCGATGATCGTGATCGACCACAACTACGCCCACCTCTTCGCCCTCTGCGACCGCCTCAACGTGATCCAGCAGGGCAGTGTCACTGTGGACACCCGTGTCCAGGACACATCCATCGAAGAGCTGACCGAGCTCATGGTGAGCGCGTTCCGCCGCCAGCTGCAGGCCGGTCAAAGCGCCCTCGGCGAAATCACAGTCTGACGACCTGCTGGCGCCCGGGCCGTCCCGGGCGCACCTAACCGCCCGTGCCCGCGGTGGCCGTACCCCAGGTGTGCTGGAGGATGTCGGGGCCGAAACGCTCCTTGTGCACGTAGGCGATCGCCCCGCAGGTGCGGGCATCGCCAGGCAGGTCTTCCTCGTCGTAGGTCGACAGCAGGACTACGCGGGTACCCGGGTAGCCGTCGCGGATCCGCCTGGTCGCCTCGATCCCGCTGATGCCGTCCATGTTTATGTCCATCAGCACCAGGGCGGGCTTTAGCCGCTCCACCGCTTCGAGCGCCTCCTCGCCGGAGCGAGCCTCGCCCACCACCTCGAAGCCTTTCGTCGCGCGCACGACAAGGCGCGCTGCGGCGCGGAAAGGTGCCTGGTCATCGACGACCAGGACGCTTACGGCGCCTTCGGGCATATAACAAATCCTGACAGAAGCAGTGCCCACGCCCCAGCGAGCCAGCACCTACACAGGCCGTGGTGGCAGCACCACCGCTGCGGGCCGGGGGCCCGGTCGCGCCCGGCCTTCAAGGCGCGCCACGGGTGCCGTCAGCCCTGCGAGGACAAGAAAAGCAGCACAGCTTTTACCCGCCTGTGGACGTCGGTGTCCTCGCTCAGCCCCAGCTTGAAAAAAATCGAGTTGATGTGCTTTTCGACCGCGCGTTCCGAAAGCACGAGCGAACCCGCCACGGCAGCGTTGTTTTTGCCCTGCGCCATTTCCCCGAGCACCTCGAGCTCGCGCGGCGTCAGCGAGCGCAGGGGCGACTGGGCGTCGCGCGACCGTGCCGTGACCAATTTGTCAACCACCTCGGGGTCGATGACCGACCCACCTCGTGCGACCTCGCGGATCGCCGACGCCAACTGGTTGATGTCCGAGACGCGCTCCTTCAGGAGGTAGGCCCTCCCCTTGGAACCACTTTCCAGGAACTGGAGAGCATAGGAAGGCTCCGAGTACTGGCTGAGGACGACCACGCCGATGTCGGGATGAGTCCGGCGGACTTCGTTCGCCGCGCGGATCCCCTCGTCGGTGCCCGTTGGGGGCATGCGGATATCGGTAACGACAACATCTGGGGCGTTGCCCTCGACTGCCTTCAGTAGCGACGGGTAGTCCGCACAGGCCGCCACGAGCTCGAGGTCCGGCTCGAGGTCGATCAGCTTGCCGACCCCTTCGCGTACCAGGTAGTTGTCCTCGGCCAGCACGACCCGCAGCGGCACGCACCAAAGCCTATCCGCGGGCCAAATGGGTGGCCGCTCATGGTAGGTCGACGACGGCGCCCTCCCGTGCTGCTTCGACAGGCAGCTTGGCACCCTGGTAACGCCCGACGATCGCGTCGATCTCAGCGTCGGTACGGTCCGGGTCGTGGTGGAAGAGCATGACCTTGCGCGCACCCGCTCTGACGGCGAGGTTGATCGCGTAACCCGGGCAGGAGTGGCCGAAATAGCCTCTGGCGGGGAGCTCTTCGTCCAGGTACTGGGCGTCGTGGAACAGCGCATCGACGTTTTCCGCCAGGCTCAACGCGTTGGCGTGGTACTCGCCCAAGCCTTCGGGCCCGGGGCCTATGCCGGTCGGCCAATGGTCGGACATGTAGGCCAGCGAACCTCGGCCGTCCGAGACCCGGTAGCCCAAAGTCCGGCCGCCCTTATGGGGTATTTCGAGTGCTCTGACATTGAAGCCCTCGATCTGGTGCTCACCCTCCCGGACGGGCGCGAAGCGCCAGGAACCGCGCAACTGGCCGGGAGTGATCGGGAAATGGGGCGGGGACATCGCTCGCGAGAGCACTTCTTCGATGTCGTCCGTGTCGTCCTGCCAGGGGGCCATCAGGGTTATGGAGGACCCCTGCGCGTCGCCTGCGTTGAAGAACGGGATCCCCTGTGTGTGGTCCCAGTGCAAATGGCCGAGCAATATCGACCCGCGGTAAGCACTGCCTCCGAGTACCCGGCTCAGGCGGCGGATGCCTGTGCCTGCATCGAGCACGAGGCAAGGCGGAGCACCGTCGTGGGCGAGAGCGAGGCTGGAAGTGTGCCCGCCAAAGTGCACAAAATCTATGCCCGGTGCCGGCGTCGAACCCCTCGTGCCAAGTATGTGGACGCGCACAGCTCCATCCTTTCGGGGTCTTGCCACCCGGGCGCAAATGGCCGAAGCAGGAAGGTTATCCTTCCCCATGAGGTGCCGCTAGCGAGCCTCCCCGGCGAGCGCCCGGTACGGGCCGCGGGGCCTAGCCTGAGGAGGTGCTCGAAAAGCCAGCCGACCGACGGCTCCCGAGCGTCGCGCGGGCTGCAGCTTCACCCACGGCCGTCGTGCTGGCAGGTGCCGGCGTCGTCGTCGGCGCGGCGGCTCACCTGGCTTTGCCGTTCGTGATCGTGCTCGGGGCGGCCGGGTACGGAGGGAAAGTGGCCTGGGCGGCGGTCCACAGGCGGGTGCTGCTGCGCCGCCGTGCCCGGCGCCACCTCTCCCGTGTCGACCCCTGGTCGGTGCCCGAGCCGTGGCGGGGCTACACGGCGAGAGCCCTGGACGCCAGGAAACGGCTCCGCCAGCTGGCGCGGGATTGCCCACCCGGCCCGGTTTCTGGGTACCTCACCGCAGCCGTGGCGAAGGTGGACGCGGCTGTGGAGGAGCAGTGGGCGCTCGCCCGCAGCGGCGCCGCCATCGCGGGCCCGCCCGGGCGGGCCGAGAAGGTCACCCGCGAGCTCGACCAGGTACAGGCGCAGTTGCGCGACCGCGCCGACCTCGGGGCGGAGCGTGCCAACCTGGCCGCGCGCGAGGAAGGCCTCGCTTCGGAACTGCGCTCGCTACGCAGCACGGAGGCGGCCAGCGCTCAGATGGCCAGCCAGCTGTCAGCGCTCTGCTCCCAGCTGGAGGGCCTTGTCGCCGCGGCCGGCCGGCTGGTGGCGACCGCCGGCGCGGCAGGCGCCGACCTTGGCGGCCTTTCGTCAGAGCTCACTTCCCTTGCCGGGGCGCTCGACGAGGCGCGGCGCATAATGGCTTCGGCTCCTCCGGGCCAACCAGCCAGCGGCAATAGCTAGCATTCGAGGCATGTGGAACGCCATACGTCGCCGGTGGAAGTACCTGACTGCCAAGTTGTCGGGCCATTGGGAGGAGACATCCGACCCGAAGGTACAGCTCGAGCAGGCGATGGCCGAGGCGCAGGAGCAGCACCGCCGCCTGGTGGAGCAGGCCGCCAGCGTCATCGCGAACCAGAAGCAGACGGAATTGCAGCTCAACCGCTCGATGGGAGAGCTCGAACGGATCAGCCAGTCGGCCCGCCAAGCCCTCGCCATGGCTAACGACGCCGCGACGCGGGGCGACACAGCCAAGGCGGCGGACTACAACCAGACGGCTGAGGCGCTCGCAAACCGGCTCATCGCTACCGAAAAGCGCGTCGACGACCTGAAGACGATGCACTTGCAGGCGACGCAAGCGGCTCAGCAAGCAAAGGCAGCCGTACAGCAAAACGCCAATGCGCTCCAGCAAAAGCTTGCAGAGCGCCAGAAGCTCCTTTCGCAGCTCGACCAGGCCCGTATGCAGGAACAGCTCAACAGCGCGATGGCCAGCCTCTCCCAGACCGTGGGCCAGGACGTGCCCACCTTTGACGACGTGAGGACGAAGATCGAGTCGCAGTACGCCAAGGCGCTCGGCATTTCGGAGCTCTCGGGGCAAAACATCGAGTCCCGGATGCTCGAGATCGAGCAGGCGAGCGTCAACGCCGAGGCGCAGCAACGGCTCGACCAGATGCGGGCGCAGATGGGCCTGCCTGCGGGCGCGGTGGCACAAGGCGCTCTCGGGACCGGGCCCGGCCAGGAGCAACAAGCCCTCGGCCAGGGCCAGCCGGCGTCCCAGTTCACGTCCGGCCAGTTCACGTCCGGCCAGTTCCCGTCCGGCCAGCTCCCAGCCGGCCAGGCCGGCGCGGTTCCCGCCGGCCAGTACCCTGCCGAGGGGGCGGCCATGGCGCACGGCGCCGACGACGAGGTAGTCGAGGGTGAGGCGCCCGAACCGGCTTCTCACCCGGCTTCGCCGAACGAAGGGTGACCCTGGCCAGCTCCCGGTTGGCGACGGATGACTGACGTCGTCGTGGTCGGCGGGGGCCCCGCAGGCAACCAGGCGGCCAGCAGGGCGGCCAGCTTGGGCGCACGGGTGGTGCTCGTCGAAAGGGACATCGTCGGCGGTGCGGCACACCTTCACGACTGCATCCCCTCCAAGGCGATGATCGCGACCGCCGGCGCACTCAGCTTCGCCAGGCGGTCTGCCGGGCTTGGCCTTGCGGCCGGGGAAGGGGTGAAGGTCGACTACGACGCCCTCCGCAAGCGGATCGGGGAGTTGACGAAGCGCCTCGAGAGCTCGGTCGAGCAGTTGCTCCGGTCGCAACGTGCGCGCGTCATCTACGGGGAGGCGCGTTTCGCCGGTCCGAGGGCCGTCGTCGTGACGACCGGGGACGGTGACGACGAGGAGCTGTACGCCGACGCCGTCGTCGTGGCCACCGGAAGTCGCCCGAGGGTGCCCGAGTGGGCGGTGCCGGACGGCGAGCGGGTCCTCACGACACGCCAGGCGTACCCGCCGCCCGAACTGCCCGAGCATCTGGTCGTGGTGGGGTCGGGGGTGACGGGCGTCGAGTTCGTGCACATGTTCAGCTCGCTCGGTTCCAAGGTGAGCCTCATCGTGAGCCGCCAGCACGTGCTCCCTCACAAAGACGCCGAAGTGGCCGCTGCCCTCGAGGAGGAGTTGCTCCGCCGTGGGGCCCAGCTGTTCAAGGGGGCGAGGGCGAGCGGCATCGCCACTACGGCCCAAGGCGTGACGGTCGAGTGCGACGACGGGAGGATGGTGCGGGGAAGCCATGTGCTCCTCGCCGTGGGTTCGGTGCCCAACTCGGACCACCTCGGGCTCGAAAGAGCAGGCGTCGAGGTCGACAAGTGGGGCTATGTGCCGGTGAACCACCACTGCCAGACCAACGTCCCCCATATATACGCGGCGGGCGACGTGTCGGGGAAATTACCTCTGTCCTCGGTCGGCGCCATGCAGGGGCGCAAGGTTGCCGAGCACATCATGGGCCTGCACACCCGCGAGCACCGCCACATCGACTACGACAAGGCGGCTTCGGCAGTGTTCACCGAGCCGGAAATAGCCGACGTGGGTCTCGCCGAGGCTGAGGCCTTTGCGAGCGGCCGCAAGATCCGGGTCACTAAGGTGCCGTTCGGAGCCTCGGCCCGCGCCCTGATAAACGACGACCCGCGCGGTTTCGTAAAGATCATCTCCGACCCTGCTACGGGGGTCGTGCTCGGAGGTTGCGTAGTCGGCAGCCAGGCCTCGGAGCTGATCTCGGTCATCGCCCTGGCGGTGACGGCAGGTCTCAAAGTGACCGATCTGGTGGAGAGCTGCCTCGTCCACCCGTCTCTTGCCGAAGCCCTGGCGGACGCAGCGGAATAAAGGGGCGCCCCGGGGCCGGTAGGTGAAGCCGCTAGTGCGACTCGGCTTCCACCGCGAAGCCGATGATCGCACCGAGCATGAGGATCCCCCCGATCGCCCAGAACCACTTCCCGAAGGCGAGCCCGATCGCAAGGCTTATCGCCGCCAGGCCCATCGCTATGGGCCAGATCGAGTTGCCCGGGAAGAAGGCAACTTCGCCCTCCCCGTCCTCGGGGTTGGCATCGGTCCGGTCCTCGGCCCTCGGTATGCCTCGCCTGCGCCGGAACACGAGGAAGATGAACCCAAAAAGGAGGGCGTAGGCGAGGCACCCGAAGGCGAGCAGCACCGTGCCCGACGTCTCGCCGCTCCAGGCGAGGTAGATGATGGCGACGATCCCGAGGAAAACCGACGTCCCGAGCGCCAGGTACCATTCGTACTTCATCGGCTACGGCCCTGCCTCGCCCAGGCCGGGGTCGCCTGCGTCTCTGACGCCCGGATGGCCCCCCGGTCCGGGCCCGCCTGCGCCAGCACTACTGCCGGTCCCGCCCGCTCCGCTCTCGCCGCCGTTGGCGTCACCACCACCATTGCCTCCGTTGCCGGCGTGCCCGTTGCCATCGCCCGCACGGTAGTTGTGCCCGTTGCCGCCGAAGCCGTTGCCGTTGTGCCCAGCCCCGGCCGGCAGCGCCCGTGCGTGGCGGCCGTGGGGGAGAGTGGCGTGCTCGGGATGGTTGAGGTCCCAGACCGGCCGTTCGGAACGGATCGGCGGGATGAACTCGAAGTTGTGCTCAGCCGGCGGGGACTCCGTCACCCACTCGAGCGTCATGCCGTCCCAGGGGTTAGGCCCGACTTTCTTCCCGCTGCGGAGGGTGACGTAGACGTTTATGAGGAACGGCAGCATCGCGAAGGCGAGGATGAACGCGCCGATCGACGAGAGCATGTTGAGGAAGTTCCAGCCCTCCGTGGCGGGGTAGGTGGCGATCCTGCGCTGCATGCCGCGCAGGCCGAGGTCGTGCTGGGGGAAGAAGGTCAGGTTGAAGCCGATGAACATTATGACGAAGGTGATCTTCGCCAAGCGCTCGTCAAGCTTTTTGCCCGTGAACTTGGGGAACCAGTAATGGATCGCCCCGAAGGCTGCAAAGACCGACCCGCCGAAGAGCACGTAGTGGAAGTGGGCCACGACGAAGTAGGTGTCGTGAAGCTGGAAGTCGAGCGGCGGTTCGGCGAGCATGATGCCGGTGAAGCCGCCGAGCAGGAAGCAGATGAGGAAGCCGAGCGCGAAGAGCATCGGCGAGTCGAGCCGCACAGAACCCCGGAACATGGTGCCGATCCAGTTGAAGAACTTGATCCCCGTCGGCACCGATATGAGGAAGGTGAGCACTGCGAAAAATGGCAGTAGCACGGCGCCGGTGGTGTACATGTGGTGCGCCCAGACGCCCATCGACAGGCCGCCGATCGACAGCGTCGCGAAGACCATCCCCTTGTAGCCGAACACCGGCTTGCGGGAGAAGGTCGAAATTATCTCTGTCGCCATGCCGAAAAATGGCAACGCCAGGATGTAGACCTCAGGGTGCCCGAAGAACCAGAAGAGGTTTTGCCACAGGATCGGTTGGCCGCCGTGCGTCGGGTCATAGAAATGGGTCCCGAGGTGGCGGTCGGCCCAGAGCAGCACGAGCGCAGCGGTCAGGACCGGGAAGGCGAGCAGCACGAGGAAAGCTGTGACCAGCTGGTTCCACACGAAGATGGGCATGCGGAACATGACCATGCCCGGCGCCCGGAGGCAGAAGACCGTTGCGATCAGGTTGATGCCGGTGAACATGCTCGAAAACGCTGCGAGCGCAACGCCGACGATCCACAGGTCGCCGCCCGGCCCGGGCGAGTGGATGACTTCTGTGAGGGGCGCATAGGCGAACCAGCCCCAGTCGGCGGCGCCCGACGAGGTCAGGAAACCGGCGTTCATGGTTATGCAGCCGCCGAGGAAGAGCCAGTAGGAAAAGGCGTTGAAGCGCGGGAAGGCCATGTCGGGTGCGCCGATCTGGATCGGCACCAGATAGTTGGCCGTCCCGAAGGCGAAGGGGCCGAGGAAGAGGAACAGCATGATGCTGCCATGCATCGTGAACAGCTGGTTGTAGGTCTCGAGGCTCAGGAAATTGTTGTTGGGCACGGCGAGCTGGACCCGCATGAGCACGGCCATCGCGCCCGCTATCAAGAACATGGTGAAGCTCGTCACCATGTAGTTGATCCCGATCTGCTTATGGTCGGTGCTGGTCAGGTACGACAGGAGGCCCTTGAACTTGGGCCCCGGGACTATCTCTGTCAGCCGCCGTTCAGGGTGCTCGTACTCCTGGGGCCTTTCCTGGACAAGCGTCATCGGTGCCTAGCCCTCTGCCTGGGTCACGCTCAGGCCGTGGTGGTTGGCCAGCCACGGGCCGAACTGGTCCTTCGGCATTACCTGGACCCAAAACCGCATATAGGGGTGGTAAGTGCCGCAAAACTGGGTGCATTCGCCGATAAAGCGCTGCCCGGCGACGCTCGGGTCGATGTTGAGGTCGAACGAGTTGTTGATGCCCTGGATGGCGTCCCGTTTGAAGAGGAAGGCGGGCACGTAAAAAGAGTGGTTGACGTCTTCGGAAAAGAGGTTTATCTGGACAGTCTCGCCGGCCGGCAAGGTGAGGACGGGGAGGTTGGTGCTGTCGATCGTCGGCTCTTCTGCCACGCTCCCGGTGACCTGGTAGCCGTTGGGGTACACGAAGCTCCAGCCCCACTGGAACGCGTCGACACGGACTACCAGAGCGGGGTTGGGGGCGACGTTGTCCTCGGCGTCCTCGGCTTTGTAGGTGTAAACGAAAAGGACGACAACCAGGGCGATCGGGACGACCGTGTAGAGGACCTCGAGAGGGATGTGGTACTGGACCTGGCGCGGGATCCGCTCGTCCCCGGGCCGCTCCCGGTAGCGGAAGACGCACCAGATGATGAGGCCGATGACGATGGCCCCGAGCGGGATCGCCATGTAGTACGTGACATCCCAAAGCTTGCTGACCTGCTGGTCCTGTTGGGTAACCCCGTTGGGGGACCCCCAGTGGATGACCGAGGCGACAAGTTCGTGCACTGCGTTTCACATTAAGCGGGCCGCGACCCACCTAACAAACCGGCTTCGGCGCCCCTCCTCTCGAGCGGGCCGGACCGGACCGGTTAGCTCTTTGCGCCAGGGCCCTCTATGCTGGTGGGCCCGTGCGTACTTACTCCCCCAAAGCCTCCGAGATCGAACGCGCCTGGTACGAAGTCGACGCCCAGGGTGCCGTCCTCGGCCGTCTCGCCACCGAGGTCGCCCGCGTCCTTCGGGGCAAGCACAAGCCGACTTTCGCCCCCCACCTCGACACCGGCGACCACGTGATCGTCGTCAACGCCGCCCAGGTCGTCCTCACCTCGGACAAGGGGGTCAAGAAGGTCCACTACCGCTACTCGGGGTACCCGGGAGGGATCAGGGCCCGCACTTACGGCGAGATGATCGCCAAGCGTCCCGAAGAGGTCGTCCGCATCGCTGTGAGGGGCATGCTGCCCAAGGGCCCGCTCGGCCGCCAGATGCTGCGCAAGCTCAAGGTCTACGCAGGCCCCGAGCACAAGCACGCCGCCCAGCAGCCAAAGCCCTGGCCGCTCGACCATTCGGCGCACCGGGTAGCCTGACCGAGCGCAAGCCGACCGACCAGCGCAAACCCCGCAGCCACAGGAGAACGCAGCAGTGCCCAAACCTCTCACCCAGTCCACCGGCCGGCGAAAGGCCGCCATCGCGCGTGTCCGGCTGCGCCCGGGCGAAGGGACGATCGTCGTCAACAAGCGCCCCGTCGAGGATTACTTCCCCTCCGCCACCCACCGGATGCTCTTGACGGAGCCGCTCCGGGTGGTGGACAAGGTGTCCAGCTACAACGTGGACGCCACGCTCGACGGAGGTGGGGTGTCCGGGCAGGCCGGAGCGCTGCGGCTCGGTATCGCGAGGGCACTTTCGGAGGTTGAGCCCGACTTGCGGGCCTCGCTCAAGCGCGCCGGTTTCCTGACCCGCGACCCCCGGGAAAAGGAGCAAAAGAAGTACGGCCTGAAGAAGGCCCGCAAGGCCCCTCAGTACTCCAAGCGCTGACCTGGTCGAGGGGCACAGACTGCTCCGGTTCGGCACCGATGGCGTCAGGGGGTTGGCCAACAGCGAGCTCAGCCCTGAGCTCGTCCTCGCCCTTGGCAGAGCGGCGGCCCGGGTCCTGGGCGGACCGGTAGCTGGCGGTCGCCGGCCCAGGTTCCTGATCGGGCGCGACACGCGCCTGTCGGGCCCTCTCCTCCAGGCGGCGCTCTCGGCCGGGCTTGCCGCCGAAGGGGCCGACGTCGTCGACCTCGGCGTACTGCCGACCCCGGCCGTTGCCTTCATCTCGGCCGAGGAGGGTGTGCCTGCCGCGGTCATCTCCGCTTCCCACAACCCGTTCTGGGACAACGGCGTCAAGTTTTTTTCTGCCGGGGGGAGCAAGCTCCCCGACGAGGTCGAACAAGCTCTCGAAGCCGATCTTGCCGAGGGTACGTCCCCGCCCCGAGGCCCGGCGCTGCGCTATGGCAGTCCTGTGCCCGAAGTCGGCCGGATGACGGTGGACAGTACGGCGCTCGAGCGTTACGAGCGGCATGTAGTGAGCTGCCTCGAGGGCCGCGACCTCTCCGGGCTGCGGGTGGTCCTCGACCTGGCAAACGGGGCAGCCGTTGCGACGGCGCCCGAAATTTTCAGGGCAGCCGGCGCCGACCTCGCCGGGGTGCTCGCCGCCTCGCCGGACGGGACCAACATCAACGACCGCTGCGGCTCGACCGACCCTCGCAGCCTCGCCGAGAGGGTGGTGCTCGAGCGAGCCGACCTGGGCCTTGCCTTCGACGGCGACGCTGACCGGGTGATCGCCGTCGACCACAAGGGCGAGATCGTCGACGGGGACCGCATCCTGGCACTTTTTGCCACCGACCTGGCAGGTAGGGGACTGCTCGCGGGAGGGACGGTCGTCGTGACCGTCATGACGAACCTCGGTTTCCACCAGGCCATGAGGGTGGCGGGCGTCGGGGTCCACACGGTGAGCGTGGGGGACCGCCACATCCTCGAGGCTCTCGAAGCCAACGGCTGGGCCTTCGGGGGGGAACAGTCTGGCCACATCGTCTTCCGATCGCTCGCCACGACCGGGGACGGCGTCCTTTCCGGGCTCCTCCTGGCCGACCTCGTCCGCAGGCGTGGTGTGGCACTGGCCGAGCTGGCACGGGGGGCTCTCCAGAAGTTCCCGCAGGTGCTGCAAAGCGTCGCCGTGGCGAACCGCGACGGGCTCGCCGGAGCGTCGACCGTCTGGGAGGAGGTGAGGCGGGCTGAAGCTTCGCTCGGGCAACAGGGACGGGTCCTGCTCCGGGCGAGCGGCACCGAGCCACTCGTGAGAGTGATGGTCGAAGCCCCCACCGACGAGGCGGCGCACGCCGCGGTGGGGCGCCTCGTGGACGCGTTGCACCTGGCGCTCGGCTCTCCCGCCGGGGGGCAAGAAAGAGCGTAAAACGCGAAACCAGGTGCGGGCTTTTCGGCCGTTGCGCCGAGAGCTCTTACCATGTACGGGCCGGACGGGTGCGCCGGCGTGCAATTGCGAGCTGCAATTGGTAGCCGTCCCAGCACTAGCCGTGCGCATGGTGCCCCGTTTGGTGCCGGCGAGCTGGGCGTGGGGTTACCCTGCTTTCATGTGTGGCATTGTTGCCGTCCTGGCGCGACAGGCTGGCAGGCCGTCCCCGCCAACAAGTGAGGTCGACGCAGCGCTGAGCTACGCCGCTGGCCGGGTGGGCGCTCTTTTGTTGCCCTCCCAAGGGCCACCCTTCTCACCGGGCGGTGGGCCTGGCGAGGCGACGGCGGCGCTCGAGGCGCTCGAGGCAGCCACGGCGTCGCTCGCCCGTCTCGACCATGCGCTCCGCGGCGTCCCGGGGCTCTCGTGCCTCATGGCCGCCCCGGCGGCAGTCAGGGCCATGGAGGAGGGCACGGCGGAGATCGACAAGCTCGTCTCGGGTTTCGAGGCGTCGCTCGACGCAGGTGCGTTGCCGCTCGAGAGCCAGCTCACCGAACGTTTCAATGCGACCATAGTCAGGCTGCGCGACGTCAACTGGGCGCTCGGCCACGACCGGGTCGGGGCCTTCCGGAGCGTCGAGCGGCTGGCGGCCAGCCTTGGCCTGGGCGACGGCGGCCGGGCCCCCTCCATGGCTGCTCTCGGGGTGCTGTGGGCGACCCACGTCGCCTTCAGCTCGCTCGACCGGCTCGAGGTGCGGGGGCGGGACTCGGCCGGGGTGCACCTGATGCTGACGGGCCACGGCGTCGACCTTGCGGCCCCCGAGGTACAAGAGCTCCTCGGAACGAGAGGGTCGGGCCAGCTGTTCGGTTCGCTTGGTGTCCGGGCGAGCGACGGCTGCCTGTCGCTCGTCTACAAGACGGCGGCGCCGATCGGCGAGCTCGGTGACAATGTCGCCGCCCTCCGCCAGGCGATGTCCAACGACCGCCTGCTCTCGATGGCCCTGGCGTCCCCCGACGTCGAGGCGACTGTCGTGGGCCACACGCGCTGGGCGAGCGTCGGCTTGATCTCCGAGCCCAACGCCCACCCCCTCAACTCGGACCAGCCGGGTACCGCTCCGGGGCCGTACGTCATCGGTGCCCTCAACGGCGACATCGACAACTACGCGCAGCTCCTCGTCTCCGAGCCTGTCCGGGTACCCGAGGGCGTGACAACCGACGCGAAACTGGTCCCTGCCGTCGTGTCACGGCGCCTCGCGGACGGCGGCCCTCTACCTGTCGCTTTCCGGCGGGCTGTGAGCGACTTCGACGGCTCCGTGGGCATCGCCGCCAACGCCTCGAGCTGCCCGGGGGAGCTGCTGCTCGCATTGCGGGGCAGCGGCCAGAGCCTGAACATCGGGATGGCAGAAGACGCTTTCGTGGTGGCGAGCGAACCCTACGGCCTGGTCGAGGAGGCCAGCAGGTACCTCCGCATGGACGGTGAGGGCGGGGGCCAGGTCGTCATCTGCCACCGCCAGGGGGCCGGGTCGCTCGAGGGCTTGTCCCGTTGGCGTTACAACGGCGACGAAATCCCCGTGGCAGAGCCTGAGTTGAAAGTTGCGGAGATCACGACGCGCGACGTGGACCGCCGCGGGTACAAGCATTTCCTCTTGAAGGAGATCTCCGAATCGCCCCAGTCGGTCCGCAAGACCCTGCGCGGAAAATTGGTCATAGAAAATAACGGCAAATTCGCTGTCCGCCTCGGCGAGGACGTACTACCGCGTGCCCTTCGCCAGGACCTCGCATCGGGCCGCACCCAGAGCATCACAGTGATCGGCCAGGGGACTGCCGCCGTCGCGGGCCAAGCGGTCGCGAGCGCCATTGCCAAGTACCTCCCGGACATACCCGTAACCGCTATGCCCGCCACCGAGCTTTCCGGTTGGGGGAGGTCGGGCGGTGGCCTTCCCGACGACATGGCCGGCAACCTGGTCGTCGCGATCAGCCAGTCGGGCACGACCACCGATACCAACCGCACGGTCGACCTCGTGCGGGCGCGCGGGGCACATGTCGTGTCGATCGTCAACCGGCGCAACAGCGACCTCGTACAAAAATCGCACGGTGTCCTTTACACTTCTGACGGCCGCGACGTCGAGATGTCCGTCGCCTCCACCAAGGCGTTCTATTCGCAGGTAGCGGCGGGGCACCTTCTCGCTGCCGGCCTGTCGGCGGCTGCCGGCAAGCCCGGGGCTGCGCGCGGCCAGCAGTTGCTCGGTGCGCTGCGCGAACTGCCCTCGCTTATGGAAGAAGTCCTCTCCAAAAGGCCGGAAATCTCCAAGGTCGCCTCGGCTGTCGCCCCGCCGCGCCGGTCGTGGGCCGTTGTCGGCAGCGGTCCCGACAAGGTCGCCGCCGCCGAAATCCGCATTAAATTATCGGAGCTTTGTTACAAGGCGATCGGGCTCGACTCGGTCGAGGACAAAAAGCACATCGACTTGTCGGCCGAACCGATGGTTATCGTGTGCGCCGCCAGCGTCACTGGCGCAAACGCACGCGATATAGCCAAGGAGGTCGAGATATTCCGGGCCCACAAGGCGGCACCGGTAGTGATCGTGGCCGAGGGCGGCGAAGGGCTCTTCAGCCCCGAGGTCGACGTGCTCGCAGTCCCGCGCTGTGACAGTGAGCTCGCCTTCGTGCTCGCCGCAATGGTGGGCCACATTTTCGGCTACGAGGCCGCGCTCTCGATCGACAGCCAGGCGCGCCCGCTGCGCGAGGCGCGCGCTCTGGTGGAGAAGGGCGGGAGCACTCTCGAGCAACTTGCACCGCAACTCGAAGCCCTCGCAGCCCCGGCGCTTGCCGGGTTGCGGGCCGGCTACTACGACGGCCACCTCAACGCATCGACGGCCGCCCGTGTCACTTCGATGCTCCGGTACGCGACGGGCCTTGCGCCTGTCGAGGGTTACGAAGCCGAAATGGGCAAGGTCGGGACGCCGGCCGCGGTCACCGCCGACCTGATCGAAGCGCTCGGGGCCGCGATAGACGAATTGACGCGGCCGGTCGACGCCATCAAGCACCAGGCGAAGACGGTCACGGTCGGGATCTCCCGCAGCGAAGAGCCTCTCGTTATGGCGAAGCTCGTCCTCGAGTCGGTCGCTGCCGGCGCCCCAGCGGGGTCGCTCGGGTACCGCACCCTCCGGACGCTCGCCGCACTCGGCCCTGCCGTCGAAGAGGTGCTCGGTTACACCCGTTACAGCGTGGAAGCTGCCCCGGGGAACGCGCTCGACCTGGAGCGCGCCGCGGTCGCAGTCGTGGACCGCGGCGGTGTCGCCGCCGGGATCGCGTCACGGACTGCGACCGACGGCACCTTGCGCGGGACCAAGCACCGCGCTGCCGAAAAGCGCGAGGTGACCGTGTTCCGCGGCCACGACGGCAGGACGGGGCTGATCGTCCCCGAGGTCACCGAGGGCCAGGTAACGGGGATCACGCTCCTGCACACCCGTTTCGCCGACCGTCTCGCCCCCGAGGTCGCCAAGTCTGTGCTCCGTGCCTATCAGGGGCGCTACGCTGCTCTCGTCGACGCCGTCACAGAAGCAGACCCGCACTTCGACGACGATCTCCTCGGGGAGGTGGACGTGGTCGAACTTCTCACCGAACCCGTCGCCCTGCTCGCTCGTCACTGGTCGCGCGAACCGAGCAACCTCATCACCTGACGGTGGCGGTAGTCGGCCTCGGCCTCGACCTGGTCGACATCGCCCGCTTTGGCCGCGTCCTTTCCCGGCGGCCTTCTATTTCCGGCCGCCTCTTCACGGACGCGGAACGCGCCTACGCGGGTAGGCTTTCCGACCCGGTGCCTTCCCTTGCGGCGCGCTTCGCGGCCAAGGAAGCTGTCATGAAAGCCTTGGGGGTCGGGTTGGGCGCGTTTGCTTTCGGAGAAGTCGAGGTCCAGCGAGAGCCGAGCGGTGAGCCCCGCCTGGCACTTACCGGGGGTGCGGCGGCGTTGGCCTCGGAGCGTGGTGCCCGCGAGTGGTTGGTGTCGCTCACCCACACCCAGACCGCCGCGGCGGCTGTGGTCGTCGCCCTCTCGTGATACCGGTCCTCACCCCCGAGGAAATGGCGGGCGTCGACCGCCAGGCGCCCGAGCCGGTAGAGGTGCTCATCGCCCGGGCCGGGGCGTCAGTCGCAAAGACCGCTGCGAGGCTCCTTGGCGGTGCTTACCGCAAGCAGGTCACGGTCGTCGCCGGCAAAGGCAACAACGGGGCCGACGGGCGGGCCGCAGCACAGCTCCTCAGCGCTCGCGGGGCGCGCGTCGAGGTCCTCGAGGCGGCCGACCTCGCACCGGGTCAACAGCTCGAGCGGGCAGACCTCGTGGTCGATGCTGCCTACGGGACGGGGCTCCAACGGGCTTACCAGCCGCCTGCCGCCACCGCCCGCGTGCTGGCGGTCGACATCCCTTCGGGGCTCAACGGGACGACGGGCGAAGCGCCGGAGGGCGGCGACGCCCTAAACGCTGTGGCGACGGTCACTTTCGCCTCTTTGAAGCCGGGCCTGCTCCTCGCGCGTGGGCCTCAGCTTTCCGGAGCCGTCGAGGTTGCCGACATCGGCCTCGGCGACCTGGTCGGATCGACGGCTCGCTGCTTCGTCGTGGAGGACGCCGATGCCGTGAGGTGGTTGCCGCCGCGCCCGCACGAGGCGCACAAGTGGCAAAGCGCAGTCCAGGTCGTAGCCGGCTCGCCCGGGATGACCGGGGCGCCCTGGTTTGTCAGCCGCTCCGCCCTGCGGTCGGGGGCGGGTTACGTCAGGTTGTCCATGCCCGGCGTCAGCCCGTCCGCGCTGCCGCCGAGCGAGCTGGTCCATCTCCCGGTGCCCGAGAGCGGGTGGCACGAGGAGGTCCTGGCCGGGATTTCGCGCGTCAAGGCCCTGGTAGTGGGCCCCGGGCTCGGGCCGGTTGCCCGGTCCACCACAACGGCCGGCGGGGACCTTCCGGGCGGCGAAGTCGGTCTCTTGCTGGCCGGAGCGGGAGTGCCGGCCGTCGTCGACGCCGACGGCCTCAATGCCATCGGCACGCTCGACGCGCTGGCGGCGATCGTCTCGCGGAGGCAGCAGGCCACGGTGATAACGCCGCACGAAGGGGAGCTGACGCGCCTTGCGGGCGCGCCACCCGGAGCGGACCGGCTGGCGGCGGTGCGCGCCGCCGCCGCCCGCAGCGGGGCGATCGTGCTGCTCAAAGGAAGTACGACGGTCGTGGCCGCGCCCGACGGGCAGGCCCTGATGTGCACGTCCGGCGGCCCCCGTTTGGCGACGGCCGGGACCGGTGACGTCCTTTCGGGCTTGATAGGGGCACTGATCGCACGCGGCGTACCGGCGTTGCAGGCGGCGGGTTTGGGGGCGCATGTTCATGGCCGAGCGGCTGACAGGGGCTTCGGGGAAGGGCTCGTCGCCGGCGACCTCCCCGACCTCGTGGCTGCCTGGCTTTCGGGGTTACCCGGCCGATGAGCGTCCTATTGGGACCGGGCCAACCAGCGCCCGGGCAACCAGGCGCCGGGCAACCAGGCGCCGGGCAGCCCGCGCCGGGCCAGGCGGGCACGGGGCAGCTCAGTGCCCGGCTTCGGCCTGCGTGGGTCGAAGTCGACCTTGCGGCTGTCAGGGCCAACGTCGACTACATCGCCCGCCAGGTCGCACCTGCGGGAGTCTGCGCCGTGGTCAAGGCTTTCGGCTACGGGCACGGGTCGGTCCCCGTCGCCCTGGCGGCTCTCGAGGGCGGTGCCGTCTACCTGGGCGTCGCTCTCGCCGAGGAGGGCCATGAGCTTCGCAAGGCCGGTGTGGACGCACCTGTCCTCGTGCTTTCCGAACCGCCTCCTGGCGCGATGGGCCTCGTCGTCGAGGACCGGCTGGCGCCGACGATCTACACCCGCGACGGCCTCAGATCTCTTGTCGACGCCTTGCGGGTGGGGCCCGCGAGGGAGCCTGGTGGGGGTGCGCGGGCGCTGCCGTTCCCTGTCCACTTGAAGCTCGACAGCGGGATGCACCGCGTTGGCGCCGGCGCGACCGAGGTTGTCCGGCTGGCTCGAGCCGTGGTCGCCGCCCCGGAACTCGAACTGGAGGGCATCTTCACGCACCTGGCAGTGGCCGACGAGCCCGGGGATGGATTCACGGACCGCCAGCTGGCTGCGCTCGACGCCGTGGTGGCGGACCTCCGTGCGGAGGGTATCAGCCCCCGTTTCGTGCACGCCGCCAACTCGGCGGGCGCGTTGTTGCACCAGGCCGCCCGCTACGACCTGGTACGGGCGGGGATCGCCGTGTACGGGCTCGCCCCGGCGGCGTCGCTCCAAGGCGATGGCAGGGTGAGTTGCCTCCGGCCGGCGCTGTCGCTCAAGGCCAGGGTCTCGTACCTGAAAAAGGTGGCCGGCGGCGAGAGGCTCTCGTACGGGCTCCGGTACCGGCTGGGGGGCGAGTCGGTCATCGCCACAGTTCCTTTGGGGTATGCCGACGGGGTGCCGCGGCGCCTCTCGGAGCTTGGTGGGCAAGTCCTGATCGGCGGCCGCCGGTTGCCGATCGCCGGGGCCGTGACGATGGACCAGATCCTCGTCGACTGCGGCCAGGCATCCACCGTCCGCGCCGGGGACGAGGTGGTCCTCCTCGGGAGACAGGGCGACGAGGAGATCAGCGCCTGGGAGTGGGCCGAGCGCCTGGGCACGATCGCGTACGAGGTGACATGCGCACTTTCGGCCCGCCTTCCCCGCATCTACGTCTGATGGGCGGAGACCTGACCCCGCACGTGCCAGATCGGCCTTGCGGAGTACAGCAGCGTCGCAGGAGGTGGCGGAGTTGACGGAGCCGCCGGCGTTGCCGGAGCCGACTGAGCCGCCGGAGCTGACGGAGCTCGCCGAACAGGCTTCCCGATGCACTCTTTGCCGGCTCGCCGCGGGCCGCACCAACGTGGTGTTCGGCATGGGCAACCCGCGGGCGAGGCTGATGTTCGTCGGCGAAGCCCCGGGGCAACAGGAGGACCTGCGGGGCCTCCCCTTCGTCGGTCGTTCGGGCCAGCTGCTCGACCGCCTCATGCTGGAAGAAATGGGGCTCACGAGGAGCGACTGCTACATCGCCAACACCCTCAAGTGCCGCCCACCAGGCAACCGTGACCCGCTCCCGGACGAGACCGAGACTTGCCGGCCCTACCTGGAACGCCAGCTCGAGCTCATCGACCCGAAAGTGGTCGTGACCCTGGGCAACTTTGCCACCAGGCTCCTGCTTGCCACGAGCGAACCGATCAGCCGGCTGCGGGGCCGTAGCTACCCCTACCGCTCCGGCCACCTGGTGCCGACCTTTCACCCATCGGCAGCTTTGCGGGGCGGCGGCACTGTGGTAGCGCAGATGCGGGCGGACCTCGTGAGAGCGAAGGAAGCCCTCGGGTGACAAGTGTCTTCGCACTGGCAGCCGACGAGGGTGCGATGCGGGGACTGGGAGCCGCGCTGGCGGGCTTGCTCCGGCCGGGAGACACCGTCCTGCTCGGAGGGGATCTCGGTGCCGGCAAGACAACCTTTACCCAGGGCCTCGCTGCCGCCCTCGGGGCGACCGGGCCTGTGACGAGCCCCACGTTTGTCCTCGTCCACAGCTACCGCACCTCCGCCGGCTGGGACCTGCTGCACGCCGACGTCTGGCGGCTCGAGCAGTTGCGCGAGGTCGTTGACCTGGCCATCCCCGAACTGCTCGAAGACGGGGCCGCCGCGGTGGTCGAGTGGGGCGAGCTGGCCGCTCCGGCGCTGCCCGCGGATTGCCTGCACGTCGCGATCGACTTTTGCCCCGGGCCGCAGGGCCCCGGCCCCGAAGCCGGCGAGCCCGGCGCGGAAGGTACCCGGCGGCTAGTTTTCAGCGCCGGCGGGCCAAGTTGGGAAGCCCGCATGGGCGCGCTCTCAGCGGCAGTTTCGGAGGCAGTACCGGGCGCGGTCCCGGCTCGGGGCGCCTGGCTGCAAACCTGATCAGGACGTACCGAACGCGCCACGAGTACTCGCACCCCGTTGCGGAGAACGCCTCGCCGCTCCTTCCCCGCTCGGTGGCTTATGTGCGCGGCGAGAGGCGGAGCGTGACTACCTGGAAGGGCCGCAGCGACAGGTCCAGCTGTTGGCCGCCGGCGCCGAGATCCTCGAGCGGTCGCTCCAGCAAATCGGTAAGCCCTGCGCGGGCCAACGGGAACGAGGTCCTGACGGTCGCAGTCGCCCGCCCACCGAGCGCCTCGTAGCAGCGCACCACGACGTCTCCCGAACGGTCATCGGCCATCTTGACGGCTTCGACCACTACGGCCGGGTTGTCGACGCTGACGAGGGGGGCCACGGGACCTTTGCCCCGGCCGGCCCGCAAGGGCAGGTTGAACCTGTAGCCCTCCCGGACGGCGTCGGCGATGCTGGCTCCGGGCACGATGGCATAGCGGAAGTGGTGCGTGCCCCTATCGGCCCGAGGGTCTGGGAAAGTGGGGCCGCGCACCAGTGACAGCCGGGCGACGGTGGCCCGCCCGCCGCCTTCCCGTTCGATCGTCGTTACGTCGTGGCCGTAAATGCCACCGTTGACGATGGCGACCCCGTAACCGGGTTCGCCTATGTGCAAGAACCTGTGAGCCACGATTTCGAAACGAGCGGCGTCCCACGACGTATTGGTGTGCGTCGGCCGGCGGACGTGCCCGAACTGGATCTCCGCGCTCGACCAATCGGCGTGCACGTCGACGGGGAAGGCCACCTTCAAGAAGCGGTCTTCTTCCTGCCAGTCGACCTCGGTCTCGAGCACCAGGACGTCGCTCCCCGCCGTGAGGCGCAGGACCTGTACGGCCCGGGAGGACCCGAAGGCGTACTCGAGCCTCACAGCCGCTTCACCGGGGCCGTCCGAAACGACGGCCACTGCGGCCGGTGAACCGATGTCTACCTTGCGGCGCCGGTAAAAGCTGTCGACGTCCCAGGCCGGGTACTTGTTGGGGTAGTCGGGGTGCAGTTGCAGCACGTTCGCCCTCGTGCCCGGAGGTAGCACCTCCCTGCCCGCCTCCAGGTCGAGGAGGGATGCGATATGCCCGTCGCTGTCGAGCTCGACCCGCAGGCGGCCGTTTTGCAGGACGGTCCCGCCGGCTGCAACGGTGACGCTGGCGGCATCGGTACTGACGAGGGGAGCAGTCGCTCCCAATGCCGGCACGCCGGCCCGCTCGTGGGGGGCGGCATTGAAGGCCAGAGGTGCTTCCCCACCGCTCCCGAGCGCCGACAGGGCGTTCGCGGTCAGCGCCTCGAGGCGGGCGGCGATGGAGGCGTGGCTGGCGATGGCCTCGTCGTTGACCATGGCGATGGACGAACCGGGGAGGATGTCGTGGAACTGGTTGAGCAGGATGTCCCGCCATATGTCGTCCAGCTCGGCGTAGGGGTAGTCGAGCAGGCCGGCGGCGGCT
>Ga0335072_10001969_pt1 | contig 32463 bp, 29 predicted proteins | sample Lox_Sample_21_FD_206725 | JGI IMG/M metagenome (GOLD analysis project Ga0335072, IMG submission 206725) | Soil microbial communities from Loxahatchee National Wildlife Refuge, Florida, United States - Lox_Sample_2.1 | ecosystem: Environmental > Terrestrial > Soil > Wetlands | place: USA...
CGCGATAGCGGTGCGTCCTGGCTGACGATGTGCCTCGCCGTAGGTCTCGCGATCTTCGAGCCGGGGTTCGTGTGTCTCGTAGGTTCGCAGTTGGAGGCTAAGATCGACCAAAGCGGCACCAACACAAACACGCTGTTCGGCAAGGCGCGAGCGTTCCTCGAATCCTTGCCCGAGGAATTCCGCGGGGATTGGACACCGAAAAATGGTGATCTATACATGCGCATGTGGTGGCCCAACGGTTCTGTTATTTTCGGGCAGGCCGGCGAAGCCATCGGCCGCGGTGAACGTGCGAGCGTGGCCCTGCTCGATGAGTATGCTTGGCTCCTGCACCCACACAAGATCGACGAGGCGCTGTCTGCTACGTCCGACTGCAAGTGGTATATCTCCACGCCCAACGGGACGGCCAACCCTTTCGCGGAGCGCGTGCGTGAAGGGCGAACCCGGACGTTCCTGTATTCTTGGCGTGACGATCCGCGCAAAACCGACGAGTTTGCCGCGAAGAAGATTGCCGCCGATGGTCAACGCAAATTCGACCAGGAGTACGCTTGCTCATTCAACGCGGGCAACGTCGATCAGATGTTCCAACCCGCGCACCTGGACGCGCTGACGGATGCCCATGTGAAACTCAAGGTACAGCCGAACGGCCGCCGATTCGGTGGCTTCGATCCGGGCGGCGGCGGCGACCCGAGCGCGTTCTGTATCGTGGAAGGCCCTGTGGTAACTCATATCGAGTCGTGGCCAAGTACACCGAATCTCAAGGCGGAGCTGCGCCGGGCGTTCGCCATCTGCGACCGATTTGGCATCACCGAGTTCAACGCTGACTGCTGCGGAATCGGCAACGGCCTTGAGGCCATCGCCACGGAGTTGAACGTTGAGCGCGCGAACAACAAGCAACGCAAGATCGACGTACATCCGTTCAAGGCATCCGAGACACCGCTACGGCCCGAATACCCATCCTTGCCCGGATCGACCACGAAGGCCAAGGACTTATACCCCAACAAGAAATCTCAAGCCTACGACTCGCTGCGGTTTCGCGCCGCGGTGACGTACCGCATGCTGCAGAACGAGACCGGCGACCCCGAGAGTATCATTTCAATCAACTCGCAGATTCCAGCGGCTGCCGTCAACAATCTGCTGTTAGAGTTGGGTCAGATAACGTGCAAAGATACGTTGGGCGGAAAACTGTCGATCGACAAGTATGGGGAGGACGGCAAATCCCCAAACATGGCGGACGCGTTGGCACTCGCGGCGGCGCCCCGGACGCCCGGGTGGGAGTTTCATCCGGAGATATTCAACGTGATCTGACCCGAGGTGCGCGTCGCCCGGGCGCGTCAGCCGAAGCGCCCCCGCCCTTCCGTCAGCGACCCGTGGAACTCGCCAAAGCGGTCATCGGTCGCGGGTATGATCTTGATCCCGGCCCGCTCCAGGTGTTCCGCGTGTCCGTCGTGGTCATTCTCGTAGACCTTGCGGGGCGGCACATACGCACCGCGCACGCGCAGCTCGCCGGCTGCAACGAACCGGTCAACCAGGGCGCACACCTTCGGCGTGATCGCGTCCGCATCCCACAGGGGCAGCTCGGCGCGCGGTGTGTTGAGCGGGCTGCGATCGTTGAGCCAGGAGCCTCCATCTGTGGGCACACTGATGCGCGCCACCGCAAGTTCGAGCGCGTCATACGTACCCATGTCGGGGGCGTGCAAACCGTGCTCGAACAGCCGATGGTCCGTGCTGTCAAACAGGCCCATCCGGCTCGCGTCGTCGCTCCGGTAGATCACATGCACGGTCTGCGGGGTGATCCGCACTAGCGGGCGCACGTATTTACGCAGGAACTTGTCAGCCGGCGCCAGTGTGGCGATAAGTGCCTGGGCAAATTTCTCGGCCAACGGGCTGCGCGGATCGCTTTCCGATGGCGACAAGAGACTACTGTCTCTCGCTTCCATGGACACGACAGCTAGGCTCGGCGACGCGTCGCGAAAGTAATGACGTGTGTCGTTGGCTGTGCTCCGATCCGTGGTATCGAGCGTCACCAAATAATCATGTTTGGAGCCACTTACCTGCACGTGCTGGGCGCCGTCCACCGTGACGACACTCGGCATGTAGCCGTTGGTGCGCAGAATTTCAAACGTTGCTTCGATGTTAGATGTCATGTTGGTGTCTCGATGTTGGGGTATAGCTTAAAGCCCTGCGCGCGGAAATCTACACAGCGCCGGCAACCACCGTTGGCCGAATATTTCTCGGTCGCACCGCACCGGCGGCACGGCTTGCCGTGGTACGTGGTGTCACCGCGGCGCAGCGCGCTTCGTCTCGCACTGTCCGCCGTTGTCCGTCGATGTCCGCTGTTAGCCATTCACGTGTTTGATCGCAAAATCTAATGCTAGACATACTGCCATCGGCTGGTATTAGATAGCAACTGTGGGTTCTACAGCTTCCCACACGGAGCGGCGGCAGAAGATTCCCGATGGGTGTCTACCATAGTGCACTGCCGCCGCTCCATCTTCTACCTGTTGGATGTCTGAACATGGCTAACAAAACATTGGACGATTTCTCGGATGCGGAGCTGGGCGCCCTGGTGCGCGAGCGATTTGAGAAGCTGGCCGAGGCGCATGCCGCCGGCTTCGGCGATGAGCACCCCGCCGACGCGTGGAACCGTGACAGCAAGATTCTCCGGGATCACCGGCTCTCCACGGACGCCCCGCTGCCGGGAAACACCGCCAGCGCCAAAGAGATTGAGCTGACGGACCATCCTGACGCCCAGGACGATCCGCCGCCGACTGCCGGAACGCCCCGGCCGCCCGCGCGGCCCGGTGGTGGTCTTGCGGCGCACGACAGGGCCATAGCTGCCGTGATTCCGGGACTCGATCGGCTCTACCGCGATACCCGGGTGGTCGATGAAGACAATATCGTGATCTCCAAGCGGAGTTGGTAACATGGCCGGCCGTTTGGATGAAGCAACAGGCATGATCCATGACCGTGGCTGGGATAGGCCCATGGCCATGGATCGCGAGCTGCGGCAGACCGTTGCACTGGAGAAGCGCCCGGTCTCTCTCGATACCGCGCTCCGCGAGATCGACAAACAGCGGGCCGAGGCTGAACGGTCGCCGTTGGCTCGGCTGATCCCCGGGCTTAACAGGCTTCCGTGAAGCGCTGTTATGCCGTCAGGCACCCCCGAACCGTTGGTTGATCCGGTGAGAACAGCATGGCTGCAGTGCAATCCCCGCGCGCCCTTCCCAGCGGCGTTGGAGCTGCCCGGCAAGCGCGCTGATACCGGCGCCGAAGACGCGGGCGAAGATCACCCCCGCCGCCGCGGCGGCCCGCGGGGGCCTCAGCACGCGAGGCGCGTGGTTCCGCCGGCCGCAGCCACATGCTCACTCGCGCCCGAGCAGCCGCCTCTTTAGCTGTCGCGACCACGCGGTGAACATCGCGGCGTGTATGGACGGCTGGGGCGGTCCGCCGCGCTCTTCATACGCCAACCGCATCCCACGCCGGTACGCCAGGAACCCGAGTAGTATCCCTATGACCCCTGGTCCCCCTGGTCGTGGGTCTCCAGACAGAGCCGCCACGATTGAAAGGCCGGCGAAGCCTAGCAGAGTGCCACCCACGATCTTGTAGGGAGTGCTCGGTCTCATAGCGCGCCTCAGTCCGCCGGTATCTGCACATTGAGCAGGCAGCGAAGCCGGAACCGCTCGGCAGCGGGAAGCGATCCATCATCTGCGCCGCGCAAGATGTCGGATTGTGCTTCCCCGCCGCACTGAGGGCATGTGCAGGTCGCGGGTAACTGCCACATATGGGGATGGCGGACAGGACTGATCCATCCGCACTGGCAGATGAAGCACTTCTCGGGGGCGGTTGTGTTTCGCATCGTCGGCTTCTTTGGCGGACCGGCAGCTAGGGGGGCACTATACGCCCCGCCCGAGGGTGCTGGTCCACTGGCAGAGTCCGGCGGCCTCGGGCAGCGTGGCGGGCTTCGTATGCAGCCCGGCGCGCCCTTCGACCACATACCCGGAACTGGCGAATACCGTTGGATCACTCGGTGCAAATTCGGTGCAGTAGCTTACTCCAAGCCGCACCCTGGCACACCCAGCGCCGCACCCTGAAACATCACGGAATCAATGTGTTACGCAGTGCCGTAGGGGGTGGTGTAGAGTAGGCAAGAGCAGGGAGCGCGTCTGTTAATCCGTTGGTCGTTGGTTCGAGTCCAACCCGGGGAGCCAATTCCTTTATTTTTCAAGGTGTTATAACCAAAACATCACCTTGCATCCAATATCGATCTGGCGCGGCTGGACGCCCGCGGGTATAGAATTCAAACGCTAGCCGCTCCGGGGCACCGAAGGAACGACTGAAAAATGAAAAAGAACGCCACGCGCTATCTGGCGCTGTCTCTTCTCGTCACCGGTGCGATCACTCTCGGCGGCTGCGGCGGCGGGAGCGGCGGCAACAGCAACCTGAATCCAACGAGCTACTCCGTCGGCGGCGCGATAACCGGTCTCGGTGACCTGACGGGACTGGTCCTGGCCAACGGCAGCGATACTCTGCAGGTGCCTGCCAACGCCACGAGCTTCACCATGCCGACTTCCGTGGCGAACGGGCAACCGTACGACCTGACGGTAAAGATCCACCCGACGGCGCTTTATTGCAGCGTCGTGAGCGGATCGGGTACCGTGAATGGCGCCAACGTGACCAGTATCACCGTGTCGTGCGAGGCCGGCAGCGAATCCGTCCTCCACTACTTCGCCGGCGGCGCGACCGACGGTGCCGATCCCGATGGCGGTCTCATCCAAGCCAGCGACGGAAACCTCTACGGGGTGACTTACGGGGGCGGCGCGAACTGCTGTGGGGCGCTCTTCAAAATCACTCCTGACGGCACCGAGACCGTTCTTCATTATTTTACCGGCGGGTCGACGGACGGTCTCTCGCCCGTAGGCAGTCTGATCGAGGCCAGCGACGGCAACTTCTATGGGGTGACGGATGAGGGCGGCACAAGTAACAACGGCGTCGTATTCAAGATCACTCCCACAGGGACCGAGTCCGTTCTCTATTCCTTCGATGGCGGAACGACGGATGGCGCGAATCCCGTGGGCAGTCTCATCCAGGCGAGTGATGGGAGCTTCTACGGCGTGACCAGGCTCGGTGGCACGAGCGGCTACGGAGTCCTCTTCAAAATCACTCCCGGCGGGACGGAAACGGTCCTGCACTCCTTTGCGGGTGGAACTGCGAACGACGGCGCTACCCCCATAGGCCCCCTCATCCAGGGAAGTGATGGAAACCTATATGGGGTGACCTACGAGGGCGGTGCAAGCTACGACGGCGTGGCCTTCAAGAGCACTCTCAGCGGCGCCGAATCCGTTCTCTATTCCTTCCACGGCGGAACCACGGATGGCGCGAACCCAGCGGGTGGCCTCATCCAGGCGAGCGACGGGAATTTCTACGGCGTGACCCAATACGGCGGCCCGAACGGAGGAGCGGTCGGCGCAGGTGTTGTCTTCAAGATGACTCCCGACGGCACCGAATCCGTTCTCTATCTGTTTAAAGGCGGAACTTCAGACGGCGCGTGGCCCGGCGGCGCTCTCATCGTGGGGAGCGACGGGAATTTCTATGGGACGACCTACGCGTCCGGGGCGAGCGGTTACGGAGTCGTCTTCAAGGTGACTCCGGACGGCGCCGAATCCGTTCTCTATTCTTTCGCTGGCAGAACGACGGATGGCGCGAATCCCGTGGGCGGTCTCATCCAGGCGAGTGATGGGAGCCTCTACGGCATGACCGCCGAGGGGGGCTCGAACAATCAGGGCACGATCTTCGAGTTCAACTGATCTCGCAACCTTCCCGCTCGCGACTCCTCTTCATGGCGGCGCAGCGCCCGCGATCAACTCCGCGGCCAGCTCGTCCAGCTGACCAAACGTCTCGGGCATCGCCTCCAGCGCTCCGGTTCCCGCAGCATCGAGCGCTGCCTTCGAAGGATGCAGTTCGCTCAGAACCAGCAGCGTCTTGCCACCCTTCTCCTCGAGCGTCACCGTCGTCACGGGACCGTCAGGACTTTCCTCGTTCGTCCAGACCAACCGCGAGTGCGGGGTCACTTCGAGGTACTTGCCGAAGACCGCCATGGGCTTCGAGCCCTGGTAGCTGATCTCGAGCCGGTAACTGCCGCCGGTGCGGATATCCGCTTCGTACGAAACCAGCGTCATTCCCATCGACTTCGGCAGCCACCAGCGCCTGAACAGCTCCGGCTTGCTCCACGCCTGGAAAACGATGCGCGCCGGCGCTTCGAACGTACGCGTGACGACGACCTCGCGATCGGATTTACGTTCGATGGTCGTGGGGTTCTTCATGGCTGGGGTCTCACTTTCTCTTCTTGGATCGCTCGTTGCGCTCGTTGCGTTTCAATTCCTCGACCACCCCGTCCAACTCGTCGAAGCGTGCGTTCCAGAGCTCGCGGTGTCTCTCGATCCACGCTGCCGCATCTTCGAGGCCGCGTGCACCGAGCTTGCAGGTGCGCACGCGCCCGATTTTCTCGGTGGTGACGAGCCCCGCCTCCTCCAGGACGCCGACGTGCTTCTTCATGCCCGTGAGGGTCATGTGGAATCTATCGGCGAGCTCGGTGATCGACGCATCGGAACGGCCGAGCTGCTCCAGCACACCACGGCGGGTGGCGTCCGAGAGGGCGGCGAAGGAGGCGTCGAGGCGGGAGCCTATATACTGAACCATGTAGTTCAGTATACGACAGGCATCCTCGGCGCGCAAGGTGCCCCTATCGGCCTCACCGGATCGTGATGCTCGCGATGCCGAAAACAGCACGGCCGGCGGATTTGTCCGTCGGTACAATGAGCCGCGCAAATCCCCGCTTCCTGGCAAGCGGCTTCCCATCCATGGCATAGGCGATCAGGGCGCGGTCGTCGCCGAATTTCGGATCGATCTCTCCGACCGACAGCACTGCCGTGTAGCCGTCACTGCCTGTCACGACGACGGTGTGGCGCAGGATGTCGTTCTTCACCCCGGGAGTCGATTTGATGACTGCTTCCTGCAGCAATGTCCACAGCAGCACGCCGGTATAACTTGCGGCCAGAGTCCCTCTCTCGGTCATGAGCGATACGTTCTCGGTCGTCGCCGGCTCCCGCTTCAGCGCCGCCAGGCTCAGCGATAGGGGGCGCTTCACTGCTCCGCTGATGGAAATGGCGTCCGACCCTGAGGCCAGGGACACCCGGCACCCGAGCACACTCAAAAACAGGCAGAGAATGCCCGTCGTCCCCAGACTGCGGTGGTAGGCCATGTCGGTTGATCTCAGGGATGCGCCGCTGCAAACTGCAAGCAGTATAACGCCTTGGGCCGCTTTCGGCGGCAAGGGGTTCCGATGGTCTGCTCCGATACACTCTGGCCCGAACTGGCCTTCCCGAACTGGCGCGACACCGCCGCTACACTGCAGCTGTGGACTCAGATCGTCGGCAAGGTACGTCTCGCCCTGACGCCGTGGATCAATCATAGTTGGCAGGTCCCGTTGTATGTCACCGCCCGCGGGCTCGGCACTTCGCCGATTCCGGCGGGCGGCGAGAGCTTCGATATCGAGTTCGAATTTATCGAACACCGGCTGGTCGTACGCACGAGCACCGGCGCGCAGCGGATGCTCGCGCTCGAGCCGCAGTCGGTCGCCGACTTCTATCGTCGGCTGATGGATGTACTGCTCGGGCTCGGCATCGCCGTCACGATCGATGAAATGCCGAACGAGGTGCCGGATCCGATTCCTTTTTCTGAGGACCGATTTCACCACTCCTATGACGCCAGGGCCGCTCACTCGTTCTGGCGCGTGCTCATTCAGACAGATCGTCTCTTCAAGCACTTCCGCAGCGGCTTTCTCGGCAAGGTGAGTCCGGTTCATTTCTTCTGGGGCAGTTTCGACCTCGCGGTCACACGCTTCTCCGGGAGAACCGCGCCACTTCATCCGGGCGGCGTGCCAGGACTGCCCGACGCCGTCACCCGAGACGCTTATTCACACGAAGTGAGCAGCGCCGGCTTCTGGCCCGGAAGCGATGCTTTCCCTGCAGCCGCGTTCTACTCCTACGCCTATCCGGAGCCCCCGGGATTTCGGGATCGAGCGGTCACGGCAGGCGCCTACTTCGATCCGAAGCTCGGCGAATTCATCCTGCCGTACGATACGGTTCGCACCGCGGCGTCGCCGGAGACCTTGCTGCTCGATTTCCTCTCCAGCAGTTACGCAGCCGCCGCAGCGACCGGCGGTTGGAATCGCGAGCAGCTGGAATGCCCATTCGGCCTTCCGGGTCAGGTGCGCCGGGTACCCGGTTGATGCGCCGTAATGGGAGATCGAAGCGACGCTCGAGTCTATGGTGCGGTCAATGTCAGCGCCATTGACGGTCGAATCAATATCTCAAGGCTTAAATAGCCTGGGATCGAGCTCGAAGGAAAAAGCCCGGGCAAGCCTTATGTGTCGGGCGTCCGGATGCCGATGATTGATGAGGACATTGCGGTCTGACGCAGTCGGCAACGGCATGATGACCGACGGTACAACGAGTAACGGTTCCTTCATCGCATCCAGCCACTGATCCCCAAGCCTTTGTGTGTCGACTTCACGGAAGGCCCAGTCCGACGGCAAGGAGTTCAAGTCGACGGCTCCCCGTGGTAGATCATCGGGCGCTTCGTATTCGACCATTGATTGTGGTGGAAGGAGCGACGGATCGGTGACGTGCACACGCTTCTCGAGCGCGGCCAATGACGGGACCGTGCAGCAATAAGTGACCGGCCGCCCCCGGGTATTCCACCGACCGGAGTGCAGTAAGCCATAGCCGCCGCTGAAATCGCGCGCGCGCCGGGCGCTTGAGAGGCGCCAAAATCGCATTCAGGCAGCCGCACCCCAGTCAATTTTAGCCAGGATCTCTTCGACGAGCCTTGCGCCCGCCTCGGTTCGCGCCCAATCCAATGGTGCAGTGCCGCTCAACTCCCCAAGCGACTCGCGAAGCCATCGATTTGCCCGGGCAGGATCCCCAAAGACATCTTCGGCCAACGCCTGGACGCGTGCCATTCGCACGAGGCGATCCGATTCCTCGACCGTCAGACGTTCCTTCTTCTCCTCACGGTGGCGCCGAGTTCGGGCCGGAATGATGAACCGCTGAATCTCTCCGTCAGAGAACAATCCTAGACGCTGCACATGCGCGAGCGCCCGTAGTGGAATGCGATGAGAGACGACGCGCGCTAAATCTGCCGTAGAGGCGACATCCGTCCCCAGCGTGCTTCTTCCCCCAAGCTTTTCATAGACCGCCACCACCATAGGCTCTCGATCGGGCACTGCGCTCTCGGGCTCCGGCAATTTGCCACATTTTATATGGGCATATTGCCAAGCGCAACGGAGACGTAAGTCATTGATTGTGAGCGACCTATGGCATGAGCTCAAAGCAAAGCGTAGACAGACGTCCATTCGAGTCCGATGCGTGTACGAGTATCGTTCCGGACTTGCCGCGGCCGTGCGGGGGCGCTTCGACTGCAAACGGGATGGTTACTCTGTCGCCCGCCTTGACGGTTAGAGTTCTCGTTGGAAGAGAGTAATTCCACTTCCGGGGAACGCTTGCGCTGATATGAATCTGCAGGTCCGCGCCAGAGAAATTGTATGCGTAGAGTCGGATGACCTGCTCAGTCGGGGAGGTCATCCTGGCCTGCGGATGAACCAGGGGATGTCCGGGCAGCTCAGGGCTCGCAGCAGTCGTTACCAGATCCGATGAATTGAATACCGCCTGCAGGACGACTGGCGAGGGCGATGCCGTGGCCGCCCATTTCGTATGATGAGCAGTGCTTGGCGGCCCCTTTTGGGCAGTCCGGATTCTCACCGAGCCCGCAGGCAGAATGACGAAAATCGCGGAGTGGCCCAGGGTCAACGAGCGGGATCGAGGGGAAGGCAGCTCCCGTCCCATGCCGTCATAAACCGCAATGGGCACCCCGGGCGCCACGATCTTCGATGTTCCCTTGTCCGTCCAAGCGACCAGAACGTCTCGCAATTGACCGTCGGGCCTCGCACGGAAGGCATACACCTGCTCGGCCCTTCCCCCGCCTTCGATTCGCCCCAAAGGCTTTGCCGCGGCAAGCAATCTTCCCACCGCGGCCAGCGCAAGATATGCCGGACGCGGCGTGAGGTCGGGCCGCAGCACTCCGAATTGCTCGCCGATTTCGGTGTAATTAGGGAAGATGAAGTAAAAGGCGCGCTGCACGCCCTGAGCCAGGGTTGCCGCAAACAGCTTCGGGACGCGTTCCGCCTGGATTCTCATGTCGTGCGGTGAGGGATCCTGCAGCGGCGATTTCGGGTCGGCGGCGACTGGATAGTTGAATTCCGTTATCCAGATCGGCTTGCCTGCGGCATACGGCCGTTGGATCCGATAAATGGCGGGCAACTGTGAAATCGGCGCGTAATGATGGAAGTTATAAGTGTCGAAATACGGCGCGACATCGTTGCGGCTGAATTCCAGCTCATCTCCTGGAGTGGGCAGCACGTGCGGCATGATCGCCCATGACTGGGATCCCACTATGATCCGGGGATTGCCGGCCTTCAGCCCGAGATAAGCCGCCTTCTGGTAGCTGGCCATCTCCACGGCTCGATCGCAGCGACCCTCCCCCGCCACCGTCCCGCCAATTGCCTGTAGAAGCCAAATACCGCTCTCAGGTCGGATGGGAATCGATGTGCTTCCGCATGTGTCCAGGGCGGCGCTGCGAACATCGTGTTCATCACCTGTATCCCGGCGCTCGCAAAAATTGCGTCCGCGGTGTCATCCGCTACGTGCTGGGCAAATATCCCGGGCTGCGGCTCAAGGTCCGGCCACCTGAAGTGATCACCGGCCCATCGGATCCCTGCGAGGTTCAACAGGCTGGCGGCGATGTGGAGCTGTTGCTCGGTCGCAAAAAAATAGGAAGGCACAGCGACTGCGCCTATCGGCGAGTCGGCGGGTGTTGGGGCCTCGAGCCGGGCCAGGACCCCGAGGGTGACGCTTCCGTTACCTGAATGCAGCGTGTAAAACCCCACGGGTAGTTTTCCGAGAGCCGCCTTCTCGTCCTTTGCTGTCCCCCGCTCCACGGTCTTTCCGTCGTAGTCGATGAGCTGCCAGGGTCCTGCGTCTGCACCCGAAAGCGGAACTACCGCGTTCTGCCCGCTCACAAAGATATTCCCTGGATTGCCCAGGAGCGGCAGCGGCTGCCCGTGGGCGGCAAGACAAACGAAGCCCAAAGCGATGGCGGAGATGATCTGTCGCATGGCTGCATTCTCCGTATACCTCGCCACGTGCGGCAAACCATCCTTCCTAATACACACATGAGGACCGCCGAGGCAGGGTTTCAGGCTCGGCGCGCTCGCCAAGCGGCTTGCCTCACGTGCGCTCATGCGTGCATTAGCAGCAATCGGTTGCGGCTCGCCTTGACGTACACCGACAATCCGGATCACGTGGTCACTCACACGGCAACCCACGCGCCACATCTTTCGTCAGGGCTGTGGACGCGCAGCATGGGTGAGCACGACAACTGCGGTTCCCCCGAGCGGTACCGACGATCCGGCCGAGGATCACCCCTATCTGTTCATCAATAACGCCCTTCCGGGGATCGGGCCGGCCTTCGACATGGTGCAGCTCGAGTCGGGCAGTGTGGTAGGGCCCGCACGCCCGTAGTCAGAAGTTCAGCGGGCGCCAAATCCGACACGAAGCTTCACCGTGTCTCCAGTCGGCTGCCGAAGCTCCCAATCCCGCCAGGCGTCGCCTGCCTGGCGCGGCAACCCGAGGATCGCGCTCCGGGTCTCATTCAGCCGATGCTTGAGGAGCGGCTGCAGCGCCGATAAGCTCGTCGCGGCGTCCTTCTCCTCCTGCGTGTCAGCCAGGGCGCTGTCGCAGAAGACTTTGAAGTATTCGGCGTACCACTCCTCGTAGAGCTGCAGCGGCCCCTGCATTGCGCCGTCGTGCATCAGCTCGTCGGCGAGAAATCGTGTACAGAGATAGCTCGAGTTGGACCGCAGATAGCTGCCGTGCTCCGCCACCACGCTGCCGACGTAATCCCTGGGACCGTAGAACAAAGCAAACAGGCGTTGCCGGCGTACGCCTACGACATGCTGATCGCGCAGATACCCGAAGAGAGCCTTGCGGTGAATGAGACTGAAGGTGGACCGCCTGAGCGCCTGCATCTGATGCTCGAGCTTCGATTGCACCGACACGCACCTGATCAGCCGGTCGTGATCCGATAGCCAGCGTTGGTAGGCGATCGGCTGCTCGAGAATGCGGCTGGCGAGCAGCTGCTGCTCGGGCCTCCCGGACCGGGCCGTCGCTTCGACACAGCGCTCGGACTCCTCCATGAAGCGCTCATGCTTGTACACCCACCCGAACATCCGCTCACCACGGCGGCTTATGGTCTCGAGCACCCGAGCCGGGCCCGGGCCGTTTTGGTCTCAGTATGTTCCTTCGCTCGAGCAGGCACAACGCCATCCGAGACGCAGGACGCAGGCGTGAGCTGCGCCGTTAAGCCGCGATTCTCAGCGCAGGTCTTGCGGCAGCGAGGGCATGAATCCGCCCCCATGGATCAATCCGTAGCCGATGAGCAAGGCTGTCGACGTATAGGCAAGCCGCGGTATCCACTCCGCAACCAGGTCGTCGAATCGATCGATCGCCGCGGTCTCAGCCGCCGAGTACCGCGACAACGCACGGGGCAATGCGCCGCTCGCCTCGCCTATCCGAATCAGCTCGAACGACTGCGCGCGTCCAAAGAGCGGTAGCCCTGCTATCGCCTGCGCGAACGTCGCTCTCGCCTCGATCCGCGGCTTGATCTGAGCCAGCTGAGATTTGACTGCCTGGTTTCGAACCGTGTCCAGCGCTACGGGCAGCGCCTCGAGGATTGGGACACCCGCCTCCAGCATCAGCGCCAGACTGTCGAGGAAGTCCCGAAGATTGCGCCGCACCTCCATCGAGCCGAGCAGCGGCAGATGCGGTAAGACTCCGTCGAGCGGGACCCTCCAGGAAGATGGGCCGCTGGATTGCCGCCGGTGCGAGACGTCGAGCAGCACATACGCGGCCACCCCGACACCGATCCAAGGCAGCAGGTGCTTCACCAGGTAGCCGCTCAAAGTCAGGTGCCCGAGGACGATATCCGGCACCGGCCCGAGGATGATCCAGGCCGCTACCATGACCGCCGGGACGGCCAGGCGCGACTTCAGCGCCTTGATCCGCGCTGCGCGCCGCGCGCACTGGTCGGCCAGGAGATGATAGGTGCGTGCCGGGCTGCCCGACAATGTCGCCATCCGCACCAAAGAAGCCTCGAGAGGCGCGAACAACCCGCTCCGGCGCCCGGCTTCAGCAATGCCCACACCGCGCCTGATCAACGTGCGTGTGGCCTCCAGACGCGGCTGTTCGCTCCGGGGCAGATTCAGGATATGGACTGCTTTGTCGAACGGGAGACCTGCGTCTTCCATTGCCGCCAATTGGCTGAAGAGATCGGCCCTGATGGCGAATTTCATGGGGAAGTCCGGCGGCGTCTTGCATACCCATGTTACACCCTGAAGAGCAGCTATGACGCAGCCAACGACTGCGCGGCAGATTGGCGCGCTCCGTCACATTGACGCACCTGCCGGCGTGACGCCGGTCACGGTAGTTATGTCGTGCCGGGCGCTTCAATACCGAGCTCTCACAGCCTCAGGTGGAGGATAGCCGGCATGTCTCTCGCCAATTACCCCGCACGCGGGACGGAGATCTGCGCGTGAAAAGGAAATCGGTCATGCCGACCGAGCAGGAGGCGTTGCCCGGGCGCACGACACCGCTCAGCGTTCCGCAGACGCATTTCGTCAACGGCCGCCGCATCGTACCGCCGTTCCCGGCCAATCTGCGCGAGGCGGTGTTCGGCATGGGCTGCTTCTGGGGCGTGGAGCGCCTCTTCTGGCAACTGCCGGGAGTGTACTCGACCGCAGTCGGTTACGCGGGCGGGTTCACTGCCAACCCCACCTACGAGGAAGTTTGTACCGGCGAGACGGGACATGCCGAGGTGGTGCGCGTGATTTACGATCCCGCCAAAGTCCGATACGACGATCTGCTCAAGGCATTCTGGGAATCGCATGATCCCACTCAGGGTATGCGTCAGGGCGGCGATATCGGCACGCAGTATCGCTCCGCCATTTACGTGACTGACGAGGCACAGCGGGACGCCGCCGATATCTCCAGGCGCGCCTATCAGGCCCGGCTCACCGCCGCGGGTCACGGCACCATCACCACGGAGATACGCGGCGCGCCGCCGTTCTTCTACGGCGAGGAGTACCACCAGCAGTATCTGGCGAAGAATCCCGACGGTTACTGCGGATTGGGCGGTTGTGGAGTGCCCTTTGAATCCGCACGGGTCGCGGGCGATGAGCAGCCGCGATAAAAACCTCGCGGGGCGTGAGGTGGACGCTCTCCTGGGGGAGACCCCTCCCCGGCAGGTAGAGACACTATTCCGCAATACCGTCGAGAATGCACCGGTCGGCATCGCCTTCGCCGATCGCCACGGCCGCTACCGCCACTGCAATCGGGCCTTCGGCGCAATGCTCGGCTTCGATGCCGCGGAGCTCATGAGCGAGTCGATGGAGAGCCTCACGCACGCGGCGGATCTCGAGTCCACCACGGAGGGGCTCGAGCGGCTGTGGAAGGGAGAAATCAGCCACCTGGAGGTCGAGAAGCGCTACCTGCGAAAGAGCGGCGGCGCTCTGTGGGTTCACGCAACCACCTCACTCGTCAGCAACGGCGGGGCGGAGCCGGAATGCTCGGTCGAGTTTCTGGTCGACATTTCCGCACGAAAGCAGATGGCAGCCGCCCTGCTGCAGAATCAGACGCTGCTGGCGACCGTGATCGCCGAACTCCCGATTGCGCTCGTTGCGTGCGATGTCAGAGGTCAGCTGACGCACCACAACCGCGCAGCCGCTGAGCTGCTTGGAATCCCCTCCAGCGACACCACCCAGGCGGGTCCGCGCAACCCCTACCCCCTTGCCTCCCAGGTCTTTCTGGCGGATGGCGTCACGCCCGTTCCGCGAGAGGACCGTCCACTAGCGCGAACCCTGCTCGGTAACAACGTGCGTGACGCCGAGTTCGTCATCGTCCGACCGGACGGCGCGCGCCGCACCGTATTATCGAGTGGTCAGCGCTTGATCGGCCACGCTGGTCAGCCACTCGGCGCTCTCGCGGTGATCGAAGATATCACCGAGCGACGGTTCGCCGAACAGGAACTCGAGCGCGTACACAAGCTGCTGCTGGCCGCATCCCGGGACGCAGGCATGGCCGAGATCGCGACGAACGTGCTGCACAACGTCGGCAACGTCCTCAATAGCGTCAATGTTTCGGCCAGCATCGTCTCCGAGCGAATCAGGAAATCGAAGTGTGCCGGACTTGCACGAATCGCCGCACTCCTGCGCGAGCATGCCTCCGACCTGGCGGGTTTCCTGGCGGGTTCTCAAGGCAGCCACGTACCCGTGTATCTGCAGGAGCTCGCCGGCGATCTCGTTGCGGAGCGCGATGCGGCCCACGCGGAGCTCGCGGTGCTGCGCAACAACGTCGAGCACATCAAGGAAATCGTTGCAATGCAACAGAGCTATGCTCGCCGCGGCGGCGTAACCGAAATAATGGACGTTCGCACGCTGGTCGAGGACAGCCTGCGGATGAACGAGGGTGCATTCAGCCGTCACGGGGTCACGCTGGTGCGCGACTTCCAGGCAGTGCCGCTGATCACTGTCGACAAGCACAAGGTCCTGCAGATCCTGGTCAACGTCGTCCGCAACGCCAAATACGCTTGCGATGAGTCGGGGAGTGCCGAAAAACGTGTGACTGTCTGCGTGCGAGCGGTCGATGAAACTGTGCGGATCGCCGTCATCGATACCGGCGTCGGCATTCCCCCGGAGAACCTCGATCGCATCTTCAATCACGGCTTCACTACGCGGAAGGGCGGCCATGGCTTTGGTCTGCACAGCTGCGCCCTGGCGGCCAAAGACCTCGGCGGGTCATTGCAGGCCGAGAGTGCCGGACCCGGTCAGGGAGCTACCTTTACCCTGACACTGCCGCTCACCCGGCCGGAGAAGCCTCGTGGCCGATGAATCCGAGCTGCCGACCCACCGTCTGCTGCTGATCGACGACAATCGGGCCATTCACGACGACTATCGCAAGATCCTCACTACCTGCGATGAGACGCAGCCTACGGCGGCGGAAGCGGCTCTCTTCGGCGACCCGCATTTGACGACATCGCGTCCGACATTCGATATGGATTCGGCGATGCAGGGCCGGGACGGGGTGGAATTGGCACGCCGCGCCCTCATCGAGGGACGCCCTTACTCAGTCGCCTTCGTGGATATGCGTATGCCACCGGGCTGGGATGGCCTGGAAACGATCGAAAACCTCTGGAAGGTCGACCCCGATATCCAGGTGGTCGTGTGCTCGGCCTACAGTGACTACAACTGGACGGAGCTTCTCACCCGCCTCGGACACTCCGACAACCTCCTCGTCATCAAGAAGCCTTTTGAGCCTATCGAGATCCTGCAGTCCGCCGGCGCCCTGAGCCAGAAGTGGCAGAACGCACGCGCACTCAAGCGCCACGTGGCAGGCCTCGAGCGGGACGTCACCGATCGCACCCGTGGACTCGAAGCTGCGAACCGACAGCTGCGACACCTCGCCTCGCACGACTCGCTCACCGGGCTCCCCAACCGCCTGCTGCTCGATGACCGCATCACCCAGGCGATCGCCCAGGCGAATCGCCAAGCGCATGAGTTCGGCGTGGCGGTGCTGGATCTCGACCGCTTCAAGCTCATCAACGACTCGCTCGGCCATCGCGCGGGCGATAAGCTCCTCTGCGAGGTGGCAGCACGGCTCAAGGGATCCATCCGCGCCGTCGACAGCATCGCGCGCCTCGGCGGAGACGAGTTCGTGATCGTCTTCGACGGACCGGTATCGCGGGCGGAAGCTCTGGAAATGGGCACGCGCCTGCTGAACGTGATGGAGCAGCCGATGCGGCTCCTCGGCATCGATGTGCACGTATCGCCCAGCATCGGCGTTGCCTTCTACCCGCACGATGGCGCGACCATTGATACGCTTCTGGCACACGCGGACGCGGCCATGTACCACGCCAAGGAACGCGGCCGCAACAACGTGCAGTGCTATGCCGAGAGCATGGGCGGCGTGACGCAGGAGCGCGTGAAGCTCGAGAGCGAGCTCCACGAGGCCTTGCACGGCGGCCAATTCGAGCTCCATTACCAACCGAAGGTCGATACCGCGACGGGCCGGGTCAACAGCGCCGAGGCCCTGATCCGCTGGCGCCATCCGCACCGCGGCCTGCTGCAGCCGGGCGAATTCATTCCGGTCGCCGAGGAATGCGGTCTGCTCGATGCCATCGGCGAGTGGGTGCTTCACGAGGCGTGCCGGCAAGGGCGGATATGGCAGCAGCGTGGTCCGCGCGCCCTGCGCATCGCCGTAAACCTTGCGCCCTCGCAGTTTCGCCTCGTTGACCTGGTGGGTCAGATTCGCCGCGCTCTCGATTCCTCGGGACTCGACCCTACACTCCTCGAGATCGAGCTGACCGAGACCGCGGTCATGAGCGATGCCGAGGAATCGGTTCACATCCTGGAAGCCATCAGCCGCATGGGCGTACTGGTCTCGGTCGACGACTTCGGTACCGGCTACTCCAGTATGAGCTATCTGCGCCGCTTTCCGATCGACAAGCTCAAGATCGACCGCTGCTTCGTCGAGCACATGACCGCACGCCGGGAAGACGCTTCCATAGTGGGCGCGATCATCTCACTCGCCCACAGCCTGCGCCTGAAGGTGATTGCGGAAGGCGTGGAGACCCCCGAGCAGCTGCAACTGCTCGCCAAGCTCGGCTGCGACCAGTACCAGGGCTTCTATTTCAGTCCCGCCCTCGTCCCGGCGAAATTCGAGGAGTTGCTGCTGCGCGAGAGCCCGCTCCTCACAGAAGACGATGCGGTACGAACCCACAGCAAGCTCGCCGCGTTGAAGGGCTGAAACTCACAAGCGCGCTTCGTAGATCAGGTTGAAGGGCGTTTCGGCCGCGCGCCGGAATTGACCGAAGCCGGCCGAAGTGACCACCTCGCGCATGCGGGCTTCACCCGCCTGCGCGCCGAGGCACAGTCCCACTTCTTGTGAGCGCGAGCACGGCGTGCAGAGCAGCGTGGAAAAGGAGTAATAAACACGGCCCACCGGATTCAGGTTGTCCTCGAGTGTGTCCTTGGCGAATGGCTCGACGATCATCCAGGTGCCGTCACGCGTCAGCGATTCGCGCACGTGTCGTGCGGCCCCCACCGGGTCGCCCATGTCGTGCAGGCAGTCGAAGAGCGTCACGAAGTCGTAGGGCCCTCCCGGGTATTCCTTCGCTTTCGCCACCTCGAACGACGTGCGCTGATCGACTCCGCTATTTTTGGCGGTCTCTCGCGCCGCCTCGATCGAAGCGGGGTGATAGTCGAACCCGAAGAACCGGGACCGCGGAAACGACTGCGCCATCAGGATGGTCGAGGCGCCCTTGCCGCAGCCGACATCGGCCACCCGGGCTCCCTTGTCGAGCTTCTCCTGGACGCCATCCAGAGCCGGAATCCACGACGAGATCAGATTGGCGGCATAACCCGGCCGGAAAAACTTCTCGCAGCCATGAAACACATCAGTGTCGTGCTCGCCCCATCCCATTCCGGCGCCGCTGCGAAAAGCCTCCGTGATCCGCGGTACCGCCTTGAGCGAGCCGAGCGCCAATTGGAAGGCCCCAGGTAGATAGGCCGGGCTATTCTCATCCGCAAGCGTGAAGGCCTGCTCCGCGGTCAGGCTGAACTCGTCCGCGTCGGCATCGTAGGCGACATAGCCGCCCGCGGCCTGTGAGCTGAGCCATTCGCGTACGTAGCGCGGATCGGTGTTGGTATGTTTCGCCAGCGCCGAGGCACTCATGGGACCTTTCGCCAGCGCCTTGTAGAGACCGAGTTGCTCGCCGATGACGACCATTCCCGCGTGCACGGCGGCGCCCAGATCGCCGACAAAGCGGCCGATGAATTCGTTGAGTTTGTCGCTATCGACTTGCATGTGTGCCGCCCCTCATGCCGATTGTAATGAATTGTATCTTAGGGCAATGAAGCCTAATACACCCGCAGCACGCCTATGTCAAATGGACGATTACCGCACGCAGCCGCTCACGGTCTTCCCGCAAATCCGCACCGCCAACATTCCTGGAATCTTACCGGCGGCATCGATGCGGGCATGCCGGTTGCGGCATGAGGCGCCCCTCTGATCCGATGCGTGAGAAGGGTCATGCGCACATCAGTGTGTCCGCGGCTCAACCGCCGCGCTCAAAATCGACAATGCGGTGCCAGTGCTCATCGGCCTTGCCCTCGGGACAGCCTTCCCGCTCCCAGAGCGCATAGGCTCGCTCCCGCCAGCGTTGATCCTGTGCCCGGCACCAGAACTCCTCGGCCATGCCGGCCGGCCGACCCGCCTGCTCCCAGAGGAGGAAGGCGCGCTCGCGGACGACTTGGTCCAGTCCCTCCCGGGTCTCCGCCAGCACGCCCAGCGGATCCCAATTCGGCTCGAGCGGTCCGCCCCGGCTGACGTGCATGCGGGCGCTCAGGCTCTCGAGCTCCTCGTTCGGCACCACCTTGGCGTTGGCCGCGGCCTCGAGTGCCTTCTTCTTGAAGTCCTCTTCCCGCGGCTCGCCGGTCCCGTCACCCGTCCTGACCGGAAACGTGTGCAGAAGTCTTTCACCGGCTTTGACGTCGACCAATTTCTCCGGCATGACATCCTCCTCGCGTGGTAACCGCCCAGGCGAAGTTTCAAACTCCTCGCGGGCGGATAAAACAACAGACATCCCGCATTCCCTGACGCACAGGGTACGCGCGTCGGGCCCGATGCGAAAGTGCCCGATCCAACGCCGCAACACTCCTGGATGCGCGCGCGAGCCCGGGCGCGTGCGTCGACGCGAGCTGCGTGCGGCCGCGCATTTCGGCCCGAAGAGAGATTCCGCGGCTGACCGCGTTCGAGCCGATCCAGGTCATCCCGCTCCGCGCGCCTCATGAGCGAGCGGCCCGCGAGTATGGAGCAGGAGCGGGCGCCCACCGCCGCGCGTACGGCCGCGCTCCTGAGTCTCGCGCGCGCCGCGCTCCTCGGGGGAGTCGCGATGCTCCTGCTCTGGCTCGCCGCGAAGATGCTCCTCTGCATCTTCGCGGGCATTCTCCTGGCGCTGCTCCTGCGCGGACTCAGCGAATGGCTGCACGAGCGGTCCCGGTTGCCGATGGGATTGGCACTCGCGGCCGTGATCATCGCAATCCTCATCATCATATCGGCAACCGATTACTTCCTCGCGCCGCGCATCGGCCACGAATTCAACGAGCTCTACCAGCAGATACCGGCCGGCCTCGACCAAGTGAGGCATTACCTCGAGCATTCGTCCTGGGGGAAGTCGCTCGTCAACGAGCTGCGGCCAGGCAATGGCGGGATCTCCGCGCGCGCCGTCGCGGGACGCTTCTTCGGCATCGCGAGCACCACCGTGGGCATCCTGGTGGGTGCTATCGTCGTGCTCTTCATCGGTCTCTACGGCGCCATCGATCCGGGTGTGTACGTCGACGGTGCTGTTCGCCTCTTTCCGCTCAGGCGCCGCGCACGCATACACGAAGTTCTGCACGAGATGGCCCGCTCACTGCGCTGGTGGCTGCTCGGACGCTTCATAGCGATGGCCGTCATTGCCCTGATGACCGGCATCGGACTGTGGCTGATCGGAGTGCGGCTCGCGTTCACGCTCGGGTTGGTCGCCGGTACCCTCTCTTTCATTCCCTATCTCGGCAGTATTTCTTCCGCGCTGCCCGCGATTCTGATAGCCCTGACGCAAAGTCCGGCGCTCGCTCTCTATGTCATCATCCTCTTTCTCGTGGTGCATATCGCGGAGGGCTACATCCTTCTGCCTCTGATGCAGAAGAAGATGGTCCACCTGCCGCCCGCCCTCACCTTATCGGTGCAGGCCATCCTCGGCACGCTGCTCGGAGTGATCGGCATTGCGTTGGCGACACCGTTGGCCGCCGCGGCCGTAGTGGCGGCGCGGATGCTCTATATAGAGGACGTTCTCCACGATAGGGACAGGGCCGGCTCAGACAATCGTTGAAACTCGATCAGGGCGAGGCCGGCATGGCCATGCGCAACATCAGGCTGCCCATGATCCAGACGGTCCCGCCGATCATGATGATCAGCACCAGCGTCGAGAAGAGGATGAGCTGCAGATCCTCGCGCCGGTCGCTGAAGCTGATGTGCAGGAAGAAGCGAAAGTGGATGATCATCTGCACGAGTGCGAAGGCGCCGATGACGAGAAGGAGTGTCAGGCGCGATCCCCCGCCCCAGTGCACCACCGCGAACGGCACGAGGGTGAGCGGCAGCGCGAGAGCGATGCCCCAGAGATAAGAGTGGAAGTCCTTTCGCTCCTCCTCGCTCGCCGACATCATGTGAGCCCTCCGAGGTAAACCACCGAAAAGATCGCGATCCAGACGATGTCGAGAAAGTGCCAGAACAGCGCCAGCCGCATGATGCCGAGCTTCACCTGCCTGTCGATGCCGTACCGCGCGATCTGCCCCACCAGGCTGATGAGCCAGATGCAGCCTCCCATGACGTGCAGGCCGTGGAGCGGCACGAGGTCGAAGAACGCGGACAGGAAGCCGCTGCGCCCGGGAGCGCCTCCGTTGGCGAACATCGTGATGAAATCGTGGGACTCGAGGCCGAGAAAACCCGTTCCGAGGAGCAACGTGACTGCGAGCCAGGCGATCAGCCGCGGGGCGCCGTGCCGGTACTTCAGCGCCAGCGACGCCATGCCGAAAGTGAAGCTGCTCGCGAGCAGGAACAGCGTCTCGATGAAGACACTGCGGATGTCATAAAGAGCGCGTGGGCCGGGGCCGCCGGCGGTCGCGGACAGGGAGCTCACATACGTCGCGAACACCATGCCGAAAAGGATGGCGTCGCTCATGAGGAAAAGCCAGAAGCCGAAAATCATGGGCTCCGCGGCATCGTGGTCCGGCCCGTGCGCCGCGCCGAGATTCAGGCCGGGATGCTTGATGATCTCCCCACTCATGCCGCGGCCCCCTCCTGCTCCTGGACGGCAAGCCCCACGTTGCAGGAGTCGCACTCATCCGCGCGCGATATGGCCGTCGAGGCTCTCGCGGCGCCGATCCAGCGTTCCTCGTCCCGCCGCACCTCCTCCGCGTGAACGACGCGTGTCGTATCGCGCGAGAAACCGCTCGCGATCAGCGTCATCAGGACCGTCAGGGTTGAGAGGATGACCAGCCACCAGATGTGCCATACCAGCCCGAAGGCGAGCGCGAGCCCGACGGCGCCGAACACCGGTCCGAGGGCACTGTTCTTCGGCAACTCGATGTCGGCATAGGCCGCGGCGAGCCGATAAGCCTCCCCGCGCTCCTTGGCGAGCGTGAACGCATCGCGATCCTCGACCACCGGCGTCAGCGCGAAGTTGTACTCCGGCGGCGGCGCCGACACCGACCACTCCAGGCTGCGGCCATCCCAGGGATCGCCCACGAACACCCGGTTCTCCTGGCGATGCTTGATCGACACCCAAAGCTGGACGACCAGCGCGGCGAGCGCCGCCAGCACCAGGATGGCGCCGACGAAGGCGACCCTCTCGAGCGGCACGTAGGACGGCTGGGCGTACGAGACGGCGCGGCGCGGCAGTCCCATGAGTCCCAGCGGATAGAGCGGGAAGAACGCCAGCATGAAGCCGACGATCCAGCACGCTGCGGAGAGCATCCCCCAGCGCTCATGGAGGCGAAAGCCGAACGCCTTGGGAAACCAGAAGTGATAACCCGCGATCAGCCCGAAGAGCACCCCTGGCACCGCCACATTGTGGAAGTGCGCCACCAGGAATACGGTGTTGTGCACCTGGTAATCGATGCCCGGGTCGGCGAGCAGGATGCCGCTCATGCCGCCGAGGACGAAAAGAAAGATGAAGCCGATCGCATACACCATCGGCACAGTGAAGCGTATCCGCCCGCGGAACATGGTCCAGATCCAGTCGTAAACCTTAACGCCGGTGGGGATGCCGATCATCATGGTGGCGATGCCGAATACCGCGTTGATGCTGGCGCTCTGGCCCATCGTGAAGAAATGATGCAGCCAGACGGTGAAGGACAGGATCGCGATGGCGACCGTGGCCGACACCAGTGAGCGGTAGCCGTAGAGCATCTTGCCGGAAAACGTGGAGATGACCTCGGAGTAGATGCCGAACGAGGGTAGGATGAGGATGTAAACCTCCGGATGGCCGAACATCCAGAAGAGGTTGACGAAGTGCATCATGTTGCCGCCGAGCGCATTGGTGAAATAGTGAAAGCCCAGGTAACGGTCCAGGGCGAGCTGCGACAGGGCGACGGTGAGCGGCGGCATCGCGAACATCATGAGGAGGCTGGTGCAGAGCGCCGTCCAGGTGAAAAGCGGCATGCGCAGCAGCGTCATGCCGGGCGCGCGCTCCTTCCAGATGGTGGCGACGAAGTTGATGCCGGTGAAGGTGGAGCCGAGGCCGGTGAGCTCGAGCGCCCATATCCAGTAGTCCGGCCCCACCCCCGGGGTGAAGCGCGTCTCGGTATAGGGCGGGTAGCCGAACCAGCCGCCGGTCGAGAACTTGCCGAGGGCCAGCGAGATCATCACCAGCGCCGCGCCGGCGGTGGTCAGCCCCAGGCTGATCGAGTTGAGCCTGGGGAAAGTGACGTCGCGCGCGCCGATCTGCATCGGCATCACGAAGTTGATGAGTCCGGTGAGAAACGGCATCGCCATGAAGAAGATCATGATCGTGCCGTGGGTGCTGAAGAGCTCCGCGAAGTGATGGGGCGCGAGGAACCCCCCGTGCAGACCGAACGCCTGCTGGGCCCGCATCAGCCCCGCCTCGATCAGGGCTCGCGCCAGCATGACGAAGGCGAGCACCACATACATGATGCCGATCCGCTTGTGGTCCGTGCTGGTGAGCCACTGCGTCCACAACACACCCCACTTGCGGTACCTGGTGATCAGTACCACGGTCACGATGGCGCCGACGATCATGATGCCGGCCGCTCCGCTTGCGATCACGCCATTGATCACGTTGGATTGGGTCGGCTGCTGCAGCATCTGCCAGAAAGGCAGCGAATGCAGGCCCACTCGCCCGAGCGGCGGCGACACGATGTTGTCTAGGTTCAGCGTAGGCTCTCCCTGGTGGGGTTTGGGGGCTGCGAAGTCGGGGAAGTCGCGGCGGAGCCAGCATTGCCGAACGCGGCTGCCCCGACCGCCGTTCCGTCCTTGGTGGCCGCGACGACTGCGGGAAACAGCGCCGCTGACACACCGCGGTAGTAGACATTGCCATCACGGGATCGGGCCTTGTCCACTGCCTGGATGAGCTGCGCGCGGGTGGTACGGCTGGAGATCGCATCGAGAGCGGCTGTATTCATGGGTAAGCCGCTCGCCCGGACCTTGCGCACCCAGGCCTCGAACCCCGAGGGTGGCATCGCGATGGCCGTGAACTTCTCCTGCGGGAAGCCGTCGCCGTCGTAGAGCGTGTTCTCGCCGAGGAATCGGCCCGGGTGGGCCGCCTCGAGATGCAGCTGCGTAACCATGCCGCCCATGGCGTAGATCTGGCTGCCGAGCGCCGGTATCAGCAGCGACTGCATCACCGTGGCGGAGGTCAGCTGCAGCGCCACCGGCCGCCCCGCGGGCAACGCCAGCTCGCCCACGCTCGCGACTCCCTGGTCGGGATAGATGAAGAGCCACTTCCAGTCGTAGCCGATCACCTGCACGCGCAGCGCGGGCTGCTTCGAAGCGAGCGGCTTGTAGGGATCGAGCGCGTGCGTGCTTCCCCAGACGAGAGCACCGAGCAGGGCCAGGATGACGGTCGGTCCCGCCCAGCAAGCGATGTCGAGCGCCGCGGAGAAATTCCATTTGGGCGCATAGCGCGCTGCGGCGCCGTAGCGATAGCGCCAGGCGAACCAGGGGGTGACGAGGAACACCGGCAGGGCGACAAACACCGCGAGCAGCCCGAACACTTCGAGAAAATGCAGCCGCTGGATCGCCGCGACCGGCCCTTGCGGATCGAGAAAGCTGAGATGGGTGCCACCGCCGCTGCAGCCGACGAGCAGGGGCCACGGCGCGGCCGTGGCGATGCGTCTCGCCCAGCGCCCTCGCCCCGCGGTCACCGGCTCGCCCCCCAGCATTGGGAGGCGGTGTTGACTCGATCCTCCGCCTCGCCGTAGATGTCGGCGTCTCCGGCTGCTCATGGGTGGACCCTCCTCCTCATCAAGAGCATTCCTTCCTACACTGTTACCGTCGCGCGGTCAGGCGGAATCGGCCTAAAAGTGTGTCAGCGGAAAACTCGGGACGGGCGCGCCGTTCGCGGGACGCCCGACGCGGGAACAATTCCGATGCCTTGGGGTTAGCTCCGGGACACCCGCTGCTGCGGCGGGGCCAATGGCAACGAGGTAGAACATTGTCTGAGCGTGAAACGAAGGTAGTGGTCATCACCGGCGCGTCCGCCGGCGTCGGGCGCGCGACGGCCATCGCGTTCGCCCGCCATGGATTCAACGTGGGCCTCATGGCTCGTGGCCGCGATGGGCTCGACGGGGCGAAGCGCGACGTCGAAGCGGCGGGCGGCCGCGCCCTCGTTCTGCCGGTGGACGTCGCCGACGCCGAGGCGGTCTCGGCTGCGGCCGAGCGGGTGGTCGCGGAATGGGGCCAGATCGACGTTTGGGTCAATGACGCCATGGCGACGATCTTCTCGCCGGTCCACGAGATCAACCCCGACGAATTCCGCCGCGTGACCGAGGTCAGCTACCTCGGCCAAGTCTACGGCACCATGGCCGCTCTCAAGCACATGCGCGCGCGCAACCGCGGCACGATCGTGCAGGTCGGCTCGGCGCTGAGCTACCGCTCGGTGCCGTTGCAATCGGCGTATTGCGGCGCGAAATTCGCCATCCGTGGCTTTACGGATGCGCTGCGCAGCGAGCTCGAGCACGCGAAGAGCCGCGTGCGGGTGTCGATGGTGCAGCTGCCTGCAGTGAATACGCCGCAATTCGAGTGGGCTCGAAGCCGCTTGCCCAGGCGCCTGCAGCCTCTGCCACCGATCTATCAGCCGGAAGCCATCGCACTCGAGATCGTGCGCGCGGCCCGTAACGCGCCGCGCGAGCTCTGGATCGGCGCCTCGGCGCTGAAGGCGATCATCGGCACCCTGCTGCTGCCGCAGCTGGCAGACCGCATCCTCGCATCCGAAGGCTACGACGGGCAGCAGGCGCAGGAGCCGGCACGCGACCGGCCCGACAATCTGTTCGAGCCCGTCCCGGGTGATGCCGGCGCCCATGGACGCTTCGACGCCCAGGCCCGTCGCGCGGTGACCGGATTCAACCCCGCCTGGCTGCGGGTCGGGGCGGCGCTTACCCTGCTCGGCGTGGTCGCAAGCGCCGCCGTTCTCGGCCGGGCCCGTTAGCATCGAGCTCGCCTGCGGGCAAGGGTCCTCGATGGCATCGGCGATTCAGGACTATGGCTTCGTGGGAGACGGCGAGACCGGTGCGTTGATCTCGCGCACCGGCTCGGTCGACTTCCTTTGCTGGCCCCGTTTCGACAGTGATGCCTGCCTCTGTGCCCTGCTGGGCGATGCCGAGCACGGCTGCTGGCGGCTCGCGCCCGCGATGGAGCTCAACGGCATCCAGCGCCGCTATCGCGGCGACACGCTGGTCCTCGAAACCACGTTCGAGACGTCATCCGGGACGGTACGGGTGCTGGATTTCATGTCCCGGCGCGCCTGCCGCTCGTCACTGATGCGCATCGTTGAGGGCATGCGCGGAGAGGTGCCCATGCGCCTCGAGCTGCGGCTTCGCTTCGCTTATGGCCTCATGCCGCCCTGGAGTCGGCGCGAGAGCGACTGTTGGGTCGCGGACGTAGGACCTGACCTGGTGGCATTGTACTGCCCAACACCAATCGAGACCGAAGGGCCGGATGCATCCTCGCGATTCAGCGTGCGCGCCGGGCAGCGCCTCGCCTTCACCCTTTCCTACGGCAGCTCCTCGCAGGCCCCACCGGAGCGGCCCGACGCCGAGGCGGCGCTCGAGGCCACCGTAGCGTTTTGGGAGGATTGGATCGGGCGTTTCCAGAAGCCTTGCCGCTGGCCCGCCGCGGTGAAGCGGTCGCTGATCATCCTCAAGGCGCTCGTGCATCGGGGGACGGGCGGTGTCATGGCGGCTGCCACGCTCGGCCTGCCCGAAATACCCGGCGGCGGCCTCAACTGGGACTACCGCTACTGCTGGCTGCGGGATGCCACATTTGCCCTGACGGCGCTCCTCAACGCCGGCTACAAGGAGGAGGCGGTGCGGTGGCGCGACTGGATTCTGCGCGCGGTCGCAGGCCGACCCGAGAACTTGCAGGTGGTTTATCGCCTGGACGGCGGCCGGCGGTTGCCCGAATGGCAGGTGCAATGGCTACCCGGTTACCGAGGCTCGCAGCCGGTGCGGGTCGGCAACGAAGCCGCCGGCCAGCGTCAGCTCGATATCTATGGGGAGCTGCTCGATTCCATGCACGTCGCCGCGCGCGGGGGCATCGAGCGTATCGAGCGTGGCATCCAGGTCGAGACCGCGCTGGTCGAGCACCTGGAAGCGATCTGGCAGCAGCCCTGCTCCGATCTGTGGGAATCGCGCGGCGAGCCGCAGTGCTATACGTATTCGCAGGCCATGGCCTGGGTCGGCATCACGCAGTTTCTCAAGGGGGCGCGCACGCACGAGGCCGCGAGCGCCGACATGGTCTGCCGCCTGCAGGCCCTGCGGGACCGCATCCACGAGACTGTCTGCCGGCGCGGCTATGACGCGAGCCGCGGGCACTTCGTCGACCATTACGGCGGCAGGGAGCTCGACGCCTCACTCCTGCTCCTGCCGATGGTCAACTTCCTGCCGGTCGATGATCCGCGCATGGCCCAGACCATCGCGGCGGTGGAGCGCGAGCTGATGGACGGGGGCCTGGTCCGGCGCAAGCGGGCCAAGCACGACGGTCACGATGAGGGCGCGTTCATCGTGTGCTCATGCTGGCTCGCCGACTGCATGGCGAAGCAGGGCCGGCACGATGAGGCGCGCAGGATGCTCGAGAGGGTGATCGGCCTCGCCAACGATGTGGGCCTGTTGAGCGAGGAATTTCACGTGCCGAGCGGTCGCCTGATCGGCAACATTCCGCAGGCTCTGACCCACCTCGGCGTGATCAACACAGCACTCAGGCTTTCCGGCCCGGTCCTCGAGCGCGGGGCCTGACAGAAGTGGGACTACGCCCCGCCCCGTGGGCGTTTGAGGCGCTTGAGTCCGATTGCCGCGAATCCAAATCCGAGCAACGCGAGGGGGGCAGGCTCCGGGACCGTCGAGGTCACGAGAGTAATCGGGACGAACGCCCCTGCCCCGCTCCCTCCCGGCGGCCAGGTGATCTCATCCGCGAAGCTGAAGGAACCCGGACCCGCGCATTGGCAGATGTTGATCACATCACCCGGAATCATCAGGCCGAGTCCGCCGTCATCCAGCGCGCCGTCATTGGCTGTAGCCGACGCCCCCGTATAGTACACATTGTCGTAGACGTAGCCATTCGAGTTCCCGGCGCCGTAATAGGCTATGTAGTCGGGAAAACCGTTGACCGTCGAACTTCCATAACAATTCGCCAGCGTCGTCGCATTGGTGCTGCACAAGACGCCGGCAGCCAGGCTCACCGACTCGCCGTTGATCATGCCCGAGGCGGAAGTGATGAGGAAGTCGCCGCCGCCGAGGGATGTGCCCGTCAATACGACCGAGCCGCTGATGGAGCCGGGGCTCCCGCCTGGATACGTTCCCGAGAAGTTCAGATCGAACGTTCCCGCGTGCGACACCAGCGGCACGGCAGAGAGGGCAATCGCCAGCATTCTTGGAATTCTTGTCATGAGCTGTCCCCCGAGAGGTTTCACTGAAATCTACCACTCGACCCGCGGTCTGCTAACCCTCCAAATAGCCGGTTCCGAGGCGGATCGGATGGGTTTCGAGGGGTTGGGGGGGGGGGCTCAGAGGTCCACGATCCCGAGGGCCACGGCAATTGCGGTCATTTCCATCCGCGTGTGCGCTTTGAGCCGCCTTTTGGCTTTCTCGATGAACTCATGCGCAGTCGAGCGCGAGACGCCCAAGCTCTGCGCGACGGCGGCGTCAGACTTTCCTTTCGCCACCAGACGCACGCATGCGACCTCCCGTTCGGTAAGGCCAGCCGGGCGGATGGCGAAGGGTTCCCGGGCGACGAGAGACTTGGCGCAGACGTGGAGGCCGATGCTGACCAGGCTCAGGTACGCCCGTGCGTCGGCGTCACACTTGGCTTCCCTGCCGACCAGACTTACCAGCCCGACGCGTCCGCCGCTGCCCGGAAGCGGCACGACGAGTCCCTCGACCCACCCGTTCTCCGCCAGGAGCTTCAAGGCTTCGCGACCGGCCTTGCCGAACTTACGATCGCGGCGCAGATCGCTCCACGTGAACGGCTCGTGGCGATGGGCCAGGCTGTCGATCAGGGGGTCCCGCTCGATGAGTTTGGATTTGAGATAAAAGCTGCGCCACGACTCGGGCCAGTCGACGATGTAGTAGACGCTGCGGTCGCGATCCGCCAGGTCCAGCTCACCGCAGGCGTACGTGACGAACCCGAAAGGCGCGATGCATGCCCGAAACACCCTGGCGATGTCGGCCAGCGTTTTCTGTCTGCGAATGTGCAGATACGCCTGATAGGCGTCCAATGACATCGGAGGAGTGCTCGCCTTATCCCGCTATCCGTCTGCGGCTCGCGTTCCACACCGCGGCGCTCCTGTGAAAATAGGAGTAGTTGGCCATGTGACAGGCGATCGCAGTGTGATTGCCGAAGACCGCGTCCTCGACCGAAGGCTGTCGCGTCCGCACGGACTGGAAGAAATTCCACAGATGATCGTTGGCGGGGTCGTAATTGGGCGGGAATACATAGGTCTCGCTGCCCTCGACCGGTTTGGCCGCTCCCGGCTTCGGATCGTTTTTCTCGTGCCAGGCCTTCTCATAGGCGTCCCGCATCTTCTGTGGATAGCCGGTATCGTAATAGCACGGCGCGTCGTCCTTACCGTCCTGCGGAGCCACCGTCACGACTTCCCCCTCGCCGTGAACCTCGATGATCCCCCGGGTGCCCAGGAAGCGGGTGATCTCATCCTGATCGGTGCATAGCGTCATCAGGACGGCAACACTCAGGTTCGGGTAATCGTAGAGTGTGGTGATCACGTCGGGGTAGTCGCGGCCATCCTTCCAATGGAAGAGGCCGCCGGTGCTCTGGGCCCGCTGCGGCGGCGTATCGAGGCCCATGACATGGTGAATGCCGGTGAGGCTGTGGACGAAGAGATCGCCGGGCACGCCTTCGCCGTAGTCCTTGAAGGCGCGCCAGCGCGCGAAACGAATGGGATCGAAAGGCCGCTTCGGCGCATCGCCGAGCCAGGTGTCCCACTCGAGGTTCCGGGGTGACAGATCGGGAGGCGGCGCATACACCCAGGCGCCGCAGGGGGAGTTGCGGCCGAGAATGGCCTGGACGGCGTGGACCTCGCCGATCGCGCCCTGCCGAATGAGCTCCCTCGCCTTCCCGAAGCCTATCGAGCTGCGGCGCTGGCTGCCGATCTGGACGATGCGACTGTTCCTGTGCGCCGCCTCGATCATCCTGAAGCCTTCCTCCACCTCGTGCGTCATCGGTTTCTCGCAGTAGACGTCCTTACCGGCGTTGCAGGCGTCCACGACGATCTTCTCGTGCCAGTGGTCCGGAACGGCCGCGACCAGACAGTCGATCTCCTTGTTGTCCAGGAGATCCTGGTATCGGCGCGTCGTCGGCACGCGCTTGCCCGTCGCGGCGCCGATGATCTCGTTGGCCAGGATGTGGCGGCCGTCATAGAGGTCGCACGCCGCCACGCACTCGACTCCGGGGAGACGCACACAGGAATCCAGTACGCCGGACCCTCGCATACCGATACCAATCATGCCGAAGCGGATCCGGTCACTCGCGGCAACCGATCGAGTCGCCGCGCCTGCCGGCCGGGCGCCGAGAAAGTAAGGCGACGCAGCCAACACGATGCCGGTCTGGGCCGAGCGGCGCACGAATTCACGACGGGACATTTCGCGCTCATCCATACGAATCCCCCTCTTGCTGAAAGACTATTCCGCGGGCGTGATGACGATATTGCGAAACCTCACCTGCCCGTCCTCGGTGCCCTGAAGGTATATGGGTCCGGGCGAAGCTTCATCCGTGTTCAGGGCGCCGCCGGTGACTCCGGGAATCTCGCGGCGATCGATGACCGTCCGGCCGTCTTCGACCACGGTAACGGTTCGCCCGACCAGCGTGATGTCGTAGCTTCGCCAGACGTTCGGCGTGCGCGGGACCGGAGGCTGCGGTGCGATGTATCCGTAGATGGACCCCATACGCCGGTCCGGCGGCTCCTGCGCCGCGTTGGTCTCGATCTGCACCTCGTAGCGGCCGCGCAGATAGACGCCGCTGTTGGCCATTGGGCCGCAATTGAACTCGACGTGCAGCCTGAAGTCGCGAAACCGGCCCGTAGTGACGATCTCGGAGCCCCGGCCATGTTTGATGAGCGTGCCGCCTTCGACGCTCCAGGCGCTTGCCTGAGTCGGATCGGCGAACGTCCACCCGGCGAGATCCCTGCCATCGAACAGCCGGATGGGCTTGCCCCATTTTGGCACTCCCTTACGCTCGAGCGCCGGCGCCGGCTGGCCGCTCCAGCGCCACGAGGCCCCATCAGGCGCTGTCGCCGTGCCGACGAGCCTGCCGTTGACGAGGCGGCCGCGCAAACGGGTTCCGTCCGGAAAGCCGGAGTCCTCAGGCACGGTGAGCTCAATGGCACCCCCGTTGAATCGAATCTCCGTCGGCGTCGCGTGGCCCCAGAGCCCGACCATGAGCCCTTCGATCCGACCGTGGTCATCGGATATCCTGATCCAGGACGGCCGCGCCTGGGTAGGAGTCCTTACGGTCAGGTCCCACCGCCCCAGGTACGGCGCGGCGTAGCTCGATCCGGTGACCGCCGGATGGACTCGGGCATCCGCCAGCTGCGGGCAGATGCAGGTGAGCAGAGAAATCGCGGCTGCGAGAGCGATCTTCTGCTTGTTCACGCCTACCATGGTAAACCTCCCGTCAACGGAGCACGTCGGCGGATTTTATCCCTCCAAGCATCTCCTCGGCATGCGAGATGGGGACGGCAAAATTCGAGCCGGAGAAGCCCGACAGAGTCGCGAAGTTCACTCCGATCACTTTCCCGCTGGCATCGAACAGGGGACCACCCGAACCGCCCGAAGTCGTCTGTGCATCGTAGACGAGTCGGTCGGGGCCAACAACGCCAAGATGACCCTGCGTTACGAGCGGACGGATCAGCTTTCTTCGTGCGAGCTCCCGTAGAAGACTCTCCGTATTGTTCCCCGTGACGCGGGCGATCTGTCTGAGCGTCGGCCCGTCGATGCGTGCAAGAATCCCGTCG
>Ga0335072_10001970_pt1 | contig 32459 bp, 20 predicted proteins | sample Lox_Sample_21_FD_206725 | JGI IMG/M metagenome (GOLD analysis project Ga0335072, IMG submission 206725) | Soil microbial communities from Loxahatchee National Wildlife Refuge, Florida, United States - Lox_Sample_2.1 | ecosystem: Environmental > Terrestrial > Soil > Wetlands | place: USA...
GTTTCGTCACCACTACCGGAGGAAATTCGCAGACCATCCTGCCTGTAACGTATACCTGCACCGGGTATCCGACGCTGTCGACTTGCACAATACCGACCAGTCCCACGCAATCAACGGCGGTCGCCGTGAACATCACGACAACCGCTTCCTCCACCGGGCAGGCGCGGCCGCTGAATGGTGGATCAGAAATCTTTTACGCGGCGCTGTTGCCGGGACTGTTTGGAATCGTGTTCGTGGCTGGATCGCGCAAGCGTCTGCATGGTATGTGCATGCTGGGACTGATTGTGGTTCTGGGAGTCTCGACGATGTGGCTGGGCTCTTGCAGCGGCAGCAATAACAGCAGCACGGGAACTCAGGGAACTCCGGTGGGGAATTACACCATTACCGTCAACGCGACGACCGGAGGGTCGGGGCCGATTACGAGTACTTATCAGTTCACGTTGAGCGTCACGCAGTAGGGAACTTTGCGAGAGTCAGGCGCTCCGCTTCGCGGCGGAGCGCTTTTTCTTTGGCAGAGAGGGACTTCCTCGGGCGTCGCTCACCGACGAAGCAAGCGGACCGCGGCACCCGTTCCACTCTCTCCACACCATCTCTGATCAGGCAGCGCTTTTGTGGCCGGGGAGCTTGGCTTGGCGATTTCCATGTTCTGCGGCGGCGTGCTCGATGGTGGCGTTGATCTGCCCGCCGATCAGCATGGAGAGTCCAGCCACGTAAAACCACAACATGAGCACGATCACTGCGCCCAGCGATCCGTAGGTTGAGCTGTAAGTGTTGAAGAAGTGCAGGTAGACGCGCAGGCCGATCGCGGCGGTGGCCCACAGGATGACTCCGACGCAGGAACCGGGCGTGATCCAATACCATGGGTGCTGCTCGACATCTGGCGCGAAGTAGTAGATGCAGGCGAAGGCGAAGATCAGGAATCCGAGAGCCAGAATCCATTCCACGACTTTAATGCCGAGAAAGGCAACGGGCGGCAGCGCGAGCTGATGACCGAGGCTGGTCACCAAGTCTCCACCAAACAAGATCAGAAGCAGAGCGATGATGATGAGAATAGACAGGCCTATCGTGAGTCCGATCGAAATCAGGTGAACTCGAATCCAGGAGCGGTCTTCGGTGACCTGGTAGGCAGCATTCAGAGTGGACATGAGCTGGGTCATGCCCGCAGATCCTGCGAAGAGCCAGAAGGCTATCCCAAAGAGCAGCTTTCCGGTGTCTGAATGGTTCGGATTGTGCGTGACCTGTTGCAGGTTAGCGACAATCAAGGCGGCAGCATCCGGCGGGAGTACCACCATGAGGTAATGAAACAGGTCGCGGCGCAGGGCTGTGCCTTCGGCAGCAAAAATGTTCAGGCACGCGATGATGAGCAGAAGCAGAGGAAAGACGGCGAGCAGGAAATTGAAGGCCAGTTCGTAGGCGCGGTCAATGAGATCATTCTGAAGAATGGCGTGCCGAACGGCGCGCAGCAGTTCGCTCCAGGTCAGCCCTCCGCGACGCCAGAGCGAGGCCACACGTTTCTCGGCGGCGGAAAGGTGGCGGTCGATGGCGGCTCGATCCGCGTCCAGTTTCGACTTGAAGGGTTCGTTTGCGGGCAATGAAAACCACCACCGTCTCGGGAAAACAGAAAGCGCTATTGCGATGTTCGGCGCAAGACCAGGGTTGTGGCGTGGAGTTCAATCTCACAACCTGTCAGACTGGGCAGTCCTCGTTGCTGGTTTTGCTCAGATTCGCACCACGTTTAGCGTTCGCAGCGATTCCAGCGCAGCAAACGTAACGCGGGAAGTGGCTGCCAGAGCCTGGATGCTGATGGGAGAACCGGCGCCCGACTCGAATGCATGTAGGACCGCCTTTAGCTCGGCCGCGTGGCCTTTATCGCCAGAGAAAGAGGCAATTGATTTCTTCCGGCCCACAGCACATTCGACTTTCTTGAAATTCCACATGCGCGCAGTTTTCGATTCCGCGGAAACCTCCAGATATTCTTTTTCGACGGCGCTGGCACCGCTGGCGAGATAGTGAATCGTGCCGGCCGAGCCATCGGCGAAGTTGATCGAGATGAGCAGATTTTCGCCACGATAGCGCCGGGCTTCGTCCGCGGGAGCGATTGCATATACGCTGACCGGAAGCGCGCCGGTGAGAAATTGCAGGACGTCGACAAAGTGTCCAGCTTCTCCGATGAAGCGGCCGCCCTGATCCGGATGCTGGGTCCAATTGGTGGAGGGTAAGAATCCGGCATTGACGCGATAGTGAATAACGAGCGGCTCGGTCCGTGCGCCAAAGAGTTTCCGAATGGCACGGATGGGCTCGGAGAAGCGGCGGTTGTAGCCGACCATGAGAAACGGCGTGTTTCCGCATGCCTCCGCTTCCGTGTGCGCTTCGAGAATGGATTCGAGTTCATCTCGGTTCAGCGCCAACGGTTTTTCAACGAACACATTCTTTCCCGCATGAAGAGCCTCAGTAACATAGCGGGCATGGGAGTCATGACGCGAGGCGACGAAGACCAGATTCACTTCCTGGTCCTGAAGAATCTCCGCCGAATCGGTTGCGCAGAATTCGAAATTAAATTTCTTTGCGGTGTTCTTAGCGTTCACCGGCTTGAAAGTGGCCAGGCCCCGGAGCCGGGCGCCCTGCTTTGTCAGGAATGGTAGAAGCGTCGATTGTGCGAAGTTTCCGGCTCCGATGAAGCCGAGAACCGCGCATTCGCCCGTGCGTTTCCTGGCGGCCGGGCGAAGGTCGAGACGGCGCGAGAGCGCGACTTCCACACTGGGATTGGAGTACTGAATGAGTATCCCGAGATACGGCTCTTGAACTTTTCCGGTGATGATGTCATAGCCGCGGAGACTTTCTTGCACGGGGATGCGGTGGGTGATCAGCCGCTGCACATCTATTTTTCGCTGCGCCATCATGTCGAGGACCGCTGCCATGTTGCGGTTTTCTGTCCAGCGCACGAATCCGATGGGATAGTCTTGGCCTCTTTCTTCGTAGCTCGGATCGTAGCGGCCGGGACCGTAAGAGCAGGAGATGCGAAAGTTGACTTCCTTCTCAAAGAAGGGATTGCGGGGAATATTCATTCCGACAGTTCCAACCGCGACCACAGCGCCCCGCTTGCGCGCAAACTGCATGGCCAGTTGCACCGGCTCGTGAGACTGGGTTGCGGCAGTGATGAGCACGGCATCGGCGCCATTGCCCCGAGTGAAAGCTTGCACCGCGAAGACAGAGTCTTCGTCGCTGAGGATGCAGCGGTCACATCCCAGCTGCAGAGCGAGATCGAGATTACGCGGGACGAGGTCTATGCCGAGGACGCGGCATCCGCTGGCTTTCAGCAACTGAACGGTTAACAGTCCGACAAGGCCTAACCCGATGACGACGACCTGCTCGCCCATGCGCACATCGGCCTGGCGGATGCCTTGCAGAGCGATGGCACAAACGGTGGTGAAAGCAGCTTCATCAAATGCGACTTCGTTGGGAACCCCTGCCAGGAGGTTACGCGGGACTGAAACGATTTCGGCATGGGCGGCGTAGCCGACGCCAGCGCAGGCGACGCGGTCTCCGACTTTGAAATCATCGTGTGCCGACTCCACCACGAGTCCAGCCGAGCTGTAGCCCAGGTCTTTGTACATATCGAGGCGGTCTTGCACTTTCTTGTAGGTGGCAAGCAGGCCTTCGCGATGGACGTTGTCGAGCACCTGCCGCACCAGATCGGGCCGCAGGCGCGCCTTTTGCGCCATCGAGGCCTGCGCGATCTCTACTGACGTGCGCTCCGTGCCGGCGCTGATGAGCGAGAAGACGTTGCGCACCAGAACGTGCCCAGGACGAAGTGCGGGCGCAGGCAAATCGTCAACCGTGATCTCGCCGGTTTTTTGATATTGGATGATCTGGAGCATGATCCTTTCAAAGGAAGACCTTATGATATCCAGTTTCGGAAGAGTGCGGGATGTCGAATCGACGAAAACGATCTTAATCGTTCTCGGCCTGTAGTTGTATCCGGCGACCTTGCTTTTCTTAACGCAAACGGGTATGTCATTCACGCGACAAGCAATTGCCGCCATAACCGGGCCCTCACCAGCAATGCCTTTCTGATCCGGATCACGACTTCGAATGCCCTTTGAACCTCCGCCGCAAAGTGGCGGGGAGATGACAGGGTAGGTTCCCCTTCGTAACTCTTCGTTGACATCGATTGACTGTTGCCCGGAACATGATGCGAGTACAATTGCGGCGAAGCGGCCGACCCATTCCCAGCATGAGGCCCGTTCCACATTGAGCCTGCGAAGTCGAGAGTCCTATGAAGTGCTCTCCGCAGTGCACCCAAAACTGCAACAGCGCCGATTTTCGTTCCAGGAGGAGCAATCCATGATCCATAGTGTTCTAACCCAAGCGAAGCGTGCCAGCGCAGCCTGCCTGATCTGTGTGGCCGCGGCGTTGGCAGTTCCGTTGAACGCTCAAACCGCAACTGAATCCCACGCACAGCCTTTCTTGAGGCTCGGGTACGACAAGGCCCACGAAATCACACTCAACGGCACAATCCAGAAAGTCGTTTCCCATGCAGCAGTCGGAACTCCAATCGGCCTGCACTTGCTAGTGGCTGGTTCTGAAGGCACGATCGATGCCCATCTCGGCCCGTACGTGAATAAAGAGGTTCAGCAGGCCCTGCATACTGGCATGGCGGTGCAAATCGTGGGTGCCATCCAGCGGATCCGTGGAAAAAACTATCTGCTGGCGCGGGAAGTGGTCGTCGACGGCCGCACCATCACCGTGCGCAGCAAAAATGGCTTCCTGTTGCTCGGGAAACCGGTCCGTGCGTCACGCATTACCGAGCAGCTTAATGGAGGTGCACGATGAAGGAGCACAAAATGAAAAACAGCATCATTGCGTCGCGAAACACGAACGTGCTGAAATTCTTTGCGCTTCTCTCGACGCTGAGCCTGCTGGTCATGTTGGCGGCGTGCAGTGGTTCGAATAAGACCACGCCCCCCCCGGCCGTCACCGTCACATTGAGCACCTTTCCGGCCTCACTTTACGTGAGTGATACCGCCCCGATCACGGCCACGGTAGCGAATGATTCGAGCAATGCGGGCGTCACCTGGAGTTGCTCGCCGTCCGGTTCCTGCGGAACGTTTAGTTCCAGCACCTCGGCCAGCGGAACTCCGGTTACCTACACGGCTCCCACGACCGTCCCCTCGAGCACAGTTGTGATCACGGCAACTTCGGCAGCGAGTACCTCCGTTTCAGCGAGCACCTCGGCGGTGACGATCAACCCGGCCTCCGGCATCACAGTAAGCCTCAGCGGGGCGCCGGCCTCTCTTTCAGCGGGTGGAACGGCCTCGGTTACGGCGACCCTCGCGAATGATTCGGCGAACGGCGGCGTGACCTGGAGTTGCGCTCCGGCCGGATCCTGCGGATCCTTTAGTTCAAACACCTCGGCCAGCGGAACGGCGGTTACTTACACGGCGCCATCTACTGCGGGCAGCGTCACGATTACGGCGACATCCGTAACCGACGATGCGCAAAGCGCCAGCGCCGGCATTACGATCACCACTTCAGTAGCCACAACTCTTCCTGCCGGCAATTACGTATTCTCGCTCGCCGGAAGCGATCTGAACAGCGTCAATGGCTTCAGTATTTACTTCTACACAGGTGCGTTCACCGTTAACAGTACGGGAGCAATCACCAGCGGCGAGCAGGATTTCTCGGACTCGAATTACGTGGTTCTCGCGGAACAGATTACAGGCGGCACTATCACTCCCAGTGCTGATGGTAATTTGCAGATCACACTGACCCTTCCGACGACTGAGACTTACATCGCTAATAACGCTGGTCAGGTAACCTTCGATGCAAGCCCGGTTTCCAATTCAAAGGCACTGCTGATCGAATACGACGACTGGGCGAGTTCAAGCGGAGAGCTTGATGCGCAAGCTGCCACTTTGGCAACGCCTTCCGGAGGCTACGCGTTTTACGAGAGCGGCGTGGACTTTGGTGGCGCGCCAGCCTCATTGGGCGGCGTCATCAATGTTGATGACCTTAGTGGCACCACTGGTACGATCTCGGGCACTGGCAGCGTCTTTGATCTGAACGACGCGGGTAGCCTTACCCCGGATCAATCTTTAACCGCGAATGCCAGCACCGTCAGTAGTCCCGACGGCTTCGGCCGTGTTTACTTCCAGCTCAACACAAGCTGTACTCTTTGGCCGTGCACTGGTGCCGCGTCAATCATCCTGGATGGCTATATGGTTGACGCCAACCACATCCGGGTGCTCGAGAACTATTACAACGACGACGCCAGCGTGCTGATGGGAGGTACACTGCTCGGTCAACCTACCGCCGGTGGCTTCAGTACGAACTCAATTTCCGGATCGACCTATGTGATCGCCACAAATGGGTACGACACAACGGGTGCGCTTCAAGTTGCTGGAGCGCTTACTTTTAACGCAGACGGCAGCGTGACCGGCAATATCAGCTTCAACGATATTGGATCGCAAGCACCGCAAGGTGGGACCGCGCTTGCTGCCGAATCCTCGACCACGCCGTGCTCCTCCGGCAGTGCGACGACAGCATGTTACGTCGTTGATGCTGCGGGTACGGGTCGTGTAACGGTAACCAACGTGACCGATGGCGCCACGTTCAATTACAATTTTCAACTGTATCTCACGGGAGATGGCCATGCCTTGGTCATTTCCATGGATAACTCCGATGTGCTTTCCGGACCGGGTTGGGCACAGGCCAGTTCGACGACATTCACAGCTGGCTCACTGACAGGCGGCTATGCGCTGGGCATGACTGAAGTCGCAAACACAAATGAACAGGACGCCGTGGGAGCGTTTAACTCCGATGGTGTCAGCAGCATCTCCGGGTTCCTTGATTACAACGGTTCTGTTTCAGTCAGTCCCGGAACCCTCGTGCTCGATCAGGCGTTCGGATCCAGTTACGCCACAACTTCAACAAATGGCGTATTCATGGTGACGGGTAACGGAAACTCCGGGTCGCTCTACACGTCGTACCTGATCGATGGCACGAAAGGCATAGTCATCGAAAACGACAGCAGCCAGTTGTCTCTTGGCTACTTCGAGCAACAGTAGCAGTCCGAACAGCGGCAGGAAAACTCGAGGTTCAACGGTGGCGCACTTCGGTGCGCCACCCTTTTTTCTTGCGAAGCGCCCAATCCACAAACTTGATCGGGAGCGGACTCTCCCGCGCTCGCCGTGGCATCGTTGCTGAGAAGCTCAACGTTCTCTTCGCACCAATTCCCATTTCGATTTGGAATCCGGACACTGTCCCTCTTTCGGCCGTATTTGAGCCCTTCGGAACGTGCTTTGCCACTTCCCCCAGGACATACTGCGCTCAGCCCATTTCCTGAGCACGGCGCGCGAGCGCTGCACCACCTGGAGCGTGTATGGTTCACGTGGGAAAGAAGTCCCCTTGGGAAATCTTCGCCGTGGCAGTGCTTTGTGGGTACTGCATGACGACGGTTGCCTGCAGCGGCTTCTCGTTTGCTGCAAAGAATTCTTCGGGAAGCTCCAGCACTGGAGGAAGTGGCGAGGAGAACTCACCGGCGACCATTTCCGGCAGCATTACTCCAGCCGCACTCGGTGGTGGAGTAATCGTGCTTCTTGGGGGAGCGGAGAACGCAACCACGGCGGCCGACAGCTCGGGGGATTACAGCTTCACTGGCCTTGCCTCGGGCACTTATACGGTGACGCCCACTAGAGCCGGTCTGGTATTTAGTCCTGTAAGCCAAACCGTAACCCTCAATGGCTCAAGTGTCACAGGAACAACCTTTTCCGCTAGCGACAAGACACCCCAAACCTCAACCATTTCCGGCAGCGTCATGCCCGCAGCTCTGGGGGCGGGAATCTCAGTAACCCTCAGCGGAGGAGAAACCGCAACCACCACGACGGACAGTTCCGGCAACTATAGCTTCAGCGGCCTTGCCTCGGGCACTTACACGGTGACGCCCAGCGGGGCAGGTCTGGTATTCAGTCCTGCCAGGCAAAGCGTAACCGTAAATGGCTCAAACGTCACTGGAACCGACTTTTCCGCCAGCGACCAGATACCCCAAACCTTAAGCATTTCCGGCAGCATCACGCCCACTACGCTGGGCATGGGAATCTCAGTAACGCTTAGTGGAGGAGAAACCGCAACCACCACGACGGACGGTTCCGGCAACTACACCTTCAGCGGTCTTGCGCCGGGCACCTACAGGGTGACGCCCAGCGGTGCCGGCCTCGTATTCAGTCCTGCCAGCCAAAGCGTAACCGTGAATGGCTCAAACGTCACTGGAACCGACTTTTCCGCCAGCGACCAGATACCCCAAACCTCAAGCATTTCCGGCAGCATCAAGCCCGCTACGCTGGGCGTGGGAATCTCAGTAACGCTTAGTGGAGCCGAAACCGCGACAACCACGACGGACACTTCCGGCAACTACAGTTTCGGCGGTCTTTCGTCCGGCCGTTACACGCTCACTCCCTCCAAGTCCGGCCTTGTTTTCAGTCCCGCCAGCCAGAGTGTCACGGTGATCGGTTCGTCACTCACGGGAGAAGATTTTACGGTCAGTTCTCCACTCACACCGTCGGGGCCGATCGTGATCGATGGTGAGAGCGGAACCGTTATTCAAGGACTGAAGATCACGTCGACAACGGGCGATTGCGTCTCCATCAAGAACTCCGCGAACATCACAATTCTGAATTCAGAGATCGGCCCCTGCGCTGGCAATGCAGTCCGGATCTACGGTGGCACAGGCATCGGCATTTATGACAGTTACATTCATCCTGAGACGCAGTCGCCGGGATGCTGCGATCACAACGACGGCATTTTCGCCTACGGAAACCCGAGCAGTCTTTTCATTCAAGGCAACGTCATCGCTTATGGAGAGTCAAACATCGAAGTGCAGGGCGGAACGGCGGTGAACGTGATTGGTAACCTGCTGTTGAACCCTCGAGGGCCATATCCCCGGGGCCAGAATTTTCAGTGCTGGAGCAACTGTTCCAATATCGTTGTTCAGAACAATTACGCACTCTCCAGTACCGATACCAGTGAATATTTGTATCCGGACGCGACGGAAGACTCACTTAGCTTTGGGCTGACAGATACGGCACTGATTCAAGGTAACTTCGTTACCGGCGGGCATAGTGTGTCCGGATGCGGCATCATGGCCGACACGTACTCCAATGCGGGAACGATCACGCAGAACGTTCTGCTGAATACTGCGGCTTGTGGCATTGGCTTGACTGATGGCAGTCATACCGCCAATGGCAACCGAGTGTACAACACGAATCCTGTCAGTGGAGGAGGCAATACGGCCATGTATGTTGCTCATTACGGGCAGAGCAGCGTTTGCGGCCCGATGACGATCACCAACAACATAGCCGACGAAATACGCAGCGACGGCTATCATTCCGGCTGGTGGGACGCCGGCAGTTGTGGCAGTATCGATACGAGCACGGATGTCTTCGGCGCCGCCGCAGATCCCCAGCTGACGCCGGTATCCACCGTCTTTGTTCCCCCGCTGATCCCGCCACAACCAAAGAATTGTGTCGTGGTTTCGCCTTATTCCACGCAGAGCAGCGCTGCTCCTTGCCTGCCCTAGACCGAATTACGTCCACTCATGGAATCGAGATTTGGATTGGAGCGGAATAACCGCTCTCCTGTCCAGTGGCATTCACCGCCGTGGCTGCATAGTAGTAGGTTGAACCGGAAACAACTGTGTTGTCCACGTAAGTAGTGGTGCTGTCGAGCGAAGAGTTGATCCGGGAGTATGTGCCCGGCTGCGTGCCCCTGTAAACGTTGTAACCGGCCACTGAGGAAGTGCTAGCGTCCCAGGAGAGACTGACGCTGTACTGAGCGGAGATACCGATTCCACTCGCCGTCTCAGTTGCGCTGCTGTCCGAAGCATTGCTGCTCACGGTGACGGTAGCGGAGCTGGTTCCCACAGTTTGTGGTGAAAAGGTAAGCTTGAACTCGGTGCTTTGCCCTGAACTCAACGTCAGAGGAAACGAAATTCCGGAGATCCCGTACTGCGAGTTGCTGCTGGTGGCGGAAGAGACTGTGACGGCACCGCCAGTCGCAGTGAGACTAGCCGATTGTGCAGCGGTGCTGCCGATGTCGGTATTGCCGAAGTTGAGTACGGTCGGCGATAGGGTGAGTTGTCCGATCGATTCACCGGTTCCGGTCACAGGGATAATCAACGATCCGCCTTCGATTAGAATGCCACCCCCTGAGGCGCCGGCCGCGGTGGGGGTGAAGCTCACTTGCAGCGTTGCGCTTTGCCCCCGGGCCAGACTTGTTGGAAGAGTCAGTCCACTGGCAGAGAATCCGGAACCAAAATCACGCAGGGCGGTCAGTGTGACTGGGAGGGAAGAACTGTTCGTAACCACGACCGGAACGGTTGCGGTCTGTCCCAGAGTCAAGCTTCCAAAAGAAATGGAGGAGGGTTGAGCTTTCAAGAGCTGAATTTTTCCTCCCGCGCCAGCGAGCGGCAGTTTGAGCTGAGAGTTGGAGGCGTTGCTCGTGAAGACCACATCGCCGTAGGTCCACCCAAGGGCCGTCGGAGCGAATTCCAACATGAAAGTTGTGCGTCCTCCGGGTGGGATCGTTGCCGGAAGACTTAAACCCGAGAGGCTGAAGGCGGAGTCATTCACGCTGAAAGCGGAAATCGTAACTGTTGTCGCTCCGTTATTGACGAGGACGACCTCTTCTTTTTGGCTCTGACCAAGCATTAGGCCGCCGAACACAAGGCTCGCGGGCGATGCGGTGATTTGTGGCGAGCTGGCGTAAGCCGCTACCGCTAATAGGGGAAGCAGAAGGCCCAAAGCAGCCGTTCGAAAGAGATAGGCCAAGTGTGTCGACTGGGGGAGTAGTCGCATAGATGGCAGTTTTCAATTTTCCCTGGGGGAGTGCAAAGATGCCACTAGGGCACGGAGGTATCCACAGGTTCATCCTGAATCGTCGAGCCACTCTACGCCCTGTAGCGCCTGTTCTCAATCAGTTAATAGTGGAGGGACTTGGTTTTCAACAAATTGAGCACAATTTCATGTGGAAATCGCGAGTGGGAATCCTTTCTAGCGGGTTTGCACTCCAACCAGCGACACCACTTCTCTCAGGAAGGAAAGCTACGCGATGCGCCGTATCCTGCCTCTTCTGACCCTCGCTTTCTTGGCGGTGACCGGAACTCTGCTTCTCAGCATGAACGGTTGTGCGGGTACAAGCAGCAACATTTCCCAGCAGGCGCCTGGGCACATCCAGCATGTCGTGATTATCGTTCAGGAGAATCGTACGCCCGACAATCTGTTCCAGGACCCGGTTCTCATTAGCCGCGGAGCCGACATCGCACAAAGCGGGCTGAACTCATCAGGAGAGACCATTCCCCTGACGCAAATCGATCTCGCCAATACCGGTAACGGTGCAAATTCTCAGAATTACGATCTCGACCATTCGCACAAGGCGTTCGAGGAACTGTACGACGGCGGCAAAATGGATGGGGAGAACTTGGTTGAAGTGCTCGATTGCGGTACAAAACCCAATTGTCCCCCGTCGAATCCTCAATACAAATACGTGAATCCCGCCGATGTCCAGCCCTATTTCTCGATGGCCGAGCAATATACGTTTGCCGATCGAATGTTCCAAACGAATCAGGGACCAAGCTTTCCGGCCCATCAGTTTCTTCTTTCCGGAACGTCGGCGCCCACCGCCACCAGCCCTCTTTTTGCGTCTGAGACTCCGAATCCTTATATGGTCACCGGATGCATCTCTATCCCGACCGGGTTAGTGAGCATGATCGGTTCGGATGGTAAGGAGCTCACCACTCAATACCCCTGCTTCGAACATCCCACTTTGACCGACCTGATGGACGCGAAAGGGGTCAGTTGGCGCTACTATTCGCCAATGCAGGGCTATATCTGGACCGCCCCCAATGCCATTCAGCACATGTGTGGGCCCAATGCGCCGCCGCCGAACGCGACGGCGTGCGTTGGCCCGGATTGGACCGGAAGCAATCCCAAAGTGTCCATCAGCCAAACACAGGTGTTGACCGACATCGCCAATGGCAACTTGGCGCAGGTTGTCTGGGTCATTCCGACGGGTCAGGAGTCGGATCATCCAGACACCAACGATGGCACTGGTCCCTCATGGGTTTCGTCCGTTGTAAATGCGATTGGCGATAGCAAGTACTGGCCCAATACGGCGATATTCATCACTTGGGACGACTGGGGCGGCTGGTACGATCACGTCCGACCCCCGAAGGTGTTGGTCAATTGTTCGGATTGGGGTTGTGGATATATCTATGGCTTCCGAGTGCCGATGATAGTGATGTCCCCATACGCAAAGACGAGGTACATCTCACATCAGGATCACGATTTCGGCAGTATTCTCAGGTTTGTCGAAGAAACGTTTGACCTCGGGTCTCTGGGCTACGCCGATTCTTCGGCGCTCGACGACTTTTCTGATTCCTTCGATTTCAATCAGCAGCCAACGCCGTTCCAGACGGTCTCTGCTCCGCTTCCTGCGGAACACTTCATCAATGATAAGCGGCCGCCGCTCGATCCGGATGACGATTAGCGCGGAGGCTAGGCGGACGAGAGACGACGAAGAGAAGTGGGTTGAGGCAAATGGTCCTCCGGCACTTGTCCCAGCGGGGAGCACGGGGTGCCCAAATTCTACTCCTAGTACCTGTCCCTTGGGCTATATTTCCCTGGCCTGAAATTACCAAATGGATGTACCACTGGAATCTTCCCGGTATCGAGATACTGTTGCAAGCTGATACGGTGCTGAGGGTTAGAAGCCTTTAAGAAGTGAGCCGCAGGTGGATCGTTTAGGAAGAGTCAACTTCCTGAGGTCGGGGCGGACTCGGGTGCTCCGGAAAAGGTTTCCTCCAACAATGCACAAATCCCCGGACGTAGTTCAGTCTGAAATGGAAGGAAGAAGAATATGTTCCCCCAAATTCTTCGATCCCGAAAGCTGCCGCTCTTCGTCGCCGTCTTAGCTATCTCCTCATTGTCTTCTACTCTGGCTAGCGCCGGTACTGTGGCAGTTAAACCCGGCGCCAACATCGTGAGTCTCGTAAACAGCAATCCGGCGGGTACCACCTTCCTCATTTATCCCGGAACCTATCGTTTGACCGCCCCAATCGCTCCTAAAACGGGTGACCGGTTCATTGGTCAAACCACCTGTGCGCCACCGAATACCGCATGCCCGGCAATCCTAAGCGGTTCCAGGGTGTTGACCAGTTTCCAGCATTCCGGTTCCTATTATTACGCGACGGGCCAGACACAGCAGGGTCAAACTCTCATCACAAGCGCACAATGCATGTCCGGATATCCCGGGTGTATGTACCCAGAAGATCTGTTTTTTGATCAGAAACCTCTTCTGCATGTGACGTCGTTGGCGGACGTTGTTTCGGGTACCTGGTACTTCGATTACAGCACTAAAACAATTTACTTTTACGACAATCCATCCGGACATACGGTGGAAACCAGCGTTATCCCGGCTGCATTTCAAAGCACCGCCAATGACGTGACCATTGAATATCTGACGATCAAGGAGTTCGCGGTGCCAACGACGTTGGGTGCCATTGGCATTAGCGGCAATGCGTCGACCACGCTGGGAGCGAATTGGGTGATTGACGACAATGAAGTCCTGCTTAATCATGGAGCTGGCGTGCGGGTCAACTTCGGGTACCGGATTGTGAATAACTATCTCCACAATAACGGCGAACTAGGAATCAGCGGAGGAACTTTGACGAACGCCGGACCAGACGGCCTCACGGCCCCGTCGTTGGCGTCGGGAATCCTGATCCAAGGAAACCAAATTGCCTATAACAATTACTCCTACGTGCTCCCGGAATCTGGCGCGGGCGGGGTGAAGTTGGGAAACACGCGCGGGGTGGTTCTGCGCGGTAACTATATCCACAACAACTTAGGTGATGCTTTTCACGCCGACACCAACAACATTGACACCCTGGCCGAAGGCAACACAGTGTCCTACAATACGGAGCAGGGACTGTTCAGCGAGATCGGTTACTCCGCGATTTTTCGCAACAATATCTTGGTCGGGAACGGATATACCCATCCTAATGGCACGGACTGGCTGTACGCCGCGAGTATTCTAAGTTCGAATTCCCAAAATGTGTCGGCTTACTGCAATACGATCGAAGTCGTAGCCCAGGGCGGAAATGCCATGAGTATCATTGAGCAGTCGCGGCCGGGGTACTCTGCCCAAGGCAATTACTTTCATCACAATACGGTGATTTTTGAAGGCAATTCGGGATGGAGCGGCTTAGCTACGCCGCTGACCGATGCGGCTTTCTATACCAGCAACAAAAGCGACTACAATCAGTATCACGAACCGAATCTTACCACTCACAGCTATCCCTATATGAAAGCGGTCCACGACTTTGCGCAATTCCAGGCCGACGGCGCGGAGCCCAACGGTACTGCGGATACGAACTACCTATCCAACGCGCCAGTCGTGACCATCACTTCGCCGGCCGAGGGAGCTACTGTTTCCGGCACAGTCGCCATCAAAGGGACAGCTACCGATTCGGCGGGTATAGGCAAGATCGAGCTCTTCCTGGATTGGAACCAGATCGCGACTGCCAGCGGGACCTCGCCGTTTACCCTTGATTGGAACGCCAGTAACGCGACTGCGGGCGCTCACATTGTGACCGTGATGGCGTTCAGCACATCCGGGGTAAGATCCTGCTATGCAACGAACGTTAACGTTCCGTAACTTTCCGATGTTCCGATTTTCTGGATAGGAAACTACGAAAGGGATACGTCGGCCAAGACGTATCCCGGTTCCCTGTCCGCGGGCCGGAGAAAAACACCTCTCACCGGGAAAAGAAAACGATACGGCAAGAGGGTACCCTCAAGCTGGACGTGAGTCTCCGGGCATGTACGCTGGAAAATGAGCGTCCACGGTAGACCGTCTTGCAAGGGATGGTAGGCGACACGGGCCAGCACTTCCCGTAGGCAGGCCTGCGGGATCGACTGAGATGCCAACTGTGAGTGAGGTGAGAACCGCAGAGAGAAGGAGCGAAGTGCTGGCGGGTTGGAGTGGCTAAAACAGCAGACGGCTCGAGTGGGCCTTGAGGGGCGGGAAGCTGCTGGACATCAAGGAACGACAGGACTGGTATTGTGTTCAGTTCGTCCCCGAAACAACCGCGACTGAACAGCGGCTTTGTAGACGTCTATGAGGAATTTGTAGTTTTGCGGTCCCGTCAGCCGGGACTCGTAAACCGCACGCGCGGCTGCGCCCATGGCCTGCATCTCGTCCGGATGGTGCCAAGCCCAGTCGACTTGTTTCGCGAGGTGGGCGGCATTACCGGCTTCAAAATGCAGCCCGGTCACCCTGTCTTTGACCAGTTCCGTGACAGCACCATAGCCGCTGCAGATGACGGGAACGCCGCAGGCGAAGGACTCGGCTACCGTCATGCCGAAGGTTTCATAAAGCTCACTGGGGAAAAGAAGGAAACGTGCTGACTTCATGGCGGCAATTGTTTCCGCCCGTGATAAGCGCCCGCGGTATTCAACGCGAGGGAAGTCTGAGCGGGGAAGCTGTGACTCCACATACTCGCGAAGTGGCCCATCGCCGATGATAACCAGGGGCACGGTTGGAAGCAGAATCTTCCAGGCGTTGATCAGGGTCACGACTCCCTTTTCGGCGGAAAGCCGCCCGGCAAACATGACGTATTCGCCGCGGTTCGACCCCACACCAGGGTCAGGTTCTACGAAGTTCGGTTTAACCCTGATCTTGTCAGGCGGCAGCCCACCCCGAATGAAGGCCTGACGGGCAAATTCAGTAGGTGTGGTGTACAGGTCTACGACGCGAGACCAGGTTCCTAACATTCGGTGAGCCGCGAGCATGAATGAGACTGCGGCTGTGCCCAGATGAGATTCCTGGTAGCACCCATAACGCACGGAACGCCAGAGGCTGTGATCGATGCATTCCTCGCAGTCTCCGTTGCGATAGAGATTGGCGGCGGGACAGATCAGCCGATAATTGTGCAGCGTTTGGACTACCGGAACCCGGGCTTTATGGCAGGCGTAGTAAATGGAAGGAGAAATCGCCGGAAAACAATTCTGTACATGCACAACATCCGGCCGCTTTTGTGCGAGGAGGGCGCGGAATTTAAGGTACCAACTTTCAGACCAGACGCAATTGCCGGCCGCCGAAATCTTTGCCAGAAGCGTTGTGGGCCGCTGGGTTTGTTCTTCCACCGGGTGGACTTCGCACCCGTGACTGCGGAGAAGAGCGATTTCAGACTCGAAAACCTCGTCTTCACCCCCTCGGCTCAGATAGCGGTTGTAGACAGCAATAACTTTCACAATAAGCGTTTCATCCCGTTGATGGTTTCATGACGGGAATGGGAAGCGGTCATTTGCGATTGCTTCCCGTTGGCCAGTCCGATTTCATGAAAGAAAGATAACGGGAGAACCTATAACTGAATCGCCGTGGGCGACGAGTTGGAGCATATCACGGTTGTATGGTGACGTATTTAGCCCAGCCGTTGCCCCCGTTTCCGCCGATTCCGCAATTGGTGTAGCTGCCACAAGTGCCTCCAGTGCCGCCGCTTGTCAGAAATGTGCCAGTTTGAGCGGTGAAGTTCTGAGCGGCAAGAAGCACATAACCGCCGCCACCACCGCCACCGCCGCCTTGGTTGTTGCCGGGAGAGTTTGCACCGTTCCCGCCGGTCACATTGATCGTCCCGGTGAAATCGATGGTTCCACAGGCAATGATCACGGGCGCGCCGCCTTGACCGCCGATGCCTCCCGTGTTGGCGCCGTAGCCGCCCGGGGCTCCGCCGCCCGGCCAATCGGAACCATTGCTGATGAACATCTGCCACTGGTTCGCGTCTACGGATACCCCATTGTGACCGGCTCCACCGCCGGCAGCGCCTCCGGGACCTCCGCTAATCAGCGGTATGCCGGTAATCACCTCGGTGGTCATGCCAGCGATGCCGGCAGAGGCGCCGCCGCCGCCACCACCGCCCCCTCCGCCAAAGTCGCCGTGACCTGTTATTCCAGTTTGTCCTGGATAGTTCGGGCTGGTGTTGATGGTTCCGGCGATGGTGCAGGTGCCCGTGGCGCGAATAATGATGGGGCCATTACCCGCGGTATTCAAAAGCTGAGTGCCGGCGGGAAGCGTAAAGCTGGCAAACCATACCTCGTCATTGATTACACATTTACCCGAGCAGCTCCAGTTGGCGGAGCCATTGCCGAGCCAGGTAAGCCAGGGCGGAGTCTGAACCGACTGGGCCTGCGCTGCCAGAAAAGCACAAAGCAGCACAAGAAGGATCACGACCGTTACGGTACACATACGTTTATAGAGAGACATCGTTGAGTCCTCCATCTGAGAGTGGCGTAGAAAGGCTAAAGCAGAACAATAGCTTCAAAGGCACGCGATGAATCGCCAGTGTCGGGCGGCGCGGAAGCAGCGCATGATCGTCAGTGACACGGCGTACCGGACTGGTTTGAATAAGGAGAAGTTGCCACACACGCGAACGGCTCGGGCGGGATGAGTGGCGGCCGAAAGATCTCATCCACGTGTTTCAATGAGCCCGAAGCGTTTGCAGCAAATTGATTGTTCTCCTGCCTTAATGGATCACACCCTGGGCCCTTCCAAAATCCCGATTTCGAGCCATCCGGTTTGTAGGCGAGGGAAATGTTGTTGGTTACCGTAGAATCTGCACAGTTCCCCTTCTCGTGATAAGAGCGCCAGACGTAGATTCCCTGGTTGCCAGCTCCCGGAACGGGGGTTCGATTCAGGACCTTGTTCCCGTCGACGACATGCTTGATTCCGTCGGCGATACCAATGCCGCACTGGCCGACATCAAGGAGCCGGTTGTTCGAGAACACCGTATCGTTCGCGTTCCTATCTGCGATCAGACCACAGCCAGAGCGGCTATGTCCGCCCGCGATAAAGTTGTTCGTAACCTGGGCGCCCTGGGTGAATCCAAAGCCGATGGAATCCTGCGTGGCCTCTGGGTAAAGAAACCTGGGGTCTGTGCTGGAGAGAACGTAATTGTTATCGACGGTGACGTTGGTGCACTCCGGACTGTTTGGTCCGGAATGGCTCCAGCACTGAAAGTTGTTGCCGCGTGGAAATGGTCCTCGAGGATTCAGCAGGAAATTGCCCTTGACCATCACGGTTACGCCGCCGTGAACTTCGATGTTGGATTCACCGTAGGCGATCACGTTGCCCTGAATCCAGAGGTTCGCAGTCTCTAGCGCAAAGATCCCATCATTGTGATCGCAGCACCCCGGACTTTGGGTTTCAGGATGAATATAGCTGTCCACGATGCGAATATCTGAGCCCCCGATAATTCTGATTCCGTTGCCTCCGCAGGGGCCAATCTCGGAGTTTCGGATTGTGACGTTCCGGGAACTGTTAATGCGGATGCAGTCGCCAGAGGACGAGGTTATTTGCAGGTTCTCGATGATGGTGCCTTTTTTGCCGTTGAGGACGATCGGTCCCGACGGTTTCAAGAGCTGGCCGGGCGCAGTGTCTTGCGCCGCTAGCGCAAGGATGAAAAGAGTCAAGCCTGCGAATAACAAAGTTGCGTTACGGAGGATGCGAATCAACTTGGGACAGGACATCATGCTCAGTATAAACTCCGAATCGAAAGGCTGATATGGACGCACGCCTCACTGGATAGTCACGTATTTGGCCCATCCGGTTCCGCCGCTACCTCCCGTGCCGCAGTTGGTGTGGCCCGCACATGTGCCCCCAGCTCCGCCGGTGACCAAGGTTGTCCCGGTCTGCGCCGTGAAGCTGATGGCGGCCATAAGGACGTATCCTCCGCCTCCACCACCGCCAGCACCCTGGTTGTTACCGGGGGAATTTCCCCCCGCTGCACCCCGGACGTCGATGATTCCGGTGAAGTGAATAGTGTTGCAGATCAGAATCACCGGCCCTCCCCCATTGCCTCCAACCCCACCGTTGGAACCTCCCTGGCCGCCGGCCCCGCCACCACCCGGCCAATCGGAACCGCCACTGATGAACTGCTGCCATTCGTTGATGGTGGTAGACGCCGCGTTACGAGCGTTTCCACCCCCAGCCGCACCGGGAGGTCCGCCGCTTACCAGTGGAATGGCGGGTATCACCTGGGTGGTCGAACCTACGGTTCCGGCTGCGTTGCCCCCACCACCTCCACCCCCGCCTCCGCCAAAGTCACCTTTCCCGGAAATACCGAAGTTAGCGCCGAGGGCGCTGTTCGATATTGTTCCCTGAATCGAGCAGGTGCCTGTGGCCCGAATAATAATGGGACCATTCCCTGAGGGGTTCTGCACAGTGGCGCCTGGGGACACAGTGAAGTTTGTGTACCAGAGTTCCTCGCCCAGGTTGCAGGTTCCCGAACAGGTGTAGCTATTGGTGCCATTGCCTAGCCACTTGAGCCAGGGCGGAGTGGCGCTGGTCTGGGCATGGAGCGAGACGCAGTAGACGCCGGCAAGTATGGCTATGCCGGCGGCGAGAGATGCATTCTTCGATATGTAGCGAGTGAGCATAGTTATCTCCGATTACGATGCGTGTGCGGAGAAGCCATTCAGCGAGTGCAAGAACTCGTCGCCCTTACGACTTTCCCAACCAAGGACGGCTTCGGTCCGTACAACCGCGGGCGTATTCCTGCCAAGTCAGATAATAGTGACCGTTGAGAATGCGATACGCCTCCAGTAGGCGCATTGGAACATAGCAATACGCAATGATTACGGCGAAATCGCGGGTTCGCAACAACCGGTAGAAAGCCCGGTCAAAGAACCGCGAAAACACATTCGGCTTCTTACCACTCGTGCCGTCCGCATAGGTCGCGAGGAGCCAGTCAGGGTGCTTAGTGCGCCAAAGATTCGTGTACTTCTCGATCTTAATCCTAAGCTCGGCCGGAAGCACTTCCGCCTGTTTGCGGTGAGCCACAATCTTATCGCCCGCCGCAAGAGTGTTGTGCTCGCCAGGATGAAGCGCGGACCGGTCGGAGTTCTCAAGCGACTCCATCCGTGGATCATACTCAATGCCGAGGAACCTGCACATACTCGAAAGTTCCGCGACGGGGTTTTCCAGCAGACCTTCGTATTGCACTTCATGAACCGCTAATCCCTGCTTCTTGAGCCGTTCGCACTGCCGTGCCATGTGGTAGCAACCGAACAATATACGATGGATAAGACCACGCTGGCGGAAGCGAGGCGACGACATAGTGCGGGCGCGTATGACGCTGCGGCAAACGTCTGCTGGATCGCGCCAAACAATGACAAACCTAGCATTGGGAAACAGTTTGGCAAGGTAAGGCAACGAGTCATATTGGTCGGCAGACTTGCATCCCCAAATGACAGCGCCCTTTTGACGCGCATATTGCTGATAGGCCGACTCGGTTGCTGCTCGGGCATCCGCTATGGCCGAGGAGATTCCATCAACGTCGAGCTTGTGACGTTCGATGGATCCGTTCCAGAAGTTCCATCGTTGCAGCCAATGCGTTTTGCTTCGGGCTTTAAGGAAAAGCGGCCGCAACAGCGGCAAGTCGCCCTCATACAGCAAAGCGATCTGAGGGTGCTGGTTCAGCAAGCCATAGAGCAGCGACGTGCCCGAACGGGGCACCCCGAGGAGGAACAGAGGTTGTTGCATTGGGTAAGATGATTTCTCTTGCGGACAAGAGGCCACCGACTTTTCTCCTCCAATCCTTAGGATTAGCTGAAGCGTTTAAGACCGAGTATTTCCATTCCCACATTCCAGGCGAACTGGGGGCCCTGGATCAGATAGCGGCGCCAGAGTCGCCTCGGCTCCGAGAGCAGGCGGTAGAACCACTCCAACCCGTTTTCCCGCATCCAGTGGGGAGCCTGCTTCACCCGTCCGGTATGAAAATCGAAGGCGGCGCCGACGCCCACTAATACTGGAACCGAGAGCCGGCCCCGGTTCTCATACATCCATCGTTCCTGCTTAGGTGTGCTTAGGCCGACCCACAATATATCCGGGTTGACGACCCGGATGCGTTGGATAACGTCAGCTGTCTCCTCTGTAGTCAACGGGCGAAACGGCGGAGAATAGGTTCCAACGATCCGTGTGCTGTAGCGCTGCTGCAAAACGTCGGCCAGCCGAGAGGCGACGCCATCGGCTCCCCCGTACAAAAAATGGCGGTAGCGCGGCCCGGTCTCACGGCAGAAGGTCTCCATCAGTTCTGGCCCGTAGACCCGGCGTTTCATGTTGTGCCCCTTCCAGCGTCCCAGCCAGACGAGCGGCATGCCGTCGGGCACGACCAGGCTGGCGGATTCCAGAATCTCACGGAATCGCAGGTCCTGAATCGATTCGCTCACACCGTGCATACCGGTGACGGCTATGAACCGCCCGGATTCGCCATCGCGAATCCAACTCTCGATGTGTTGAATCACGTCAGGAATCTGCACAGCGTGGACGGGAGCCCCCAGAACGGCGAAATGCGCCGGGTCCGCCTTCGACAAATGTTGGACTTCTTGATCAACCAGATTTGTTGGCACCTTGGGACCTCCGTTGCCCTTCGCGCATCGAGCAGTGTCAAACCAGGCGTTTCCTCCGGGACCGGCAACGTGGGTCATTGCGGCAGGGAGTTGGACGAAATCGAGCCGTCCTTTATGGTCTGCAGCAATCGGTCCAAGGTTGGCGCGAGATACATAGCCCCGTGGACGCTCAAGTGATTGTCATCGGAATAGAGAGGCCGCTCGTCTTTCTCGACCAGACAGACGGAATGGTTACACAGCACTTTGTCGGGATACACGATGGGCATGGAATATTCATCCGAGGCTTGACGCAGTACCCGAAACGCCCGCGCCTGACGTTCGCTGAACTCGTCGTAGCGCGGCGCTATCACCAATGGTTTCCCTGAGATGTAGGCACGGGTCAGGGCCGTGGGCACATTGACCCCCACCTCAGGGACGCTCGCGATAATGACGACGTTCAGATCTAGGCTGCGCAATTGCTGGAGAGTAGAATCAACCAGTTCGGCGAACTCCGCGTAGTTCTCCTGCTTCTGCAGATCAGGGGTTAGTAGCGCAGGCCCCCCCAGTTCTTGTTTATAGCGCACTGCTTCGGTATACAAACCCCAGCGGGCATGCAGGAAGACATTCCTGATGTGGTGGCTTTTAATGTGATTGAGCACTTCGTCGTTGAAGCCACTGCAGTCCACGTCTTGATCGTAGCGACGGAGTTGCAGCAGAGGAGCGCAGGCGCCCTTGGAGGCGACCCAGCCGGAAAGATGTTCGGTGAGCGCCAGTTGTTCGATGGCGGGAGCCAGAGCTCCAGCATGCGAGTCGCCCCACAAAATGAAATCATCGTGCGGACTCGCTACTCCGACATGGCAGATCTTCCCGTTGCACTCGTCGCTTCTCGCCCAAGTGTCGTAGCCGCCATCCACGAGCCTTCTGGCTGCGCCGCTGAAGCGGGAGGGCAAGCCGTTTGTGATATAGACAACACCACCGTAGGCGAATAAGAGTAAAGTCACCGCAGCGGCGCCAGAGAAAAACCATCGCTTGGAAAGGATGGCGCTCCGGCCTCGAAACGGAAGCTCCACGAACTTCCACGACAAGGTGGCGAGGATCACGGACCCAAGCACGATGCTCCAAGTTTCCAGCGAGGTGAGCGGACGAACCAGATAATATTTTGCGAAAACGATGATGACCCAGTGCCACAAGTAAAGAGAGTAGGAGATCAGACCGATGAAAACGATCGGACGCAAGCTGAGCAACTTCGCGACGTAGTTATCAGGTACGGTGCCTGCGTAGATGATAAGCGCCGCTCCCAGGCAGGGATACACGGCGTTGATACCCGGAAAGGGCGTGGCCGGAGAAAAAGCAAACGCGCTGTAACCGATCAGACACAGGCCAAGCGCCGCAAGCAGGTTCGCAGCAGTGCGCGACCGCCACTCCGGAATGATCCGGATGGCGAGCATTCCTCCGATCAAGAGTTCCCAGGCGCGTCCGAAAGGCAGATAGAAGTTTCCGGACGAATGAGTGCCCATGTTGTGAATACTTAATCCGAGCGAGGCGACCAATACCGCGCCGATAGCCACGGCATATCGTTTCCGGAAGAAGCGAGTCACCAGAAGCAGAAAAAGAGGGTACAGGATGTAAAACTGTTCCTCGACCGCCAGAGACCAGGTGTGCAGCAGCGGCTTCATCTCCGCGGGGGCATCAAAGTAACCCGTCTGCCGGGCGAACAACAAATTCGAGGAGAACCCGAGGGTAGCCACTAGGGTGCGGCCATAGTCCCTGGCGTCATAGGGCAACAAGATGGCATAAGCCGCTAGCGACGTGACGAACAACACCGAAAGCAGCGCGGGCAAAATCCGGCGTCCGCGCCGTTCATAAAAACTCACGATGGAAAAACGATCCTTGTGAATGTCCTCCAGAATCAGAGCCGTGATGAGATACCCCGAGATCACAAAGAAGATATCGACGCCGACAAAGCCGCCGAGCATGTGAAAGATACGGGCGTGGAACAGGAGAACCGAAATCACGGCCACGCCGCGCAGACCGTCGATGTCTTGCCGGTGTTTCATCGTTGAGGTTGCGCGGACAGAAGGCTCAGACATATTTTCTTCTTTTGGCGGTTTAGCGAACTGCAGACGCGGGCCGAGCAGCACTGAGCCAGTATGCGGGGGGAGGGCCGGCCGACGCAGCACTGGCGGGCAGATGATTCGACAGCAGCAAACTACCGAACGGGAGAGCTGACTGGCTCACTCAGCCTGCCAGCTTTGCGCAACTCTTCTTCGATCCAGGGGTAGGTACGCCTCAGACCCTGGCGCAAAGTGATCTTAGGCTCCCAACCGAGCACCGCGCGCAGTTTGCTGTTGTCGCTGTTGCGGCCGCGAACGCCCTGGGGGCCGGTGAGGTTGTGAGTTTTGTGGGGCCGTTTGCCAGCAACTTCGCTGACCAGATCCACCAACTCATTGATGGTGACCAACTCGTCGGTTCCAAGGTTCAAAGCGTCACGGCAGTCGGAAGCCATAAGACGAACCAGGCCTTCCACACAATCGTCGATGTACATGAAGGAGCGAGTCTGCTCACCATCTCCCCAGACCTCGATGTCGTCGCCGTCAGTTGCCAGGGCCACCTTACGGCTGATGGCCGCCGGCGCCTTTTCTTTGCCTCCGTCATAGGTTCCGAGGGGGCCGTAAACGTTATGGAAACGAACAATGCGAGTCTCGAAGCGATAGTCGTGCCAGTAGTAGCGGCAGAGTTCTTCAGCATAGAGCTTCTCCCAGCCATAGCCCGGTTCAGGGTCAGCGGGAAAAGCGTCTTCCTCGCGCAGCGGAGTTACCTCGGGAGTCTTCTGTTTGCTTTGAGCGTAAACACATGCCGAGGAAGAGAAGAGAAATCTCTTAACGCCATTCTGACGGCTGGCCTCAAGCATGTGAGCATTGATGAGGATGTTATTGCGTGCGATATCGGCATGGAAAGCGGTAATGTAGCCGATGCCGCCCATGTCGGCGGCCAAGTTGTATACCTCGTCGATGTCTCCCCGAGTGGCCATCAGGCAGTCGTCCCAACGCCGGAGATCCAAAATCTCAAATTCGTCAGCGCTGGAGGATTCATATTCCGGATATTTGATGTCGGCGCCTCGCACGAAGTGCCCGTCGGCCTTCAACCGCTTGACCAGATGGTGACCGATGAAACCACCTGCTCCTGTCACAAGTACGCGCTTCTGCGTCTGCATAGGTGAACTCCTTGGTTTAATGTGTATGTCGGCTAACGTCGGTACTGATGGTCAGTGTGTCTCACCCGATGGATGGTTAATGCCGAAACACGCCTGAGCCTGCTTTCGGGGAAACTTGGTAGAGCATGTATTCTGTAGCGACTGTTGTGCGCGTGGGTCACGCATGGTTGATTCGTGGGGCCGATCAGGCCCGGGCGAACAGCGCATCTACCTGCAGGATAGCGCCATCGACAGGCGAAGCTAGTTGCTCCATATTGCCCTTGTAAGAGAACCCCGACTGCAACAGCAAGTCATAAATGGTATGGAACTCCGATTGTCCTTCATAGAGCGGAGCTAGGGACACTTCCACTAGAACATAGTCAACGCTTTGGAGAACTTTCTGAGCGCCCCGCAAGACTCTGTCTTCGAATCCTTGAACATCGATCTTGAGAAGCGATTTGGAACCGAACGTGATCTTGTCGGCGAAGTCATCCAGCGTTGCCAGTTGAACTTTGATGGGACGGTTGCGAGCGCTCCAGGGAAAGGCGCTCTGATGCAGACTGGACATGGGTAGCAAAGAAGATGATTTCGAAAAATCGCTGCGCCAGAATTGAACCTCTCCCCGGCTATCGCCCACCGCAGTCTGAAAAACGTGAACGACACCATTTTTTCCGAACTTCTTGAGCAATTGATCGTAACACTCGGGCAACGGCTCGAATGCAAAAACCTCCACATGTGGTAGAACCTCGCAAATCGCCGACGAAAACTCCCCAGAGTGGGCGCCAATGTCGACCACTGTCCGTATACCGGAGTTTCTTACCCATGCCTTGTCGAGCTTGAGAAACTCTCCCGGATGCACTCCCCGCAACAGAAGACCGGGGAAATGCAAAAGTTGGCCCGGATGCTGAAGAGCTGTTGTCAAATACCCCCATCCTTTGCCAAATAGATCGGCAAGACGTCGGGCCCGTGCCCGGTTGGGGCCACTCGGTCGCGGAGTTGATGCATGCTGCCTTTGCGTGGTTGAGCCTGCCATATTATGGTAAATACTTAATAAAGCGTCATAATTCCTTTCTGCCGTGTACTTGGCTTCGTATTCTCGGCGGCCCTCCCGCGACATATCGTCCATCTGACTAGGATGAGCCCATGCCCACTCCACCTTGCCTGCTAGATCTTCCGCGTCACCGGCAGTGAAATGAAGCCCCGTGCGGCCGTCCTCTACAATTTCCTGCATGGCCCCGATGCGTGAACAGATCACGGGGGTACCACAAGCGAAAGCCTCGGCAACTGTCAAGGCGAAAGTCTCATAACACTCGCTTGGGACGATGAGGCAACGTGCGTTGCCGATTATCTCCCAAGCCTTTTGCCGGGGTAAGTGCCCGGTAAATGACACGCTGCTCAGGTTGCTGGTCTGAGCCAGAAGTTCGAGTTCGCGGCGCTTGGGGCCATCCCCCAGGATGCGAAGCGGAATCCGGTTACCCAGTCGGGTCCAGGCTGCCAACAGGGTGTTCATCCCTTTCTCGGGAGAGAGTCGTCCCACGCACACAGCGTAGTCGCCGCTGGAGCGGCGCATTCCTGGATCAGGAGAGACAAAATTTGGCTTTACAAAGATTCTTTCCGCCGGAAGTCCGCCCTCGACAAACTTCTTTCGGGCAAACTCGGTGAGAGCGATATAGCCATCGACCTTGCGGTTCCAGGTGTTGCCCAGGCGATGGAAAGCCAGCATGGTCGCAACGGCAGCAGTGACCATCCGAGAATCGCGGTAACAGCCGTAGCGCACGCTGCGCTGCAAGCCGTGATCCATACATTCTTCACAGGCGTGTCCGTCGCGGTACAGAGTAGCGCCCGGGCAGAGCAGCCGATAATTGTGCAGCGTTTGCATCACAGGAACTCCGGCCTGCGCGCACGCGTTGTACACCGACGGCGACACCATGACGAAGGTGTTGTGTACGTGAACCAGTTCGGGTTTCTCCCGAGCTAACAGTTTCGAGAATTCGCGCTCCGTGGCTTCGGAGTGAATAATGTTCTTGAGTAGCACCATGCGCTGCACAGCGGAGTTCTCGTCAATTTCGTGGTTGCTTCGCTCGTAGACGACGACCTGATGGCCGTTACGTTGCAATAGTTGGCGTTCCTGTTCGAAGACGACGTCCTCGCCACCCGGCAGCCGGTACTGATTGTGAACAAGAATGATCTTCATGAGTTTTTTCTAGAGAGTACCAAGACGAAATGACCGGCTACCGTGAGCAAGTGGAAATCACCGCCTCATCTTCTCGCGCTTTGATTGCCGGGTGGCCGGCTCGAAAAGGCAACAACTCCGCATTGTTGAGGTAGAGTACGCCTTCCCGTCGAGAGACGTAGTCCAGAACCTGCTTCAGGTCTTCCCATAGACCGAGATAATCCACTTCCCAAGAGTGACCGTACATGTGCCAGATTCCACCGTGCTCGATCACATCGTCAAACAGTGCTTTACTCAACTCGACCCAATTTACCAATTTATTGAGTTTTGCGAGATAAAGTTGCAGCCCTTGCAGCTTTCTGGCCCGCAGCATGTTCCGCAAGTAATCGGAATGGACGTGGGCGAATGACTGAACGGTGGTAGGCATTTCAAACGCGTCGAAATCCAGCCGGGTTGCCAACATGCGCACCGTGCGCGCTCCGCTATAGCCAGCCCCTTGTAAGGCGCGGATCACGTTTGCGTCGAAGCGGCCGCAGGGATAGCAGAACATCTGGACTCGTTTTCCTACCATGTCCTCGAGCATGCCTTTGCAGGGAACGACCTCTTGGTTCAGTTCCTTGACGGAGATTCCCCGGAGCGGCCGGTGGGTCATCGAGTGCGCCCCGATTTCGAAAGATTGAGATAGGGACCGCACGTTCGCATTAGTCAGAGCAGGTCGCTCCTGGCAGGGGCCGTCAGGACGGGTAAAAGGAATATAGAAAGTGCCGTTGATTCCTCTGGCCTCCAAAAGCTCAGCGATCCGCAGATCTGCGAGGTCGCTGTCATCCCAACTGGTGGTGACAATCCGCGGCAAGGTCATAGGTAATTAACGGACCGGCTGACGAGATGCTGACTGAAGGTTCAAGAGGCGGACGGCATAATCTGTAACCGCGGGCGTGCCTCGCCGGTCTTCCACCATGCGAAGCCGTATCACTCCGACGGTCAGCCCGACTGAGAAATAAAAGGGAACTGCGATCGCAGGTTGCTCAAGCGGACCCTCAACCAGCGACACGATTATGAACGTGAGGTAGTAGAGAAAACTCCACAAGGCAAATTCACGGAACAAAGCGTCCCATGACCGCCAATGGCGGTAGGCGTAAATGAATCGCGCCATCAGGCAGCCATTGAATGCCAGCCAAACCATGAATCCGACGGATCCAAGTCTGGCCATAATGGTAAGGGAAGAATTGTGGGGGACGCGCACAGCGGCACCGGTTTCGTCATCGACATAGTCGACCAGGGGCTGGCCGAAGCCCTCGCCTACGATGGGATGAGCGCGAATGTGTTTCATCACGTCGTTGACGAGATCAACCCGGCTTTCGACCGTACTGGCATTAGTTACTTTCACGCCCACAATACTGCGGAGATGGTCTTCCAGAAACGCCACGTTGACCGGGCCGACTCGGCCGCTCAACTCAATGCCGAATGCGCCCAGCACAAAGATCCCCACTACAGCCAACGACGCCAGGGTCAGCAACGTCAGCGCTTTCCTGCCCTCGCGGAGCAGAACGAAGACGACCAGGCAAGCAGCCAGCGCAATGTAGGTCGCTCTCGACTGTACGATGGCCAATCCCAGAACTTGCAGCGCCACTAGGCCCTGCAGTATCCAACGATACTTCTTGATCAAGAACTGGGCGAGGCCCATGCAGAATACGGCGCCCATAACCAGGACCATGGGGGTGGAGTGATAGTGGCCAAAGATCGGCACCTCCATGAACACACCCGACGTCGGGGAGGCATTCAGAACCTTTTCGCTCCACGGGAATGTATAGGCATACAATAAATTGATAACAAAGACTGCGATCATCCAACGCAGCCACACACGTAAGTTCGTGTCGGCAGCGGCCCAAAAAAATCCCAGGAGAAAAAACACCCCATCAAGAAAAAGGGTGGCATCGCGAATGGCCCAAACGCCGAAAGTGGGAACGTCGACGATGAAGTGAAGAAATGACAGAAACACGAGAATGAGAATGCAAACCATGACCGGTTCTTTTAGGGCGCTAGCCAGCAGATTGCGATTCATATAGAGCGCCAGGGCCAGGCATGTGTACCGCAAGGCATAACTGACAACAAAAGGGAAACTGCCAACGTGGACCGCGAGGTTATCGAAGCCGTAATTGAGAATCAGATCGCAGGTTAGAGTAAAGATCAGAAGCCCCTGCCACAGTTGCAGACTGTTGCGCCGCATCAGTCTTACTGCCCACCTGGTCAGGGCAAGCACGGCTGCGATTGCCAGTATGGAAAGCGAGGCCTCGGAATAGAGAACTGCGAGAGCACCCAACAGTGAGAGGGCGAGGAATATAAAAAAGAGGTTGCGGCCGCGACGGAGGACTCCGGTTCTCACGCCTACGTCGTCGAGTTGCCGCGGTACCGTGTTCATGCGAAGCCGCTGACTTTCTATATCTCGCCTTCTATCGGCGTTGTGGTGAAAGGAGAAGCTTCGCCCAGCGTGTCGGTGCGCCGGTAATCCAACTTACGCCGCAGCAGAAATACTGCCACGATGAAGCTGACCACCGACGACAAGCTCTGCGCCCAGACTGCTCCCGCGACGCCGAATGCCCAGGTTGCCGGAATCCCCACGACCAGAGAAACTCCGGCGGCAGCAAAAAGTGCGGCGAACACAGACTTTGGGGATTCCATGGCGCGCAGTACGATAGCGGGACCGAAAAACGCATTCTCAAAGATCGATCCTAGAGCGACTACCGGCATTAAGTAGGATACTTCCATGTATCTGCCGGAATAGAGCAGGCGGAAGGCAGGTCGGGCAAAACCGACCGCGATCAGCCAGTAGGCAACTGTCCCGCTCGCGCAAAGCAGCGTAATTCGCCTGGTCAGCCTGCCCAGGTCGACCCCCTCACTCCGTTGCCGCGACGCATAGGGCAGCAAAAGCAAGGATAGAGCCGCGTACATCTGAAATATGGGGTTGAAGAAATTCAGCAGAGCCTTCAACCCGGCCGTACTGGCCACGCCGGAAAAACTACTCACTAGCGGATAAAACATGTTCGCTGGAACCCACATCGCCGCTGCCGCCAGCAAGGCCCACCGGCCATATTTCCAGTGACGGCTCCAAACCTCCCGCAGAGGAAGGGCAATGCCACTCTCCCTGAACTGTCGAAACAGAAATAACAGGAGTACGGCGCCGCTGAGAAGACCGCCGACGCCCATCAGGACGAAGGCGGAGAACGATGATAAGGACCTGCGGTGGTGAGCCAGGAAAAGGCCGCCGATTACAAGGATGCAGTAGACAGTGGCGCCCGCGACTGCAAATGCCGACGAGAGTTGCAGGTAAAACGCCCGGCGTGCCATCCAGAGCAGCAAGATACAGGGAGCAGCTACAGCGGCGCCTGCCAGCGCGCCCGGAAGGCCATCTGAGTGCCCGGTTACCCTTACCGCCTGAGCGGAGAAACCAAGCGCCACCAGAATGGCCATTGTCGCGAACAGGTGAATGCCCAGCAGAGCTCTCACATAGGCGCCCAGGCGGGGACGGTACACGGCCCCCCCGAACACCGACATTGGTTCCAGGAGCAGGGCCTGATAAAGCGTAGCCACCAGCAGGAAGATGGCGAAGCCCAGAGCGAACGCTCCATATTCCTCTCGCGACAGCCATCGTGCCAGCAAGATGCTGAGGAGGAAGTTAGAGCCAGTAATAAGCCCCTGGTCAACAATTGCCATACCGCCCTTGGTTGTCCAAGTCAGAACGCTTCGATGATTTACGAGTCCGGTAAATCGCATCAGCAGACTCGCCCGGGAATTATGCCCTTCGGGTTCGCAGTCAGTTTTCAAAGCTGCGGAAATGTTTGTATTAGCTTCGGGCATGTGATTCGTGCAGTCCCGTTATTTGCGGTGGGGCTCGATTTTCGCCGCCAGGCATTGCGCAAGGCGCTCGGCGAGAACTCGAACATGCGGTTCATCCAGGAGACTGTCGTGGTCACCGGGAACCTCATGTAGCTCTACGTCCGCAGCAAGCCTGAGCCAGTCCGCACGAGGGTCTTCGGAACTCCTCAATGAGGGGTCGAACGGCACAAAGAGTGTCACCGTGCCAGGGTAGAACTGCATGACATACCGGCTGTGAGCGATCTGGTGCGCTGCGCGAACGTCTTTAAGTACCTGAGGCAAAGAGAGGCGATAAATCCAGCGGCGAATTCCGTTAATGGTGAACCTGGTCTTCTGCTCGAGGTACATGACTTTGCGGCTCAGCGGCAGCTTTAGAAATTTCAAGAGCAAGGTTGTTTTGGGTTGTGGCTGGCCAGCGAAAGTGTCAAACAGCGCCAGAAGTCCGACTTGTTGTCCTTGGGCGCCCAGTTGTTGGGCCATTTCGAGAGCGATTGCTCCGCCGAATGAAAGTCCTCCCAGATAGTAAGGGCCCTCGGGCTGCACTTTACGCATCTCTCGCACGTAGGCAGTGGCCATGTCTTCTACTCGGGTATGCGCTGGAATCCGGCCATCCAGTCCCTGGGCCTGAAGGCCATAGAAGGGTTGCGATCCCCCAAGTTTTAGCGAGAGCTCATAGAAACCCAAAACATTCCCGCCGATACCATGAACGCAGAAGAAAGGTGGCTTCTCGCCATTTGTCTGAATCGCAACCACCGAAGACCAGGTCGGTGACCATCCCTGATCGTACAGAACGCGGGTAAGTTGCTCGACAGTCCGTGCCTGAAAAAGGGTTGCGATGGGCAAGTTTGTATGGAACTGTTGAGCAATCAGGCTCATCAGTTTAGCCGCCAGGAGAGAGTGTCCCCCCAGATCAAAGAAATCATGCCTTATGCCGATTGCCCGGCTTCCTAGCACCTCTTCCCAAATCTTCACCATCTTTGATTCTGCTTCATTTCTGGGAGCCACATAACCTTCATGCAGAGCTGCGTCGAGCGCTTGCGGAAGAGGCAGGGCTCTTCTGTCTATTTTGCCATTCGGCGTAACCGGAAGAGCGTCCAAGTTCACGAAACTGGAAGGAATCATGTATTCCGGCAGCTTAGATTTCAGGAAAGCGCGCAGTTCCGTTGCACTCGGCGCCGCATCGGAATTGTTTACCAAATACGCCACTACCCGCTTATCGCCGGGCACATCCTCACGCGCAACCACCACTGTCTCATTCACGCCAGCATGCTGCCGCAAGACCGCTTCAATTTCGCCGAGTTCAATGCGGAAGCCGCGAATCTTGACTTGATGATCCATGCGGCCGAGAAATTCGATTTCGCCATTCGGCAGATAGCGGGCCAGATCGCCGGTTTTGTACAATCGCGCGTCGCCATGTCTGTCGCTAAACGGATGGGCGATGAACTTCTCCGCCGTGAGTTCTGGACGTTTGAAGTATCCTGTCGCCAATCCGTCGCCGCCGATGAACAATTCTCCGGCAATGCCGATCGGCACCGGCTGTAGCCGCCTGTCGAGAATGAAGATTTCCGTGTTTGCGATCGGACGGCCGATGGAGACGCTCTCCACTCCAGGTTCGAACTTGCGCACCGTCGACCAGATCGTGGTTTCGGTCGGACCATACATATTCCAGACCGACTCGGCCCTCTGCATCAGTTCATTGGCCAGCTTGGCTGGCACTGCCTCTCCGCCGACCAGAATTTTCAGCCCCGGGCTGCTCTTCCATCCTGCTTCCAGCAGCATGCGC
>Ga0335072_10001971_pt1 | contig 32454 bp, 29 predicted proteins | sample Lox_Sample_21_FD_206725 | JGI IMG/M metagenome (GOLD analysis project Ga0335072, IMG submission 206725) | Soil microbial communities from Loxahatchee National Wildlife Refuge, Florida, United States - Lox_Sample_2.1 | ecosystem: Environmental > Terrestrial > Soil > Wetlands | place: USA...
CAGCTGGGCGCGCCATTCCTCGGTGTCGACACGCAGCAGCTCGGCGACGGCGTCCCGCGAGATCTCCAGGCCCGAGGTGTCGATCCCTTCCTCGCCGACCGGCGGGATGAGGCCGATCGGGGTCTCCTTGGCGGCGCCGTGGCCGGCGCAGCGCGCGAAGACCCAGGCCAGCACCCGCGAGTTCTCGCCGTAGCCCGGCCACAGGAAGCTGCCGTCCTCGGGGTCCTTGCGGAACCAGTTCACATAGAAGATCTTCGGCAGCCGGGCGCCATCGTGGCGGCCGATCTGCAGCCAGTGGGCGAAGTAGTCGGCCATGTTGTAGCCGCAGAACGGCAGCATCGCGAACGGGTCGAAGCGCAGCTCGCCGACCGTGCCCGCCGCGGCGGCGGTCTTCTCCGAGCTCATCACCGAGCCCAGGAACACCCCGTGCTCCCAGTCCAGCGCCTCGGTCACCAGCGGCACCACCGTCGAGCGCCGGCCGCCGAAGAGGATCGCGTCGATCGGCACCCCGGCCGGGTCCTGCCACTCCGGGGCCATCGCCGGGTCCTGCGCCGCGGACACCGTGAAACGGGCGTTGGGGTGCGCCGCGGGCCTGCCGGCGTCGGGCGTCCAGTCGTTGCCGTGCCAGTCCGTCAGCTCCGCCGGCGGCTCGTCGGTGAGGCCCTCCCACCAGATGTCGCCCTCCGGCGTCAGGGCGCAGTTCGTGAACAGCGTGTCCCGGGAGACCATGCGCACCGCGTTGGGGTTGGTGTCCTCCCCGGTGCCCGGGGCGACGCCGAAGAAGCCTGCCTCCGGGTTGATCGCGTAGAGCCGGCCGTCCTGCCCGAACTTCATCCACGCGATGTCGTCGCCGATCGTCTCCACCTTCCAGCCGGCGAGCGTCGGGATCAGCATCGCCAGGTTCGTCTTGCCGCAGGCGCTGGGGAAGGCGGCCGCGACGTACTTCACCTCGCCCTCCGGCGAGGTCAGCTTGAGGATCAGCATGTGCTCCGCCATCCAACCCTCGTCGCGCGCCATCACCGAGGCGATGCGCAGCGCGAAGCACTTCTTGCCGAGCAGCGCGTTGCCGCCGTAGCCCGAGCCGAACGACCAGATTTCGCGGGTCTCGGGGTAGTGGACGATGTACTTGTTCTCAGCGTTGCACGGCCACGGGACGTCCTCCACGCCATCGCCGAGCGGCATCCCCACGGAGTGCACGCACGGCACGAAGCGGCCGTCGCTGCCGAGCATGTCGAGCGCCCCCTGGCCCATCCGGGTCATGAGGCGCATGCTCACCGCCACGTAGGTCGAGTCGGTGAGCTGCACCCCGATGTGGCTCTTGTCCGAGCCCAGCGGGCCCATGCAGAAGGGCACCACGTACATCGTGCGTCCGCGCATACAGCCCGCGAAGAGCTCGCTAAGCGTCTCCCGCATCTCCCCCGGGTCGCACCAGTTGTTCGTCGGACCCGCTTCGGCCTCCGTCGCCGAGCAGATGAACGTCCGGTCCTCCACCCGGGCGACGTCGCCCGGGTCCGAGAGCGCCAGGTAGGAGCCGGGGCGCTTCTCCTCGGAGAGCCGGCGGAAGGTGCCGGCCTGCACCAGGCGCTCACAGAGCTGCTCGTACTCCCCCTGGGAGCCGTCGCACCAGTGGATGTCCCGCGGTTCGGTGAGGGCGGCGATCTCCTCGACCCATGCGATCAGGCGTTTGTGAGCGGTGGGGGCATCGGCGGGGGCGGCGGTTGTCTCCATAAGATCGAACTGCTCCTCTGGTCTCTGTTTATCGGGGGCGATGGGTCAAGGCGCCAAAGCCGCGGGTCCTCCTCTGCCCACGACACGCGGCGCGCTCCCAGGCGCGCCGCAGGAAAGGCCACCCTGGGAGCCTACAGCACGCCTGGAGGCGGTCTCTCAGTAGTTAACGCCGGATCAACTCCGCACTAACGTCGGCTTTCCCATCGATTCTTACGCAGCCCTGGCCAGCCCGATCCCGCCTATCGGGCTCTCTCTGCACAGGCCTTGGCGGCGTCGGCCCGACCTTGTGCGGCTTGTCACTCGACGGCGGCCTCGGCGGCGGCCCCCGCCAGGGCGCCCTCGCCGGGGTGGCGCCGCGGGACGAGCACCAGCCGCTTGAACTCCGCGACCAGCACCCCGTCCTGGTTGAGCACCCGCGTGTGGACCCTGACCGTTCCCCGGTCGGGCTTGGAGCGCGACTCCTTCTTCTCCAGCACCTCCGACTCGCAGAACAGGGTGTCCCCGTGGAATACCGGCGCCGGGTGCTTGAGCTCTTCGGTGGCCAGGTTCGCGATCGCCTTGCCGCTGACGTCGCTGACCGACATCCCGAGGGCGAGCGAGTAGACCAGCGGTCCCACCACCACGTTGCGCCCCTGCTGGGATTTATGCGCGTAGACGTCGTTGATGTGCAGCGGATGGTGGTTCATCGTGAGCAGGCAGAAGAGGTGGTCGTCGGACTCGGTGACCGTCTTGGCGGGCCAGTGCCTGTAGACGTCTCCGACTTCGAACTCCTCGAGGTAGCGGCCGTAGGGATGGGCGCCGCTCGCCTCGCGGGCGGCCTGCTCGGTCTCGACTGACGGGGTGTCGCTCATGGTTATCGGTGGTCTCCCATACGCTCTCTCGTGTTTGGCCCCGGCACTCTATCCGGCGCCGCCGAGCAGGTACCGTTCAGGGTAGGCCAAGCGGCACGGCGCCCGGCGGCGAGCACCCGCCGACGCGCCCCCGGGCGGCGACCCGACCCGAGCAACCAGGAGATCCAGACTTGCGCAACCCCCGCGACTTCTTCAAGCCCCTCGCCATCGACGCGCCGCAGCCGGCGCGCGAGATCCCCTTCAAGCCGTCCCGGATGATCCACTTCCTGGACTTCTCCAACGAGAAGATGGTCGCCAAGGTCCCCGACATCGCGCCGACCGTGGACATCCTGCTCGGCAACCTCGAGGACGCGGTGCCGCTGGACCGCAAGGAGGCCGCCCGCGCCGGCCTGATCCGGGTGGGCAAGGAAATGGACCTCGGCGAGACCGCGCTGTGGACGCGCGTCAACGAGCTCGCCTCGCCGTTCGTGCTCGACGACCTCACCCAGATCGTCGGCGAGATCGGGGACAGGATCGAGGTCATCATGGTCCCCAAGGTCGAGGGCGCCCAGGACATCCACTACGTCGATCGCCTGCTCGCCCAGCTCGAGGCCAAGGCGGGCCTGCAGCGCCCGATCCTGGTGCACGCGATCCTCGAGACCGCGCTCGGCGTCGCCAACCTGGAGGAGATCGCCGCCGCCAGCCCCCGCATCCAGGGGATGAGCTTTGGCCCCGCCGACCTCGCGGCGTCGCGGCGGATGAAGACCACGCGCGTCGGCGGCGGGCACCCCGGCTACCGCACCATCGCCGACCCCGACCCCGAAAATCCTGAGGCCGAGCGACCGAGCTACCAGCAGGACCCCTGGCACTACTCGATCGCCCGCATGGTCGACGCCTGCACCGCGGTCGGCGCGCTGCCCTTCTACGGCCCCTACGGCGACATCAAGGACGTGCAGGGCTGCGAGACCCAATTCCGCGCCGCCTTCCTGCTCGGCTGCGTCGGCGCCTGGTCGCTGCACCCCGTCCAGATCGGGATCGCCAAGAAGGTTTTCTCGCCGGATCCCGACGAGGTGGCCTTCGCGAAAAAGGTCATCGAGGCCATCCCCGACGGCCGCGGGGTGCACATGATCGACGGCAAGATGCAGGACGACGCCACCTGGAAGCAGTGCCAGGTGATGGTCAAACTGGCCGAGATGCTGGCGCGCAAGGACCCCGAGCTGGCGGAGGCCTACGGGTTCACGGGCGGCGGCGACAGCGACGCGGTCACGGCCAACACGGGCATTCTCGACGGCACTGAGAGCACCGATGAGAGGCTCCATGCGCTGCGTGGCGCACCCGATGCTGTTTGACCCGACGCCAACCGTGTAGGCTTCCCCGCCGCATGAGGTTCTTCGAGTTCGAGGCGCGCGAGATCGTCAAGCGCGCCGGCATCCCCGTCACCGACTACGGCTTCACCACCGACCCCGCCGAGGCCGGCGAGATCGCCCGCCGCATCGGCGGTCCCGTCGTCATCAAGTCCCAGGTCCTCACCGGCGGACGGATGAAGGCCGGCGGCGTCAAGTTCGCCGACACCCCCGAGGAGGCCGAAGGCCACGCCCGCGACATCCTGGCGCTGGAGATCAACGGCCACATGCCGCGTGGGGTGCTCGTCGACCCCAGGGCCGAGGTCGAGCAGGAGTACTACGCCGGCGTCGTCTGGGACGGCCCGCGCAAGCGCCCCGTGATGATCTTCTCGCCGGTCGGCGGCATCGACATCGAGCAGGTCGCCGCCGAGCAGCCCGAGGCGGTCGGGCGGCGGCACTTCTCCAACATCCTCCCCTTCAGCGGCTTCGAGGCCAAGGAGGCCATCGCGGACTCCGGGGTGACGGGCTCGGCGATGAACAGGCTCGTCCCGATCCTCACCCGCCTGGCGAAGCTCTTCGTCGAGAACGACATGACGCTCGCCGAGATCAACCCCCTCGGGCGCCTCGCCGACGGCTCCTTCGTCGCGCTCGACGCCCACATGGACATGGAGAACGAGGCCCGCGGCCGCCACAGGAAGCTGCTCGCCGACCTCGGCGTCGGCGAGGAGGAGACCCGCCAGGCCCGCGAGGCCACCCCCTTCGAGCTCGCCGGCGAGGAGGTCGACGCCCAGGATCACCGCGGCGTCGCCGGCAACGTCACCGAGTTCGACGGCAACCTCGGCCTCGTGATCGGCGCCGGCGGGGGCTCCCTGACGCTGTTCGACGCCGTCCGCGCCCACGGCGGCAAGCCGGCCAACTACTGCGAGATCGGCGGCAACCCCTCCGTCGCCAAGGCCTGCGGCCTGGCCAAGCTAGTGCTCCAGAAGCCCGGCGTGGAGCGGATCGCGGTGATGATGTCGATCGTCTCCAACACCCGCGTCGACATCGTCGCCCGCGGCGTCATCAAAGCCTGCCTCGAGCTCGACATGGACCCGGCGGAGAAGATCGCGATCTTCCGCATCCCCGGCGCCTGGGAGGAGGAGGGCTTCAAGATCCTGCAGCGCTACGGCGTCGAGTACGCCGACCGCTCGGTGTCGCTGAACGAGGCCGCCCGCCGCGCGGTGGAGAGGATTAAAACCCCACCCACCCACGTGGCCGCCTGATGCCCAGATCTACGGAGGCGAGCGCGCGATGAGCATCCTGATCGACGCCGACACCACGTTCATCGTGCAGGGCATCACCGGCCGCGAGGCCGTCAACCTGACCCGCGAGTGCCTGGACTACGGCGCCGGCGCCAAGGTCGTCGGCGGCGTCACCCCCGGGCGCCTGGGCCGCGAGGTGCACGGGGTCCCCGTCTTCGACACCGTCGCCCAGGCCGTCGAGAACCACGGCAGGGCGGGTGGGGATCCCATTCACGGCTCGGTCGTGACGGTCCCCCCCGCGTTCACCAAGGACGCCGTCTTCGAGGCCATCGAGAACGGCGTCAAGCTGATCGTGATCGTCACCGAGCGCATCCCCCGCGGCGACGTCGCCCAGATGGTCGAGCTGGCCACGCTGCGCGGTGCAAGGATCATCGGCCCCAACTGCCTCGGCATCATCGTCCCCGACGACATCAAGATGGGCGGCATCGGCGGCCCCGCCAAAAACGCCGCCCAGGCCTACAAGCCTGGCCCGATCGGCGTCATCTCGCGCTCCGGCGGCATGACCACCGAGATGTCCTCCACCCTCTCCGCCGCCGGCCTCGGCCAGTCCACGGCGGTCTCGATCGGCGGCGACGCCATCATCGGCTCCACCTACGCCGAGCTGATGCCGCTGTTCGAGGCCGACGAGCAGACCCAGGGCATCGTCATCTACACCGAGCCCGGCGGGCGCATGGAGGCCGAGCTCGCGCGCTGGGTCACCGAGCACGACTCGCGCCTGCCGATCGTCGCCTTCATGGCCGGCCGCTTCATGGACGAGATGCCCGGCATGAGCTTCGGCCACGCCGGCACCATCGTCGAAGGCAAGGAGGACACCGCCTCGGAGAAGATCGAGCGCCTCGCCCAGGCCGGGATCGCCGTAGCCGAGCGCATCGAGGACATCCCGGGGATGATCCAGGCCAAGATCGCCGAAAGGACGCCCGCATGAGAGCCGACGGGACGTTCATCGCGGTCGAGGTCGACGACGCCGCGGCGTCGGACCCCGAGCTGGCGCGCAAGCTGACGGACGCCTGCCCCGTGGACATCTTCGCGACCCGCGACGACGGCGGCGTGGAGATCGTCCAGCGCAACCTCGACGAGTGCGTCCTCTGCCGGCTCTGCCTCGACGCCGCGCCCGAGGGCGCCGTGAAGATCGTCAAGCTATACGACGGCTCCGCGCTTCTGGTCTGAGCCGCAGCGCTCGCCCGCACGAAGCACTATGATCGGGGGTGCGCCGATCATGAACGAAAATCTCTCCCTGATCGCAATGTGCTTCTTCCTGGTCGCCTCGCTCGTCTTCTTGGCCGACCAGATACTGTCGTATCACTGATGCCGATCCCGCGTCTAGACGTTCGCTGAGCAAGCGAGGCAAGGACGCAGAGAGCGAAGTGTGCGCCAGCACATGAGCGACCGAGGACGCAGCCTCGCGCCGCTCAGCGGGCGTCTAGTGCCGGGCCTGCTTGGTGCGCAACCTCTCCTGCTGGCGGTCGACGACGTTGGCGATGAGCTTGAGGAACTGCTCGGGCCCGGAGGCCTTGGCCTGGCCGTAGGTGAAGGCCTCGACCCAGTCGGCGACCTTGGCTTCGCGGGCCATGACGTTGAAGAACTCGCGGCGCATGTCGACGCGGATGCGGGCGTCGGCGGCGGGGCCCTTGGTCACCTTGGGCCCGGGGACCTCCAGCCGGAAGTGCTGGACGTCGCCGCGACCGCGGAGTTCGATCGCGATGACGAGCCGCAGCGGCTCGAGTGCCGGAACTTCTTTGATAAAGCGCTTCGCCGCCAGCTCGATCAGCGCCTTGGCGTCCTCGGCCATCGGGCCTCCTCTCCTTATCGGTACCCCTCGTGCACGGTGACCCAGTCCGGCTACAGCTTATGCCGCTGGAGCAGCTTGCGCCCGATCACCATGCGCTGGATCTCGGAGGTTCCCTCGCCGATCAGCAGGAGCGGAGCGTCGCGGTAGAGGCGCTCGATCTCGTACTCCTTGGAGTAGCCGTAGCCGCCGTGGATGCGAAAGCATTCCTCGACGCAGAAGCGTCCGGCCTCCGAGGCGAAGAGCTTGGCCATCCCGGCCTCCAGGTCCGAGCGCTCGCCGGCGTCCTTCAGCCGCGCCGCGCGCATGGTCAGCAGCCGTGCCGCGTCGACCTGGGTGGCCATGTCGGCGAGCTTGAACTGGATCGCCTGGTGCTCTGCGATCGGCTTGCCGAAGGTCTTGCGCTCCTGGGAGTAGCGCAGACCGAGCTCCAGCGCTCGCTGGGCGATGCCGACGCCGCGGGCGGCGACGTTGACGCGCCCCACCTCCAGGGCATCCATCATCTGGGCAAAGCCCCGGTTCAGGCCGACGTCCTCGCCGCCGAGGATGTTCTCGGCCGGGCAGCGGTAGCCATCGAACACGAGCTCGGTGGACTCCACGCCCTTGTAGCCGAGCTTCTTGATCTTCGGCGGGACGTTCAGGCCGGCGTAGTCGCCCGTGTTCTCCGAGACGCCGCCCTCCTTCTCGGCGATGAAGCACGTGAAGCCCCTGTGGCGGGGCTGAGCGTCGGGGTCGGTCTTGACGAGCACGAAGACCAGCGAGGACATCAGGCCGTTGGTGACCCACATCTTCTGGCCGTTGATCTCGTACTTGCCGTCCTCGCCCTTCTTGGCGGAGGTTTTGATCGCCTGCACGTCGGAGCCGAGCTCGGGCTCGGACAGCGAGAAGGCCGCCCGGATCTCGCCGGTCGCCATCCGCGGCAGGTACCTGCGCTTCTGCTCCTCGCTGCCGAAGCTCATCAGCAGGTAGGCGCCGATGAAGTGGGTGTTGACGATCCCCGAGATCGAGATCCAGCCGCGCGAGAGCTCCTCGACGATCATCGCGTAGGTCGTCAGGTCCAGGCCCATCCCGCCGTACTCCTCGGGGATCGTGACGCCGAACAGGCCGAGCTCCTTCATCTGCTCCACGATCGGCTCCGGGAAGAGGTCCTCGTGGTCGTAGTGCTCGGCGTTGGGGAGGATCTGCTCGTCGGCGAACTGGCGCACCATCTCGGTGATCGCGCGCTGCTCGTCGCTCATGTCGTTCGGTAGGTCGGCGGCTACGGCCATGTCTCGGGCGCTCCGGATCGTCGTGAATTGGCGTGTCCATGGAGAATACCGGCGTGAACTTCGCGCGGGAGGTGCTCGACTCGCTGCCGGCCTCGGGCCGCGCCCTGGTCGAGCTGCCGCGCGAGGGCCCCCGCCGGGAGTGGACCTATGGCGAGGTCGCCGACCGCAGCGCGAGGCTCGCCGGCGCCCTGGCGGCGCGCGGAGTGGGCCGTGGCGACGTCGTCATGACCCTGATCGGCAACCGCCCGGAGTGGGTGCTGGGGATGCTCGCCTGCTTTCGCCTCGGCGCCGTCGTGCTGCCCTGCACCGAGCAGCTGCGCGCCAAGGACCTGCGCCTGCGCCTCGCCGTCGCCCGCCCCGCCCTGGTCCTCGCCGACGAGCGCAACCGCGGCGAGCTGGAGGCGGCGCTGGGGCAAGGCGGTACGGGTGCCGGGCATCACGCGGCGCCCGACGCGCCGCCGAGCCGCGAGGACGCGGCCTGGGCCGACGCGGGGCTGCCGCCGCAGGACACGTCCGGCCAAGCCGCCTGGGAGACACCGGAGGTGGTGCTCGTCCCCGACGACTCCCTGTTCGCCGCCGCGGCCGCGCCCGCGGTCGAGCTGGCGCCCGAGGACCCCTGCCTGATCACCTTCACCAGCGGCACCGCCGGCGAGCCCAAGGCGGTCCTGCACGCCCAGCGCTACCTCTTCGGCCAGCGCCTGCAGGCGACGCGCTGGCTCGGCCCGCGGCCGGGCGATCTGGTCTGGTGCACCGCCGCGTCGGGCTGGTCGAAGTCGGCGCGCAATGTTTTCATCGCCCCCTGGCTGACGGGTGCCGCGGCACTGCTCCACGACGCCCGCTTCGACCCCGCCGAGCGCCTCGAGCTGATCGAGCGCGAGCGGGTCGACGTCCTCTGCATGGCGCCGACCGAGTACCGGGTCATCGCCAAGCGCGCCACCCTGCGCCCGCTGCCAAGCCTGCGCGGCATGGTCGCGGCGGGCGAGGCGCTGAACCCCGAGGTCCTGCGCGCCTGGAACGAGGTCACCGGCCTCGACATCCGCGACGGCTACGGCCAGACCGAGACCGGCCAGCTGACCGGGATGGGGCTCGGCGAGCCCGCCCGGCCCGGCTCCATGGGCCGCCCGCTGCCCGGCATCTCGCTGGACGTGGTCGACGGCGAGCTCGTCGCCGATCCGGCGACGATCCCCACGTTCTTCCTGCGCTACCTCGGCGAGGAGCCGCCGAGCGGCGCCTGGCACACCGGCGACCGCGTCAGCCGCGACGAGGAGGGATTCCTGCACTTCGAGGGCCGCGCCGACGACGTCATCGTCTCCGCCGGCTACCGCATCGGCCCCTTCGAGGTCGAGTCCGCCCTGGTCGCCCACCCCGCCGTCGCCGAGGCCGCCGCCGTCGCCGCGCCCGACGAGGAGCGCGGCGCAGTCGTGCGCGCCGTGGTGGTGCTGCGCGACGGCCCCCACTCCCCCACCCCCGAGCTGGCGCGCGAGCTGCAGGAGCACGTCAAGCGCGAGACCGCTCCCTACAAGTACCCCCGCATCGTCGACTTCGCCGACGAGCTGCCCAAGACCTCCAGCGGCAAGATCAGGCGCGCCGCTCTGCGCGACGATCGACGCTGAGCGCGCGATCGATGTACGGGCCCAGCAGCTCCGCGATCGACGAGGCCGTCATCCCGGCCGGGTCGATCGGCAGCGTCGCGTAGCTGATCGCCAGGCGCACCAGGCACTCCGAGAGCAGCGCCGCGTCGTGCTCGGGCGCCTGCGGCCAGCGGGTCGCGATCGCGTCGCACAGGCTCGCCGCCGCGCTCTGCACGAGCGTCTGGCCGTGGGTGGTCACGAACGGCAGCATCTCCCCCTCGCCGGCGATCGCGGCGCGGATCAGGGGGTCCTCCGCGGCGGCCGTCAGGAACAGGCCGAAGGCCGCGCTCAGCGCCGCCCGCGGGTCGTCGAGGTGAGCGTCCAGAGCGCCCTCGATCGCCGCCACAAAGCCCTCGCCCTCGTGCACCACGAAGGCCTGCGCGAACTCGTCGCGGGAGCCGAACTCCTTGTAGAGCGTCTGGCGGCTGACACCGGCGCTGGCCGCGATGTCGGCCATCGTCACCGCGCTCCAGCCGCGGTGCTCGAGCTCGCTGCGGGCGGCCGCGAAGAGGGTGTTGCGCAGCAGCTCACGGGCCGCGACGGCGTAGGTCGCGCTCATCCAAGCCACCCCGCGAGCGTCGATCTCCGTCTACGTGGCGGCCTCACGCGGCGTCCTCCCCGGCGGGCTCGAAGTCGACCTTGTCGCGCACCCCGCAGTCCGGGCAGGCCCAGTCGTCGGGCACCTCGCTCCAGGAGGTGCCCGCCGGGAACCCCTCGCGCGGATGGCCATGCTCCTCGTCGTAGAGGTAGCCGCAGCTCGGGCAGCGGTAGCGGCTCATGGCAGATGGCTTTTTGCGGAGGTGTGCGCGCACGCGCGCGCGGGCGCGCGCACACCTCGCGAAACGAACACCCTCACGCCGCCCCTCCGTAGCGGGCGAGCATCCGCGCCCGCCGCCGGGGCTGGACGTTGGCACGGGTGACGTCGCCGGCGTAGTGGTCTAGCAAGCGACGGTCCATCACCCACCGCCAGAGCGGCGGGATCGCGGCGAGCAGGATCATGCCGGCGTACCCCGTCGGCAGCTGCGGCGCCTCCTCGACGTGGCGCAGCGCCTGGTAGCGGCGGATCGGGTTGGCGTGGTGGTCGGAATGGCGCTGGAGGTGGTAGAGCAGGACGTTGGAGGCGACATTGTTGCTGTTCCAGCTGTGCTCCGGGCGGGTGCGCTCGTAGCGGCCGTCCTCGCGGCGCTGGCGCAGCAGGCCGTAGTGCTCGAGGTAATTGACGACCTCCAGCAGGCAGAAGCCGAGCACGGCCTGGATCAGCAGGTAGGGCAGCACGACCGGGCCGAAGACGGCGGCGAGCACGGCGAACAGGACGATCGTCATCGCCCAGGCGTTGAGGATGTCGTTGGCGGGCCGCCAAGGCGATCGGTCCGAGCGTCCCAGGCGCTCGCGCTCCAGATGCCACGCCGAGCGCAGGCTGCCGGCGACGGTGCGCGGCAGGAACACGTAGAAGCTCTCCCCCAGGCGCGAGCTGGCGGGGTCCTCGGGGGTCGCCACGCGCACGTGGTGGCCGCGGTTGTGCTCGATGAAGAAGTGCCCGTAGCCGCTCTGGGCGAGCGCCACCTTGCTCAGCCAGCGCTCCAGGCTGGCGCGCTTGTGGCCGAGCTCGTGGGCGGTGTTGATCGCGATCCCGCTGACCATCGCCACGGTCAGGGCGAGGCCGAGGTCTTCGACGGTTGTGAGTTTGCCGCTCGACCACAGCCAGCAGGCGAAGACGAGCCCGGCGTACTGGATCGGCAGGTACAGGTAGGTGCACCAGCGGTAGTAGCGATCCTGTTCCAGCCATTTGATCGCGCTGTCGGGCGGGTTCTCGGCGTCCATGCCGACGATGAGGTCGGCGAGGGGGAAGACCACGAAGACCAGCACCGGCCCGTAGAAATAGAAGGCGCCGAGGCCCGTGAGCTGCACCAGGCCCCAGGCGAGGAAGGGCAGCGTCGGCACGAACAGGCCGAGCAGCCACAGGTAGCGCTTGGGGTCGCGCCACGTGACCGGCGTCAGGGTCTCGCCGGCGACGCCGCCGGCGGGCGACGCATTCGATACAGCAGCCATGAGACTTGTCTCCTCCGTGGTCATCGTTCAGGTGATCTGTACGCGAAGTTTACACGGAAGCCGTTTTGTGTCAAACTACGCGGCCATGACCTCAGCGACACGCCGCGTCACCGTCCTCGCCGGCAACCGAATCCCCTTCGCCCGCTCCAACGGCCCCTACGCTCACGCCTCCAATCACGACATGCTCACCGCCGCCCTCGACGGCCTCGTCGAGCGCTGCGGCCTGGAGGGCGAGCGGCTCGGCGAGGTCGTCGCCGGCGCCGTGCTGAAGCACTCCCGCGACCGCGACCTCACCCGCGAGGCCGTGCTCAGCACCCGCCTGGCGCCCGAGACCCCCGCCTACGACGTCCAGCAGGCCTGCGGCACGGGCCTGGAGGCAACGATCCTGCTCGCCAACAAGATCGCCCTCGGCCAGGCCGACGTCGGCATCGCGGGCGGCGTCGACACCACCTCCGACGCGCCGCTGGAGATCAACGACGACCTGCGCGGGCTCCTGCTCGACCTCAACCGCACCAGATCGACCAGCGGCCGGCTGCGCCTGCTGACGCGGCTGCGCCCCGGCCAGATCGTGCCCGAGATCCCGCGCAACGCCGAGCCCCGCACCGGCCTCTCGATGGGCGAGCACTGCGCCCTGATGGCCGCCGAGTGGGGCGTCACCCGCGCCGAGCAGGACGAGCTCGCCGCGCTCAGCCACCAGCGCATGGCGGCGGCCTACGAGCGGGGCTTCTTCGCCGACCTCATGACCTCGCCGTGGCTGGGCTTGGAGCGCGACCAGAACCTGCGCCCGGACTCCACCCCCGAGAAGCTCGCCAAGCTGAAGCCGGTTTTCGGCGGCGCCGACGGCACGATGACCGCCGGCAACTCCACCCCGCTCAGCGACGGCGCCTCCGCCGTGCTGCTCGCGAGCGAGGAGTGGGCCAGGCAGCACGGGCTGACGCCGCTGGCGTACATCGCCGAGGCCCAGACCGCCGCCGTCGATCACGTCCACAAGCGCGAAGGGCTGCTGATGGCGCCGGCCTATGCCGTGCCGAGGATGCTCGACCGCGCCGGGCTGACGCTGCAGGACTTCGACCTCTACGAGATCCACGAGGCCTTCGCCGCCCAGGTCCTCTGCACCCTGAAAGCCTGGGAGGACCCCGTCTTCTGCCGCGAGCGCCTCGGGCGCGAGCAGCCGCTCGGCGCGATCGACCGCGACCGCCTGAACGTCAACGGCGGCTCGCTCGCCGCCGGGCACCCCTTCGCCGCCACCGGCGGGCGCATCGTCGCGTCGCTGGCCAAGGCCCTGCACGAGCGCGGCTCCGGACGCGGGCTGATCAGCATCTGCGCCGCCGACGGCCAGGGCGTCGTCGCGATCCTGGAGGCCGCGTCGTGAGACCCAAGGATGCCCTATGAGCGACCGCTACGCCCAGCTCCTCAACGCCCCGCTCGCCGGCTCGCTCGCCCGCCGCGTCGGCCTGCCGCAGCCGATCCCGCTCGAGCGCCACCGCCCAGGCGACCCCGTCATCCGCGGCCGGGTGCTGCTCGGGGCCGCGCCCGGGGGGCGCCTCGTCGGCGCCGTCGCCGCCGTGTTGGCGCAGGCGCGGGCAGAGGTCGCCAGCGGCCTCGGCGAGCCCGTCCGCTCAGCCGTCGCCGCCGCCGGACTCGACGCCGCCGTCTTCAACCCCCAGGCCCCCGGCGAGCAGCGCTTCAAGGCGCTCGTGCTCGACGCCGGGGGGATCGCCACCTGCACCGAGCTGGTGGCGCTGCAGGAGTTCTTCCACCCCACCGTCCGCCGCATCGAACGCTGCGGCCGGGTCGTCGTGCTGGGCACCCCCCCGCAGGACTGCGCCAGCCCGCGCGCCGCCACCGCCCAGCGCGCGCTGGAGGGGTTCACGCGATCGCTCGGCAAGGAGATCGGGCGCGGAGCCACCGTCCAGCTCGTCTACGTCGCGCCCGGCGCCGAGGGCGGGCTGGCCTCGACCCTGCGCTTCCTCCTCTCCCCCCGCTCGGCCTACGTCTCCGGGCAGGTCGTGCGGCTCGCGCCGCCCGCGTCCGACGCCGCGCGCGGCGGCACCGCCAGACCCGAGGCCGGCGGCGCCGCCAGATCCGAGGCCGACCGCACCTCCGGATCCGAGGCCGACCGCACCTCCAGACCCGAGGCCGGCGGCGCCGCCAAGGAGAGCGAAATCGCGCACGCCGAGATCGACTGGGAGCGCCCCTTCGCCGGCCGCACCGCGCTGGTGACCGGCGCCGCCCGCGGGATCGGCGAGGCGATCGCCACCGTCCTCGCCCGAGACGGCGCTCACGTAGTCGGCCTCGACGTCCCGGCCCTCGCCGGTGAGCTTGGGGCGGTGGCGCAGAGGCTCGGCGGCGAGGCGCTCGAGCTCGACATCACCTCCCCCTCCGCCCCCGCCGCCATCGCCCGGCGCTTCGCCGACGGCCTCGACGTGCTCGTCCACAACGCCGGCGTCACCCGCGACCGCACGCTCGCCAAGATGCCCGCCGAGCGCTGGAGCGAGCTGATGGAGATCAACCTGTGCAGCCAGGAGCGCATCGACGACGAGCTGCTCCAGCAGGACGTCCTGCGCCCCGGCGGGCGGATCGTCTGCGTCTCCTCGATGAGCGGAATCGCCGGCAACGCCGGCCAGACCAACTACGCGACCTCGAAGGCCGGCGTCATCGGCATGGTCCAGGCGATGGCGCCGACGCTGGCCGAGCGCGGCCTGACGATCAACGCCGTCGCCCCCGGCTTCATCGAGACCGCCATGACCGCCAGGATGCCGATCGCGATCCGCGAGGCCGGCCGGCGCATGAGCAGCCTCTCCCAGGGCGGGCTGCCGGTGGACGTCGCCGAGACGGTGGCCTGGCTCGCCCACCCCGGCTCCGGAGCCATCAACGGCAACGTCGTCCGCGTCTGCGGCCAGAACCTTCTGGGGGCCTGATGGTCAGCCGCGAGCCGAGCGACGTACCCGAGCCGACCGACAGCTGGGAGCCGAACGACGTCCCCGAGCCGGCCGAAGTCCGGGAGCTGCGCAGCGCTCCGGCGATCCTGCCTCTATACGCCCGCACCGTCGCGCCGATGCTGCCCGGCGCCTCGCTGCTGCCGTTCATCGGCGGGCGCGGCCAAGAGATCCCCGAGCTGCGGCTCGGCCTCGCCGGGATCGCCGTGGACCCCGACCGGCTGGCGGCCTACGTCCACGTCTGCGGCCTCTCGCTGCGTGAGAGCCTGCCGGCGACCTACCCCCACGTGCTCGCCTTCCCCCTGCACCTCGCGCTGATGGCCGACCGCCGCTTCCCGTTCGCGGCCGTCGGACTCGTGCATGTCGCCAACCGCATCACCCTGCATCGGCCTGTCAGCGTCGAGGAGCGGCTCGACCTGCTGGTGTACGCGACGCCGCTGCGTCCCCATCCCCGGGGGCGCGTCTTCTCACTGGTGTCCGAGGCCCGGGTCGAGGGCGAGCTCGTGTGGGATGACGAGAGCACGATGCTGCGCCGCGGCTCCGGGGCAGCACCGAACGGCGAGGCGGGGAGCAGCGAGACGGCGACCGGCGGCGCGCCAGGGGGTGGGGCGGCGGATGCCGAGGAGCCGGACGTTGTGCTTGCAAATGCCGAGGTGTGCGCGCGCACGCGCGCGGGCGCGCGCGAGGACGCGGAGCTGCCGGCGAGCGCCCGCTGGGAGCTGCCCGGCGACCTCGGCCGCCGCTACGCCGGGGTGTCGGGCGACCGCAACCCCATCCACATGCGCGCCCTCTCGGCCAAGGCGCTCGGCTTTCCCCGGGCGATCGCGCACGGGATGTGGACCAAGGCGCGCTGCCTGGCGGCGCTCGAGGGGCTGCTCCCCGACGCCTACGCCGTGCAGGTCCGCTTCCGCCGCCCGATCGAGCTGCCGGCGACCGTGGCGTTCGCCAGCGAGGCGTTTGGGGCGAACATCGACTTCGAAGTGCGCGACGCCGGGCGCGGGACGCCACATCTCACGGGGCGGGTGGAACAATTGGGCAAGACCGAGGAGAGGAGCAGGTCGTGAACAACGCCGAACGCGGCATGGGCCTCGGCCTGCGGGCGCTGAACCGCCTCGCGGGCTCCGAGCTGCTCGACCGGGCGGGCGTGCGCAAGCCGCTGGAGCGCGCCCTCTTCCAGGGCACCCGCGGCGGCTTTCGCACCGTCGGCGCCGCCAACCGGGCCTTCACCGCGGCCAGCCGCCTCGGTCGCCCCGCCCGCCAGACGCCGGCGCGGGCGCGCACGCTCTTCGACCTGACGCCCGACGAGGAGCAGCAGATGCTCAAAGAGGCCGTCGGGGCCTTCGCCGCCGAGCTCCTCCGCCCGGCGGCGGCCGGCGCCGACGCGGCCTGCGCGACGCCGCCGGAGCTGCTCAGCCAGGCCGTGGAGCTGGGCGTCGGGACGCTCGGCGTGCCCGAGGAGCTCGGCGGCGTGATGGCCGAGCAGTCTGCCGTCAGCGGGGTGCTGGTCGCCGAGGCCCTCGCCCACGGCGACATGGGCATCGCCCTCGCCGCACTGGCCCCCGGCGCCGTCGCCACCGCCCTGGGCCTCTGGGGCGACGCCGAGCAGCAGGCCACCTACCTGCCGGCGTTCACCGCCGAGAGCCCGCCGGCGGCGGCGCTGGCGCTGCTCGAGCCGCGGGCGCTGTTCGACCCCAAGGCGCTGCACACCAGGGCGCGCCGGCGCGAAGGAGAGTGGGAGCTCAGCGGCCTGAAGTCGCTCGTGCCCCGCGCCGCCGAGGCCGAGCTGTTCGTGATCGCCGCCGACGCCGAGGGCATCGGGCCGGCGCTGTTCCTCGTCGAGTCCTCCACGAAGGGCCTCTTCGTCGAGCCCGAGCCCGCCATGGGGCTGCGCGCGGCAGCGACCGGACGGGTCCTGCTGGAGGGCGCCCGGGTGCCCTCCGGGGCGCTCCTGGGCGGCAACGGCGGGCGCGGCGGCAACGGCGAGCGCGGCGAGACCGGCGGCGTGGGCACGAGCCCCGGCGCAGGTGACGGCGAGACGAGCGGCGGCGCCGCGATCTACGCCGAGTGCGTCCAGCGCGCCCGGATCGCGTGGTGCGCCCTGGCGACCGGCGCCGCCCAGGCCGTGCTGGACTACGTCATCCCCTACGTCAACGAGCGGGTCGCCTTCGGCGAGCCGATCTCCAACCGCCAGGCGGTGGCGTTCGGCGTGGCCAACATCGGCATCGAGCTGGAGGGGATGCGGCTGCTGACCTACCGCGCCGCCAGCCGCGCCGACCAGGGCCAGAGCTTTGCCCGCGAGGCCGCCCTGGCGCGGCGGCTGTGCGCCGAGCAGGGCGCCCGGATCGGCTCCGAAGGCGTCCAGCTGCTCGGCGGCCACGGCTACATCAAGGAGCACCCGGTCGAGCGCTGGTACCGGGACCTGCGAGCGGCGGGCGTGATGGAGGGCGCCCTCCTGGTCTGAACGGCGGGAAAGCGAGGAGCGATGATCAATCTCGAGACACCCAGGAAGTTCGCGGGCCTCGTCGGCCAGGCCCACCAGGTCGCGACCGAGGTCTTTCGCCCGATCTCCCGCAAGTACGACCTCGCCGAGCACGAGTACCCCAAGGAGCTCGACATGCTGGCGTCGCTGATCGACGGCATGAACGCCGGCAGCGACGTCGGCGGAGCCGGCGCCGCCGGGGTCAAACGCGACGCCGCGGCGAAGGACGACGGGGCCAACCGCAACGGCACCAACCTCTCCACGGTGCTGGGGATCATGGAGCTCTGCTGGGGCGACGTCGGGCTGCTGCTCTCGATGCCCCGCCAGGGCCTGGGCAACTCCGCGATCGCCTCCGTCGCGACGCCCGAGCAGCTGGAGCGCTACGAGGGCCGCTGGGCGGCGATGGCGATCACCGAGCCCGAGGCCGGCTCGGACTCCGCCGCGATCCGCACCACCGCCGTCCTCGACGGCGAGGAGTACGTGCTCAACGGGGAGAAGATCTACGTCACCTCCGGCGAGCGCGCCGACCTCGTCGTCGTCTGGGCCACCCTGGACCGCTCCAAGGGCCGCGCCGCGATCAAGTCCTTCGTCGTCGAACGCTCCAACCCGGGCCTCAAGCTCGACCGGCTGGAGCACAAGCTGGGGATCCGCGCCTCGGACACGGCGGCCTTCCGCCTGGAGGACTGCCGTGTCTCCAAGACCGACATGCTCGGCAGCCCCGAGATCAACGTCAAAGGCGGCTTCGGCGGGGCGATGCAGACCTTCGACAACACCCGGCCGCTCGTCGCCGGGATGGCGGTCGGTCTCACCCGTGCCTGCCTGGAGGAGACCCGGGGCTGGCTGGAGCAGGCCGGGGTGGAGATCGACTACGACGCGCCCGCGCTGACCCAGCACGCCGCCGCCGCGCGCTACCTGGCGCTGGAGGCCGACTACGAGGCGGCGCGCCTGCTGACGCTGCAGGCGGCGTGGATGGCGGACAACTCCAAGCCCAACTCGCTGCAGGCCTCGATGGCCAAGGCCAAGGCCGGGCGGACCTGCGTGAACGTCGCCCTGGAGTGCGTCGAGCTCTGCGGCAGCCTCGGCTACGGCGAGGGCGGGCTGCTTGAGAAGTGGGCGCGGGACGCCAAGATCCTCGACATCTTCGAGGGCACCCAGCAGATCCAGCTGCTGATCGTCGCCCGGCTGCTGCTGGGGAAGACGTCGGCGGAATTGCGCTGAGGGGGGAGCGAGCGACCCACGCTCAGCCGGCCGGCTCGAGCAGCACGCCGGGCTCGGCGTGGACGGCGAGCCCACGCAGCCCCCCGACGTCGGCCCCGACCCCCTCGCCCAGCGCCCGGCCAAGCGCGTCCCGGTGGTGGGCGAACCGCTCCCGGGCGTAGGGCACGGCGAGGCCCTTGGCGACCATGAAGGCCCAGTCGCTGGACTGCAGGGCGAGCAGCTCCCGGGCGGCGGCGGCGCCGACCTGCCGCCCGGCGCGCAGGACGGCGAGCTCGGCGGCGCGGGTGGCGAAGGCGATGTCGGCGACGGCCGGGCCGGACCAGGTCGAGAGGTCCCCCCCGGCCCCCCAGGTGCTGACGCCGAGGTCGGCCGGAGCCGGGACGGCCTCGTAGCGGTGCAGGGCGTCGTCGAGCCTCAGCAGCTCGAGCCCCTGGCGCCGGCACTCGTGGACGACGGCGGCGAGCCAATGCGGCCCCTCGTACCACCAGTGCCCGAGGAGCTCGGTGTCCAGGGCGCAGACGACGAGCCCGCCGCCGGGCAGGCCGGCCCCGTCGCGGCGCAGTCGGGCGCGGACGCGCCGGACGAAGTCGGCGGCGTGCTCGCGGGCGAGGGCGAGGGCGCGGTGGTGGTCGTAGGGGCTGCCGTCGTTGGCCCAGGGGTTGTGGTGGTGGATGGTGTGGCGGTGGTAGTCGCGGTAGAGGGCGTGGGCGGGGTAGCCGGCGTCGCTCCAGACGAGGGCGATGGTGGCGCGGTCGATGGGAGCGAGGAGGACGCCGGCGGGGCCACGCAGCGGCTGGAGGTGGGCGGCGGCGCCGAGCCCGAGCCGGTTGGTGAGCTCGACGCAGGTGGCGCGGACGCCGGCCTCGGCGAGGGCTGGTTCGAGCTCGGGGTGGTGGGCGCACTCGGGCAGCCAGAAGCCGCCGCGCCAGGGGTGGCCGGCCGGGGACGGGCCGGCCGGGGACGGGCCGCCCGGCACCGGGCCTGCCCCCGTGGGGCCGCCGGGCGGGGAGGGCTTGCCGCCGAAGCGGGCGCGGTGAGAGGCGATGCCGCTCTGCAGTTGCAGGCGCAGGCCGGCGTGGGTGGCGAGCAGGGGCAGGACGGCGTGGGTGGCGGCGGAGGTCCACTGGGCGTGGGGGGCGAATGCGCCGAGGAGGTCTCCCCCGCGCCGTTGGAAGCTCTCCAGGGCGCCCTGGTAGTCGCCCCAGGCCCGTTCGAGCTCGCCGGCGAGAGCGGGGTGGCCGGTGTCGCGCAGGCCGCGGGCGTCCTCGCGATGGGTGTGGCCGCGGACGTCGCTGACGAACCGGGCGAAGCGCTCCCCGACTCCGGGCGCCTGGAGCTGGTCGCAGAGGACGGGCGTCAGGGAGAGGGTGAGCGGGGCGCCGGCGTCGAGGAGGTCGAGCAGAGGCAGGTAGGAGCTGGCGATGGCCTCCCAGAGCCACTCCTCGCCGAAGGGCCAGGTGCCGAAGCCCTCGACGTAGGGCATGTGGGTGTGCAGGACGATGGCGAGCGCCCCGTCGGCGCCTCCGGTGCGTGGCGTCGGCCGACGGCCGTCCCCGAGGCGCTCTGTCTCACCCACGCGCTCGGACGCCGCTCACACCCGGCAGACGGCGACGAAGTCCAGGGCCCGGTCCAGGTCTGCCTGCCCGCGCGGGATGAGCTTGAAGTCGGTGGTGGCGATGGCCGGGGTGAACCAGTCGTAGAAGCTCTTGGTGAGACCGAGGCGGGGGTGCAGGGCGTCCCAGCCGAGCCGCAGGGCGAGGGCGTGGAGGCGGAGCTTGCGGGCGTGGTGCAGGCCGAAGAGGCCGACGGAGGAGAAGTGCTGACGGCAGAGGGCGTCGAATTCCTCGGCGCGGTACTCGTGGACGTGCCAGGGGTTGTCCGAGCGCGAGGCGCCCTTGGGGGCGAGGGTGAGGACGTTGGGGGTGGAGAGGTAGACGACGCCACCGGGGCCGACGATGTCGCGGAAGTGCGCCAGGGCGGCGCCGGGGTCCTGGAGGTGCTCGATGGTCTGGAGGAAGACGACGGCGTCGGCGGGGGCGGTGAAGGTTTCGATGAGGTCGCGCCGGAAGCTGAGGTTGGGGCGGCGGTAGCGCAGGCGGGCGTGGTCGTGGGCCTCGGGGTTGGCGTCGACGCCGACGACGGCGGCGGCGCCGGCGGCGGCGAGTACGTCGGAGCCGTAGCCCTCGCCGCAGGCCATGTCGATGACGCGCCGGCCGGCGACGTGGCGGGCGATCCAGTCGTAGACGACGAGGTGGCGGCGGAACCAGTAGTTCTCCTCGGGGACGTCGGGGAGGGTGCGCTCGCCGGTGAGCGCCAGCGGGGGGACGTCGGCGGGCTGGTCGCGCTGGAGGTAGGGAGGCGCCGCCACGGCGGGCGAGTATATGGTCCCGGGCGCGATGCCGACCCTTTCCAGACCCCGGAGGACGAGATGCCCGCTGCAGAGCTAGCCGACGAGGGGCCCGGCTCCCAGGCCGGCAGCCGGCCGCGCCACCCTCTGAGCGCGGAGGAGATACGCGACGTCAACACGCGCTACCACGACGTCGCGGCGGAGCACTACGACTCCAAGTGGGGCATCGACTTCGGCGAGATCGGCCTGGAGCAGGTCGGCGGCAAGGTGCGCAAGGCGCTGGGCGGGCGGCCCGGCCGCTACGAGCGCTCGCTGGAGATCGGGGCGGGGACGGGCTACTTCACGTTGAACATGATGCGGGCGGGCCTGATCGAGAGGGCGACGTGCACGGACATCTCGCCGGGGATGCTGGAGACGCTGAGCGGCAACGCGCGGCGGCTGGGCCTGGAGGTGGAGACGGTGCGGGCGGACGCGGAGAGGCTGCCGTTCGCGGACGGGAGCTTCGACCTGGTGCTGGGCCACGCGGTGCTCCATCACATCCCGGATCTGGCGGGGGCGTTCGGGGAGTTCGCGCGGGTGCTGGCGCCGGGGGGGACGCTGTTCTTCGCGGGCGAGCCCTCGCGCTACGGGGATCGCCTGGCGAACGTGCCCAAGCGCTTCGCGGGGACGGTGGCGCCGCTGTGGCGGCGGGCGCTGGGCGCCCGCCCGGCGCCGCCGGCGGAGGGCGGAGCGCCGGAGGCGGCGCTGGAGGGCGTGGTCGACGTGCATGCGTTCGCGCCGGGGGAGCTGCGGGAGCTCGCGCGCGGGGCAGGCCTGGAGCAGGTGCGGGTGGGCGGGGAGGAGCTGGTGGCGAACTGGTTCGGCTGGACGAACCGGACGCTGGAGGCGACGGCCGACCCGATGGACGTGCCGTGGGCGTGGCGCCAGTACGCCTACCGGGGCTATCTGGCGTTGCAGCAGCTCGATCGCCGGCTGCTGGAGCCGCGGCTGCCGGCGGCGATCTTCTACAACCTGATGGTCTCGGCCCGGAGGGGCACGAAGTAGAGCTGGCCGGGAGGCGTCGGGCGTCTTAGACTGTTCCGCATGGCGGAGCAGCGGTGCGCGGATTTCCCTCTCTTTCCTCTTGACCTGGTGGCGCTGCCGAACGAGAGCGTGCCGCTGCACATCTTCGAGGAGCGCTACCGGACGATGATCGAGCGCTGCCTGAACGAGGACGGCGAGTTCGGAATCGTGTGGCTGTCGGACGAGGAGCTCAAGCCGATCGGCTGCGCCTGCGCGATCGACGAGGTGCTGGAGCGGACGGAGGACGGCCGGCTGAACATCCTGGCGCGCGGCACCCGGCCGTTCCGGCTGCTGGAGCGCCAGGACGACCTGCCCTACCCGGCGGGCGTGGTTCAGTTCCTGGAGGAGCCCGAGGACGAGACGGACCCGGAGGTGGCGGGGACGGCGCGGGAGCTCTACGCGGAGCTGGTGGAGCAGGCGACGGACAGGCTGCTGGAGCCCGAGGAGCTGGCCGAGCTCGACTCCTACCGGATGGCGGCGACGGTGGAGTTCGGGTCGGACGCCAAGCAGGAGCTGCTGGAGCTGCGCTCGGAGACGGCCAGGCTGCAGCTGTTGACGATGCTGTTCCGGGCGGCGATCAAGCGGTTGGAGCTGGTCGACCGGGCAAGGACGCGGGCACGGTCCAACGGCCGGGTGCGCTTCGGGTAGCTCTCACGCCGCGACGGCCACCCCGCCCCGCCGGGGGTCGCCGGCGCCGAGCAGCTCGCCGTCGTGGCGCCGCTGGACGGCCTGGACGCCGCCGAAGAAGAGGTTGAGGTCGTGGAAGGCGACGATGCGCCGCCCGGCGGCGGCGAGCGGGGCGGTGTCGATGCCGGGCTCGGCGTAGACGATGTCGTCCTCGAGGTGCACGCGGGGGGCGGCGACGGCGGCGTCGGCGTGGAGGCCGTGGTCGACGACGCCGACGATGGTCTGGAGCAGGGCGGAGCGGATGCGGTTGGAGCCGGCGGAGCCGAGGACGAGCTCGACCTCCCCGCCCCGGATGACGACGGAGGGCGCCATCATGCTGGGCATCCGCCGTCCGGGGGGGTGGCGGTGGAAGCCCTCGGGGTTGAGGTCCTGCTCGCCCATGATGTTGTTGAGGTGGATGCCGGTGCCGGGGACGACGACGCCCGACCCCTCGCCGTTGGTGGCGGTGACGCTGCAGGCGCGGCCGTGGCCGTCGAGAACCGAGATGTGGGTGGTCGAGCCGAGGCTGCGGCCGACGCCGTCGGGCCGGGTGCGGCCGGTCGCCCCGGCGGACATCCCCGGCCCCTCCCCCGCGCCTTCCCCCGGGCCTTCCCCCGCGCCGCCCGCCGACGGCGTCCCGAGCCGCTCGCCCAGGAAGCGCTCGAGAAACCCGTCCTGAACGAGCCCGTCGAGGAAGGCGGGGGTGCGCTCGTCCTGGGCGGCCTGCATGGCGGCGACGATCTGCTGGAGCGCCGGCGGCCCAGGCCGGCGATCGAGCAGACCGAGGGCGTAGGCAAGCAGGGTTCCGCCGGCGGAGGGCGGGGGGTTGGTGAGGAGGAGGCGGTCGCGGTAGACCATCCGGGCGGGCTGGCGCGAGACGGCGCGGTAGCCGGCGAGGGCGTCGGGGGTGATCGACCCGCCCAGCTCCCCGAGCCAGTCGCTGACGGCGCGGGCGATGTGGCCGCGGTAGAAGGGCTCGGCGCCGTCGGCGCCGAGGCGTTCGAGGGCGAGGGCGAGGTCGGGGTTGCGGATGACCTCGCCCTCCCGCAGGACGCCGCCGCCGGTGGGCGCCCAGAGGGCAGCGCACTCGGGGGTGGAGCGCAGGAGCTGGGCGAGGATCTTGGCGACGTAGGCCTGGCCCTTGTTCAACGCGACGCCGGTGCGGGCGAGCTCGGCGGCGGGCGCGGCGAGGTCGGCGAGCGGGATGGTGCCCCAGCGGGCGCTGGCGGCGCAGACGCCGGCGGGGGTGCCGTAGACGCCGCAGGAGGCGGGCCCGATGTGGAAGACCTGGGCGGCGTCGCCGAAGGAGACGTCGACGGCGTGGAGCTCGGCGGCGGAGCCGTCGGTGGCGCGGGCGGGGGCCTCGACGAAGAAGTCCAGGAGGGCGGGCTCCCAGTCGCCGCCGGCGACCATGAGGTACCCGCCGGCGCCGAGCCCGGTGAGGAGGGGCTCGGCGGCAAAGGAGGCGAGCATGGCGGCGAGGGCGGCGTCGACGGCGTTGCCGCCTTCGCGCAGCACCTGTGCTCCGGCCTTTGCGGTGACGGGATGCCCGGCGGCGACGACCCCTCGCTGGGTGGCGGTCATGGACGAAGGGTATGCAAGCGGAGGAGCCCCTCGCCGGGCCTGATATCGACTCGGCCGATAGTGGTATGATTCACCCACTATGGCCTATGTGATTGCTCGACCATCGGGCGGCTGGGAGATACGCGAATCCCATGCGACCCCACGCGGCCCGCGCAGCCGGACGCTGGCGTTCTTTCGGTCGCTGACGCCGGAGGTGATGGCGAAGGCGCAGAGCCGCTCGGCCGGGAGGCTGGATGCGGCCGCGCTCCGCCGCGCGGCGGAGCGCGCCGGTGCGCCCATCCCGGCCTCCCGGGCGGATGGCGCCGCCGGGGATCTGCTGGCCGAGCTCGCCGCCGGCAGGCCGCCGCGGTCGACGCTGAGACGCCTGCTGCTCGATGGCCTGGAGCACCGGGACGATGGCCTGCTCGAGCGAGACGGCGACGTCAGGGAGCGGGATGGTCTGTTTCCGGAGAGGGGCGGCCGCCCCTCGGAGCGCCTCCCGGACAGCGTGCGGGCCGCGGCGGGGTGGATCGCCGCGACGCCTCAGCGGCGGGGCGAGGCGCTGCGCGACCTGCTGCTGCTCGCGGATCGGCTGCCGCGTAGACGGAGGCCGCCGGTGCTGGCGTTCCCCCCGATGCACTCGGCGCGGCGGTGAGCGAGCCGGCTCTGCCGGAGAAGATCCTCGCGGTCCACGCGAGCCTGACGGGGGCGCGCATCGGGCACGCGTTCGGGGGAGCGCTGGCGCTCGCTTATTACGCGGAGCCGCGGGCGACGATCGACATCGACATGAACGTGTTCCTGGCGCCGTCGTCGTGGAGCGCGGTGGAGGACGCGCTGGGCCCGTTGGGCGTGGCACCGCTGGACGGCGGCGTGACGAAGCGCGACGGACAGTGCCGGACGTGGTGGGGGGAGACTCCGATCGACCTGTTCTTCGCGTACGACGACATTCACACGGCGATGCGCCGCGCGGCGCGCACGGTGCCCTTCGGCGGCGACCGCCTGCCGGTGCTTGCGCCCGAGCACCTGCTGGTGTGCAAGGCGACGTTCGATCGCCCGAAGGACTGGCTGGACATCGAGCAGATGGTGGCCTGCGTCGAGGACCTCGACGTCGAGGAGATCCGATCCTGGCTGACCCGGATAGTGGGATCGACGGACCCTCGGATGCAGCGCTTGGAGCAGATCGTGGCCGAGCTGGCGCCGGGCTGAGGCGCGTCAGACGCGGGGCATGAACTCGGGGACGTCGAGCTCGTCGACGACGAGCCCTCCCCCGCCGCGCTCGCGCCTACCCGAGCCGGCCCCGGCGCGCTGGCCGCGCTCGCCGGAGATGCGTCCGGCCCGAACCTCGCGTCCGCGCTCCCCGGTGGGCTCGCGCAGCCGCCCGGCCTCGCCGCCGCGCTCGCCCCTCCGGGCTCCGCGGTCGTCGGCGTAGCCGGTGGCGACGACGGTGACCCAGACCTGGTCGGTGAGCTTTTCGTCGACCATGGCGCCGAAGATGATGTTGGCGTCGGGGTGGGCGGCCTCGGCGACGGCCTTGGCGGCCTCGTTGACCTCCCAGAGGGAGAGGTCGCGGCCGCCGGTGATGGAGAGCAGGATCGAGCGGGCGCCCTCCATGGAGGTTTCCAACAGCGGCGAGGAGACGGCCTGCATGGCGGCCTCGACGGAGCGGTGCTCCCCCCCGCTCCCCATGCCGATTCCCAGCAGGGCGTTGCCGGCGCCGGACATGATGGTGCGGACGTCGGCGAAGTCGAGGTTGATGAGCCCGGGAAGGGTGACGAGGTCGGAGATGCCCTGGACGCCCTGGCGCAGGACGTCGTCGGCGACGCGGAAGGCGTCGACCATGGAGGTCTGCTTGTCGAGGACGGAGAGGAGGCGGTTGTTGGGGACGACGATGAGGGTGTCGACCTCTTCGGCGAGCGCCCGGACGCCCTCGTCGGCCTGCTCGGCGCGGCGGGAGCCCTCGAAGCCGAAGGGCTTGGTGACGATGGCGACGGCGAGGGCGCCGACTTCGCGGGCGATGCGGGCGATGATGGGGGCGGCGCCGGTGCCGGTGCCGCCGCCGGCGCCGGCGGTGATGAAGATCATGTCGGAGCCCTTCAGGAGGGCCTTGGCGCGGTCGTAGTCGTCCATCGCGGCCTGGCGCCCGAGGCTGGTGTCCGAGCCGGAGCCCAGGCCGCGGGTGAGCTCGGCGCCGATGTGGAGGGTGATGTCGGCGGTCGACTGCTGCAGCGACTGGAGGTCGGTGTTGATGGCGAGGAACTCGACGCCGGCGACCTCGGCCTCGACCATGCGGTTGACGGCGTTGACGCCGGCGCCGCCGACGCCGACGACGCGGATGACGGGGTGGGCGAAGGAGCTGCCGCCCGAGCTGGGGGCGGGCGCGCCGACGGGCCTGGCCTCGTCGCGGGCGTAGACGTCGACGGCGGGCCCGGGGGCGGGGATGGCGGCGGGGGCGCCGTCCATGACGTTGGCGGGGATCTCGGAGGAGAAGACGTTGCGCAGCCGCTCGCGGGGACTGGGGACGCGGGGGGCGTCGTGGTCGGCGGGCTCGACGGCGTCGGCCGACTCGGACCTGGCGGCCCGGGACTTCGTCGGCTCCACCGACTCCCTCGGCTCCACCCTCGCCGCACCAGCGGCCGCTGTCTGGGGCTCGCCGACCGGCGCAGCGCGGTGCTCGGGCCCGGGCGGCTCGTCCGCCCGGGGCTGGTCGACGGGCGGCTCGCTCGGGGGCGGCGCGGCGGGCTCGGCCGCGAGGGGCTCGGGCTCGGGCGGACCCTGCTCCGGGGCGGCCTGCTCGGGCGCGGCGTGCCCGGACGCGGCCTGCTCAGACGCCGGGGGGTCCTGCTCTTCGGTCTTGCGGAAGAGGTCGGCGAGGGGCCCCTCGCGCATGGAGGCGCGTTTACCGTGGGGCGCCATGGGCGAGGACCTCCTGGGCGAGCTGGCGGTAGGACTGGGCGGCGACGCCGTCGGGCTCGTACTTCAGGACGGACATGCCCTTGACGGGAGCCTCGGCGAAGCGGACGGTCTTGCGGATGCGGGAGGCGAAGACGCGGTCGCCGAAGTTCTCCTCGAGGATCTCGATGGCCTCCTTGGCGTGGATGGTGCGGGAGTCGACCAGGGTGGGAAGGATACCCTCGATGTCGACGTCGGGGTTGAGGTTCTCGCGGATCATGGCGAGGGTGTTCTGGAGCTGGATGAGGCCGCGCATCGACAGATACTCGCACTGGACGGGGACGATGACCTTGTCGGCGGCGGTGAGGGCGTTGATGGTGAGCAGGCCGAGGCTGGGGGGGGTGTCGATGCAGATGAAGTCGTAGTCGTCGCGGATGGGCTCGAAGGCCTTCTGGAGGGAGCGCTCGCGGCCGATCATGGTGGACATGGCGATCTCGGCGCCGGCGAGGTCGATGGAGGCGCAGGCGACGTCGACCTCGCGGCGGCGGATGATCTCGCGGATGGAGGTCTTGTAGACGAGGACGTCGTACATCGACTTCTCGAGGGTGTCGGGGTCGATGCCCTGGGACATGGTGAGGTTGCCCTGGGGGTCCATGTCGACGCAGAGGACGCGATGCCCCTCCTCGGCGAAGGCGGCGGCGAGGTTGAGGGTGGTGGTTGTCTTGGCCACGCCGCCCTTCTGGTTGGCGAATGCGATGACCTTGGCCTTTCCTTGCACGGGGGCTCCGATTGCTCGAACGTTGAGAAAGCCGTCGCGGGGGTATTCGCAGAGACCCGGGGGATTCCTGCACGGGTGCGCGGGAAACGATGGCACTCCAGTCGGACGGCATAGGATCAGCCGATGGCGAGGCACGTGAAGCTGGGACGGCGGCTGGAGGGGATCGGGGTGGTGATCTGCGCGGGCCCGGGCGGGGTGGGCAAGACGACGACGGCGGCGGCGCTGGCGCTGGGCCTGGCGCGGGAGGGACGACGGGTGGCGGTGGTGACGATCGACCCGGCGCGACGGCTGGCGAGCTCGCTGGGGATGGGCGAGCTGGACAACGAGCCACGGCGGGTGGATGAGGCGCTTTTGGCAAAGCAGGGCGTGCGGCTGCGGGCGGGGGGCGAGCTGTGGGCGATGATGCTCGACGCGAAGGGGACGTTCGATGCGCTGATCTCCCGCCTGGCGCCGGACGCGGCGGCGCGGGAGCGGGTGCTGGGCAACCGGATCTACCAGGAGGCGTCGTCGGTGGTGGCGGGGACGCAGGAGTTCACGGCGGTGGCGAAGCTGTACGAGCTGCACCGGGAGGGCCGGTTCGATGTGATCGTGCTGGACACGCCGCCGTCGCGCAACGCGCTGGACTTCCTGGACGCGCCGGGCCGCATGCTGGGCTTCATGGAAGGGCGCGCGCTGCAGGTGTTCCTGGCCCCGGGCGGCCTGGCGGCGCGGGTGGTGGGACGGGGCACAGGCCTGGTGCTGTCGATGTTCTCGCGTTTCACCGGGGTGGACCTGCTGAGCGACCTGTCGGAGTTCTTCGGGGCGCTGGCGGGGATGGTCGACGGGTTCCGGGAGCGGGCGCACGGCGTGGAGCGGCTGCTGCACGACCCGGAGACCGCCTTTTTGCTGGTGAGCACGCCGGAGCCGGAGCAGGTGCGGGAGACGCTGTACTTCGCCGAGCAGCTGGCGGCGGCGGAGCTGCGGCGGGCGGCGGTGATCGTGAACCGGGTGCACGAGGAGGGGCTGCACGGCCACAGCGAGGCGGAGGTGCGGGAGATCCTGGCGGCCGAGCTCGGGGAGCCGCTGGCGGGGAGGGTGGCGGCGAACCTCGCCGACTTCGACGTCCTGGCCAGCCGGGACGCGGCGAGCGTGGCGCGGCTGCGGGAGGCGCTGAGCGAACCGGATCCGATCATCGTGCCGCAACTGGATCACGAGGTGTGCGACCTGGCGAGCCTTGAGCGGGTGGCGGAGCTGCTGTTGGCGTGAGCGGGCGGGACGGTGTCAGTCGGTCCGCCCAGGGTCGGGGCGGCGAGGTCGCTCAGCCGGCGTCGACGAGCACGGGCGACTCGGCGGTGGCGGGCTCGCGGTCGGCCTCCCCAGGAGCGGCGAGGATCTCGTCGGCGAGCCCGACGAGATCACGGTCGAGGTGCCCGCAGATGACGTCGCGCAGCAGGGCCCGGAGATGCCCGGCGAGCTCACGGACCTGCTCGTCGCCGTGGTCGTTCGCGATGGCGGTGCCGGCGACGACGGCACGCTCGAGGGCAATGGCGTTCTCGACGGCGCGGATCATGGCGCGGCGCTCGGCGGGGGCGGCGCAGAGGGCGGCGAGCCGCGGGGCCAGCAGCCCCTGGTACCCGTACCCGTCCCCGTCGGGTTCGAGCAGGGCGCGCAGGGCGAGGAGGTGGTCGCTGAGGGCGTCGTGCTCGGTGAGGCGCTCGCAGCCGATCTCGTAGCGGCGCAGCGCCCAGGCGAGCTCGCCCTCCTGGGGGGCGCGGCGGGCGATGAGGTTGCAGAAGGCGCGCAGCTCGTCCTCGTGGTCGGCGCCGACGAGGAGCATCCCGTGGGGCCGGCCGCCGCCGCCGAGGGCAACGGTGTTCCAGGGGCCGTCGCCAACGCGGGTCCAGGCGAGCGGGCCGAAGCTGATGCGGCCGTCGCCGAAGAGCCGCAGGGCGCGCAGGAGCTGGGCGAGCCGGTCGCGGGCGCGGGCGATGACCTCGCCGGCGTCGGGATCCTGGTGGCGACAGGCGACGAGGAGATGGCCTTGGTGGGCCTGGCGTCCGTCGAGCTGGGCCGGGTCGAGGGCGCCGTCGGGGATGCCGTCGACGTCGTCGGGTCGGACGAGGGTGAGCCCCGGCGCGAGGGGCAGCTCGGGCGAGCCGATGGCGAGCCCGTGGAGGGTGGCCAGGAGGGTGACCTCGGTTGGGCTGGCGTGGGCGGAGCTGTCGAGCCGCTCCAGGGTCGCCCGCAGGCGCTCGTCGTCCTGGGCGAGGCGGAAGTCGCTGTGCTCGGCGAAGACGTCCTGCAGGAGCATCCGCAGGGCGCCGTCGGCGCGGGCACCGCTGCCGCGACCCGCGGCGGCGCGGCTGGCGCCGGGCGCGGCCACCCCGGTGCCGCCGCGTCCGAGGAGGTAGCGGTCGAGCCCGTCGAAGGCGCCGAGGAGGTCGACGGCGGCGGCGTGGCTTGGCAGCCGGCGTAGGTCCGACCAGCGGTCGGCGATGAAGTCCCGGGTGAGGGGCCGGTAGCAGTAGAGCGCGGCGCGGTGCCCCCGGGCGGAGCGGGAGTCTAGCTCGAAGGGGACCTCGGCGCCGGCGTCGAGGTCGGCCTGGAGGCGGGCGGCGGCTTCCTCGACGAAGCGGGTGAGGGCTGTCTCGAGCTGGCGGGAGCGCATGGGGTCCCGACTTCGCCGGGACCGGGACGGCTCCTGCCCGGCGCAGCGGCGGTTGCAGGTCGGAGCGCCCGGGTGAGGCCAGGGCGATGGCCTCAGGCGATGGCCCCAGGCGATGGCCTCAGGCGATGGCCTCAGGCGATGGCGTGAGGGCGTCGCGGCGGAGAGCGCCGCGGCGATCCAACGAGCGTGGCATGCCGGAGCCGCCGATCTCAGGCGACGGCGGCGGCATCCGCGACGGCGGCTGCCTGGGGCTCGCCGAGGACGAGACCGCTGAGACGCTCGCGGCAGCCCTGGACGATCCAGCGCTCGCCGTAGACGCGCATGTCGTCGATGATGGGCAGCAGGGCGGTGCCCTTCTCGGTGAGGGCGTACTCGACGCGGGGCGGGACCTCGGGGTAGGTGTGGCGCTCTACGATCCCCTCCTCCTCCAGGGCGCGGAGCCGGAGGGAGAGGGTGCGGGGGCTGATGCCCTCCAGGGAGCGCTCGAGCTCGGAGAAGCGGGAGCGGCCCTCGGCGAGGTCGCGGATGAGGAGCAGGGTCCACTTGCCGCAGACGATGTCGGCGGTGCGGCAGACGGGGCAGGCGGGATCGACGGCCATCCCTTTACTTTACCAAGTGAAGTAGAGGGGGCTCAGACGGTAAGTGGCGGGGACTCAGACGGCGGTCAGCGGCGGCCGGGCGGGGGCGGGTGCCTGCCCCCCGGGCGACTGCTGGGGAGCCGCGGCCGGTGGCTGTCCCCCTCCGGGGCTTCCCCCGGGCGGGGCACCCCCGACCGGGGGCTGCCCGGCTCCCCCACCCCCGGCGGCGGCGCGCTGGGCGTGGGCGACGTCGTCCATGGTGGTCCCCTTGCGTCCGTCGGCCTGGACGAGGAGCTTGAAGTCGTGGGGGCTGGAGGCGACCTTCATGGCGTCGTCGATGGTGACGCGGCCGGCCTTGAGGTGGCCGAAGAGGGCCTGGTCGAAGGTCTGCATGCCGTAGTAGCCGCCTGACTCGATGACTTCGGTGAGCTTGCCGGTCTGGGAAGGGTCCTGGATCATGTCGCGGACGCGGCCGGTCATGCGGAGGATCTCGCAGACGGCGACGCGCCCCCCGCCGGCGCCGGGGACGAGGCGCTGGGAGATGACGCCCTTGACGGTGCCGGCGATCATGGAGCGGGCCTGGTCGTGCTGGTGGGGCGGAAAGAAGTCGAGCATGCGGTTGATGGACTCCATGGCGTCGACGGTGTGGATGGTGGAGAGCACGAGGTGGCCGGTCTCGGCGGCGGAGAGGGCGGTCTGGACGGTCTCCTCGTCGCGCATCTCGCCGACGAGGATGACGTCGGGGTCCTGGCGCAGGACGCGGCGCAGGGCGCGCTTGAAGGAGGCGGTGTCCATGCCGACCTCGCGCTGGTTGATGACGGAGCGCTTGTCCTGGTGGACGAACTCGATGGGGTCCTCGATGGTGACGATGTGCTTGGCCATGGTGTCGTTCATGTGGTCGATCATGGCGGCGAGCGTCGTGGACTTGCCGGAGCCGGTGGTGCCGGTGAGCAGGACGATGCCGCGCTCCTCCTCGGCGAGCTCGCGGATGACGTCGGGGAGGGAGAGCTCGGCGATGGTGCTGATCTTGTGGGGGATGGCGCGGCAGGCGAGGGAGATGACGCCGCGCTGGCGGAAGGCGTTGATGCGGTAGCGGGCGACGCCGGTGATCTCGAAGGAGAAGTCGACCTCGTGCTCGTCGGAGAATTCCTGGAGCTTGGTGGCGTCGTGGAGGAGATCGTGCAGGGCGCGCTCGGTGTCCTCGGCGCTCAGCGGCTCGGCCTGCTCGTCGGGGGCGAGGTTGCCGTGGACGCGATACAGCGGCGGGGCGTCGACCTTCAGGTGCAGGTCGGAGCCCTTGCGCGCGACAAGCTCCCGCAAGGCTGCCTGCACGTCGAACATGGGGTGGCATC
>Ga0335072_10001972_pt1 | contig 32447 bp, 32 predicted proteins | sample Lox_Sample_21_FD_206725 | JGI IMG/M metagenome (GOLD analysis project Ga0335072, IMG submission 206725) | Soil microbial communities from Loxahatchee National Wildlife Refuge, Florida, United States - Lox_Sample_2.1 | ecosystem: Environmental > Terrestrial > Soil > Wetlands | place: USA...
CTTCAGCGTGAAGCCGGAGATCGACCCGGCGATTTTCGAGCCCGAGCACCCGAGGTCTTCGGCGCTCGAAGCGAGCGAGAGCTTGTCGGTCGGCTTGCCGTTCGTCGCCAGCGTCCCTTTTTGCAAGACGTCGAGACAGCCTCCTTCGAACTCCATCGAGACGGTCACCCCCGTTCCCGGCGCCGCGCGTTCGAACGGGATGCCGCCCTTCAGCCAGAGCACCGGCTTCGCCGCCGACGCGCCGGCCGCCTGCACGCCGAGCGCGAGTACGAGCAGAGCGCATCCTGCGATCACCCTTGACCTCATGTCATCCCCCCAGTTGTTGTTGGCTGGGCGAACGATTCGCCCACGTCGACCGATCATACGCCCGCGGGAACCGGCGGCAGTCGTCGTGTCGCTCCCGGGGCTCGGCTCAGCCGCGGCTGAAGCGGCGGCCCGCCACCGGCGAGACCGTCTCGTCCATGCCGGCGCCGTTCGCGCCGTTCGTCCCGGCGCCCGCACCCGCGGGCTCCATCTCCGATGACGGCGCCAGCATCGAGTCCAGCACCTCCGCCGCGCTCGCGTCGTTCTCCGCCGCCGCGGCTTCCAGCGCCGCGATCCGCTCCGGCGTCATCGCCGTGGTGTCCTCGTTCTGCTCCAGCCACTCGCGCGCCTCCGCGGCCGCGGTCTCGTCGCGCTGGACCGTCTTGCCCGCCGCGTAGTAGCGGTCGATCTCCTTGAACAGCTCCTCCACCAGCTGCTCGGTCGGGACCTTCTTCAGCGGCTCGCCCTTGCTGTAGATCATGCCCATGTCTTTCGCGCCCGTGATCCCGAAGTCGGCATGGCGCGCCTCGCCGATCCCGTTCACCGCGCAGCCCAGCACCGAGACCTCGATCGGGTCCTCGTAGGCTTCCAGGCGCTGCTCCACTTCCATCACCACGCGGTCCATGTCGAACTGCAGGCGCCCGCAGGTCGGGCACGCGATCAGGTCCGGGCCGCGCTGGCGCAGCTTCAGCGCCTTCAGGATCTCCCAGGCGACCTTCACCTCCTCCTCGGCGTGGAACGTCGAGAGCGAGATCCGGATCGTGTCGCCGATCCCGTCCGCCAGCAGCGTGCCCAGGCCCACCGCCGACTTCAGCGAGCCCGACCACTTCGTGCCCGCCTCCGTCACGCCCAGGTGCAGCGGGTAGGGAATCCGCTCCGACAGCAGCCGGTTCGAGGCGATTGTGTTCGGCACCGACGTCGACTTCATCGAGACCTTGAAGTTCTCGAACTGCAGGCGCTCCATCAGCTCGACCGTCTCGGTCGCCGCCGTCACCAGCGCCTCCACCGGGTTCTCGTACTCCAGCTCGCGCAGGTGCTTCGGCAGCGAACCCGAGTTCACGCCCACCCGCAGCGGCGTGCCGCGCTGCTTCGCCAGCGCGATCACCTCCGCCACCTTCTCCGGCCCGCCGATGTTGCCGGGGTTCAGGCGCACGCAGTGCGCCCCCGCTTCGATCGCCTTCAGCGCCAGCGTGTGGTTGAAGTGGATGTCCGCGATGATCGGGATCGGGGAGTCCGCCACGATCGTCTTCAGCGCCTCGGCGTCCTGCTCGCGCGGGACCGCCACGCGCACGATGTCCGCCCCCGCCTCCGCGACCGTGCGGATCTGCTCCATCGTCGCCGCCAGGTTCGCCGTCTCGGTCTTCGTCATCGTCTGCACCGCAACGGGCGCCCCGCCCCCGATCGGGACCGGGCCCACGTGTATCTGACGCCGCGAAGCCATGTTCCCCATTGTACGGACGGGCCTTGCGCAACCGTGAAAGCCCTGTAAATGGGCGCCTCGACGGTCAATACGCTGCTGCCATGACAGAGAACGTCTACGCCACCGCGCGCGGGCCGCTCGCACGGCTGGCCTCTCCCCTCGCCGCCCGCGCCCGCGCCCGCCGCCACGCCCAGTTCTTCGCGCTCACGCGCCTGGCCCCCGGCGCGCGCGTGCTGGACCTCGGCTGCGGGCGGATCGGGCTGCGCGCACAGGAGCCGCAGCTCGACATCACCGGCGTCGACGTCCAGCCGCGCCCCGAGTACCCCGGCCCCTTCGTGCAGGCCGATGCCGCGGAGGGCCTGCCCTTCGCCGACCGCGAGTTCGACCTCGTCTACTGCTCGAGCGTCGTCGAGCACGTGCCCCCCGCCCGCCGCGAGGCCTTCGCCGCCGAGCTGCGCCGCGTCGGCCGCGGCTTCTACGTGCAGACCCCCGCCTTCTCCTTCCCCGTCGAGCCGCACGCGCTGCTGCCCTTCGCGCACTGGCTCCCCGCCGGGCCGCGCAGGCACTACTGGCGGCTCGGCGCCGCCGGGAGCTGGGAGGAGATCTCGCTGCTGCGCCGCCGCGAGGTCGAAGTGCTGTTCGGCATGCCCGCCCGCCCCGAGCGCTTCTGCGGGCTCGTCAAGAGCTGGGTCTGCGTGCGCGCCGTTCCCTAGCCGCCCAGGCGGCCGATGTCGTTGCTGACGCCGTTGATCACCAGGAACGCCAGCAGCAGGATCCCCACCGTGCTGTAGCGGTACATCGCCGCCAGCGAGATCCGCCTGCCGCGCAGCTTCTCGCCCAGCGACCAGACGATGTGCCCGCCGTCCAGCGGCAGGAACGGGAACAGGTTGATCACCGCCAGCACCAGCGAGATGTAGCCCAGGAACACCAGCGCCACCCCGGGACCCGCCACCACCGTTTCGTGCGCCGTCTTCGTGATCCCCACGATGCTGCTCACTTCGTGGCGCGTCTTCGAGCTCGTCAGCGCTTTGAAGAAGCCCGTCAGCGTGCCCGTCGTCGCATGCCACATCACCGAGACCGCGCTGCTCGCCGCCTGCGCGGCGCCGAAGTCCTTCGCCACCACGCCGAATTGCACGCCGATCAGCATCCGCCCGCTCGCCTTGCTGTAGCGCGGATAGAGCGTCACGTGCAGGGTCCTGCCGTCGCGCAGCACCGTCAGCACCGCCGGCGTGCTCGCGCGGCAGCCGTCCGTCGCCACGCCCGCGCAGCGGTGCGCGTCGATCCGCGTGCGCGTCGCTTCGCCCGAGATCCGCGCGCCGTCCACCGCCAGGATGCGATCGCCCTCGCGCAGCGCGCCCGCCGCCGGCTCGCCCCGCTCGATCGCCTGCACCTGCGAGCTCGCCTGGATCGCTTCCGTCGCCGGGTCCAGTTTGTAGAGCGCCGTCGAGCCCGTGAGGCTGCCCGACATCAGGATCGCCCAGAACAGCACGAACGCGATCACGAGGTTCACCCCCGGACCCGCCGCGATCACCGCGATCCGCTTCCACGGCGCCAGCATCGAGTAGCCGTGGACCGCCACCCGCAGGTCCACCCCCCGCAGCTCCTCCGGGCTCATCCCCGTGATCTTCACGTAGCCCCCCGCCGGGATCGCGCCCAGCGCGTACTCCGTTTCGCCCAGTTTGAAGCGCGCCAGCGTCGGCGGGAAGAACAGCGAGAAGCGCTCCACCCGCATGCCCACCAGCTTCGCCACCGTGAAGTGCCCCAGCTCGTGCAGCACCACCAGCAGCACGATGCCCAGGATCGTCAGGATCCAGCTCATTCAGAGCCAGTTTCGCAGGCGCCCGCCCCGGACCCGGCAGTTCGCGCCGGCACGCGCCGCCCGGCAGTCATATCGGCGGAGCGTCAGCGGAGCCTCATCGAAAATCAGGACAGCGCCACCACGAGGCCCGAGGCCAGCTCACGCGCCCGGCGGTCCGCTTCGTACAGCGACTCGAACGCCCGCACCGGCTCCGAGCCGAGCTCCGTCAGCGTCTGCTCGATCACCTCCGCGATCCCCAGGAACGGCAGCCGTCCCTCCAGGAACGCGTACACCGCCACCTCGTTCGCCGCGTTCAGCACGCACGGCGCCGTTCCGCCGGCGCTCGCCGCCTCGCGCGCCAGCCGCAGGCAGGGGAAGGCGTCGAGGTCCACCGCCTCGAACGTCAGCTCTCCGATCGCCGCCAGGTCCAGCGGCTCCAGGCCCAGGTCAACGCTCTCGCCCGCGTGGAGCGCGTAGGAGATCGCGATCCGCATGTCGCGCGGTCCCATGTGCGCCAGCATCGCGCCGTCCGCCAGCCCGATCAGCCCGTGGATCAGCGACTGCGGGTGCACCACCACGTCGATCCGCTCGTACGGCGTCCCGAACAGGTGGTGGGCCTCCATCAGCTCAAGGCCCTTGTTCATCAGCGTTGCCGAGTCGATCGTGATCTTGCCCCCCATCGCCCAGGTCGGGTGCGCCAGCGCCTGCTCCACCGTCACCTCCGAGAGATCCGCGCGCGTGCAACCGCGGAACGGGCCGCCGCTCGCCGTGATCGTCAGCCGCTCCACCGAGCCCGGCGGCTGGCCCGCGATCAGCTGGTGCAGCGCCGTGTGCTCGGAGTCCACCGGCACCAGCCGCGCGTTCGTCGCCTCCGCCAGCGCCGTCACCAGCTCGCCCCCCACCACCAGCGACTCCTTGTTCGCCAGCGCCAGGTCGATCCCCTCGCCCAGCGTCGCCACCGTCGGGCCGAGCCCCGCCGAGCCCACCAGCGCGTTCAGCACCAGGTCCGCGCCCGATTCCACCACCAGGCTCACCAGGCCCTCCGCGCCCGCCAGCACGCGGCCGCCCGTCCACGCCTCCGCCGCCCGCGCCGCCGCGTCCACGTCCGCCAGCGCCACCCGCGTCACATCGTGCGCCCGCGCCTGCGCCAGCAGCTCCTCCCAGGAGCCCTGCGCCGACAGCCCCACCACTTCCAGCTCCGGCTCGCGCGCGCACACGTCCAGCGCCTGCGTGCCGATCGAGCCTGTCGAGCCCAGGATCAGGATGCGCTTCGGCTCGCTCACCCCGCCGACGCTACAGCAAGCGCCGCCTGAAGCGTCGCTGTGCAGTCGATGCCCACGACGCGAAAGCGCCCGCGCGGGCGGCCGGCCACGGAGGGAGCCGGCCGCGCTCGCGCGGGCGCTGTTGCCGCTGCGTTCGCTAGCTCATCCGCGGGTCCACGTACAGACCCGAGAGGTGGTAGTCGCCCCGCGACAGGTTCGCGAACACGAAGCGCACTTCGCGCGTGCCTTCTTCGCTGCCGCCCAGCTGCGGCTTCACGTTGAACTGGTTCGACAGTTCCCAGCCCGCGTTCTTCTTCGCCGTCAGCTGGCCCACCGGCAGGCCCAGGGGAACGCCGAGCGACAGGCCGCTCACCGGTTTCGCGTTCGCGTAGAACACGCCCACCGTCACGCCGCCGCCTTGGCCTTCGGCGTTTTCGATGTACGCGCGCGCCGTCGGGTACTGCAGCGTCACGCACACCGGGGGGCTGATCGCGATCGAACCCGTCGGCATGTCCAGCACGCCGCCCGTGCTGCCGTCCGGACGCGTCGCTTCCGCGATCTGGGCGCCGTTTTTCAGGTCCCAGCCTTCTTCGGGCCCGTTGAATTCACTGCCTTCCACCAGCGTGTAGTAGTTGTCGTCCTTCAGCGCTTCGAACGGCTGCGCGAACGTCTGGCCCGGGCAGACCGCGAGTTCCTTGTTCATCTTCGCCGAAGCGGGGTTCACTTCCGGCCCGGGGCCCCTCGTCGCGGGGACGGGGGCCGCCGCGGGTGCCGGCGCCGCCACCGGTGCGGCGGGCGCCGCGAGCGCGGGCGCCGCCGCGAACGCCGTGAGTCCTGCACAGACGCCTGCCAGGCAGACGAGCTTCCCTGCGAATCCCTTCTTGTTCACTGCCGTGGTGCGAGACGAAGACATTTCATCCTCCGTGACGTGCCACTGGCGACCGAGCTATCTCAATCCTTGAGACCTCTGGCTTTGCGTCCCCGCCTCACGACGGGTTTGCCTTTTTCAGTTGCGGTTGTTTATTGCTTGCACAGCACTATCGGGACGACGCGGCTGCCCCTTAAGGACGACGGACGTGTGTTCGAGTTGACAGCCCGATCCGCCCCGTTGGCGGGCAGGGCGTAGCGCCGACGTCGAAGGAGCCGAGGCCGCGAGCATCCCACCTGGCCAGTCGTCCTCTTCGGGCAAAGTTGTCTAATGGTCAACCCCCGGCGCGGGCGATACGACCGCGACGCATGTCCCACACCGCGATCGAATCGGCCAACCGCAGCCGCGACTACTACGCCCGGCGTGCCCGGCGCATGGACCGCGTGCACGTCCGCGGCGCGCTGCTCGTCGGCGGCGCCTACCTGCTGGCCGCCGGAGCCCTCGCCCTCGCCGCCGGGGTCGGGCGCGTATCCGTCGGCACCGCGCTGCTCTACGTGCTGGCAATCGCCGTCGCCGGAAACTTCCGCTTCGACGTCGGCGCCGGCTTCACCGTGCCCACCCAGGCCGTGTTCGTACCGATGCTCTTCGCCCTCCCCGCCGCCGTCGTGCCGCTGCTCGTGCCCGCCGGCCTCGCGCTCGGGATGGCGCCGCAGATCGCCCGTCGCGAGCTGACCCCCGACTGGCTGCTCACCGCGCTCGCCAACAGCTGGTTCGCCGTCGGCCCCGCGCTCGTGCTCGTGCTGTTCCACACGCACGAGCCCAACAGCCGCTGGGGGGTGCTGCTGCTCGCGCTGCTCGCCCAGTTCACCTGCGACTTCCTCGCCAGCGCCGTGCGCGAGCGCCTCTACCGCGGCCCCGGCGTCCGCGAGCTACTCGCCGAGTACCGCTCCGTCTACGCGATCGATCTCGCCCTCTCCGCGCTGGGCCTGCTCGTCGCCGACGCCGCCATCGTCGCCCACGACCAGCTCGCCGTGCTACTGATCGCGCCGCTGTTCGCGATGCTGCGGCTGTTCTCGCGCGAGCGCCACGAGCGCCTGCGCCAGCTCGCCGAGCTCGGCGACGCCTACCAGGGCACGGCGCTGATGCTCGGCGACGTCGTCGAGGCCGACGACGCATACACCGGCGAGCACTGCAAGGGCGTCGTCGCCCTCTCGCTCGCCGTCGCCGCCGAGCTCGGGCTCGACCCCGACCGAACCCGCAACGTCGAGTTCGGCGCGCTGCTGCACGACGTCGGCAAGCTCTCCGTGCCGAACGAGATCATCAACAAGCCCGGCCCGCTCGACGACGAGGAGTGGGAGATCATCAAGCGCCACACGATCGAGGGCCAGCGGATGCTCGAGCGGATCGGCGGCTTCATGAGCCACATCGGGCTGATCGTGCGCGGCTCGCACGAGCGCTGGGACGGGGGCGGGTATCCCGACGGGCTCGTCGGGGAGCAGATCCCCCTCGAGTCACGGATCGTCGCCGCCTGCGACGCCTTCAACGCCATGACCACCACGCGCTCCTACCGGCGGGCCATGGCGCCCGAGGACGCCCGCGCCGAGCTGCTGCGCTGCGCCGGCTCGCACTTCGATCCCGGGGTCGTGCGCGCGCTGCTCGCCGTCGTCGCGCGCGAGGAGCCTCAGGGTGCAGCGATCGATGCGGCGGTCGAGGAGCCTCGCTTCGCCCCCGACGAGGCGTCGGCGCCGGCGCGCGCCGCCTACGTATAGGCCGCCCAGACGTAGTAGCCCACCACCGCCGCGAACAGCACCGCGTCCAGCCGGTCGAGCGCCCCTCCGTGCGCCCCGAACAGCCCACCCGAGTCCTTCGTCCGCGCTTCGCGCTTCACGAACGACTCGAACAGGTCGCCGATCGGGGCCACAAGCGCAACCGCGACGCCGAGCACGATCGCGTGCGTGCCCGGCAGCCATTCCTGGTAGCGCCCCGCGATCCAGACGCCCAGCACCGTGCAGAGCATCCCGATCAAAAGGCCCTCCACCGTCTTGTTCGGCGAGACCGTCGGCGCCAGCGGCCGCCGGCCGAACAGCCGGCCGCCGAAGTAGGCGCCGGTGTCGCCCAGGAACGTCCCCACCAGCACATCGATCACGATCCCCAGGCCGTGCGGCAGCCCGCGCAGCAGCACCGCGTGCGCGAGCCCCAGCCCGATCCAGTAGATCCCCAGCAGCGTCACCGACAGCCCGCCGACGCTCGGGTGGGGCTGCAGCAGCGTCAGCCCGAACAGCAGCGGCAGCGCCGCCGCCAGCACCAGCAGCACCTGGAACTGGTCGCCGTAGTTCGCCGCGAGCAGGAGGCCCGCCAGCGCGATGAAGCCCGCCAGGCGCACGGGGTGCGCCCGCGCGAACATCCCGTACAGCTCGTGCAGGCAGAAGCAGCCCAGCACGAACAGGCCGAACGTGAAGATCGCGCCACCCTCGATCACCAGGAACAGCGCCACGGCGATCGCCGGGATCGCCGCCAGCACACGGGCGCTGACGTCCGAGCGCTGGGATGCCTCGCCGTCCTTCACCGGCCGCCGGCGCACGAGCGGGCCACCCGGCCGGCGCAGGCCGCCGCCGCGAGCGGGCCGCCTGCGCCCGCGCCCGCTGCGTCCCGCGGGGGTGCTCGCCCCGCCGCTAGAGGAGGCCATCGGCCCCACCACCCGCCATCAGGCCCACCGCGCGGCCTTCACCGCGCCCCGAAGCGCCGCCGGCGCCGGGAGAACTCAGCCAGCGAGTCCGCGAGCGCCTCGCGCGAGAAGTCGGGCCACAGCTCCTCGCGGAAGATCAGCTCCGAGTAGGCGGACTGCCACAGCAGGTAGTTCGACAGCCGCTGCTCGCCGCTGGTGCGGATGATCAGGTCGGGGTCGTGCATCTCCGGCGCGTACAGGCACGCGCGGAAGTCCTCCTCGGTGCCGCCCTGAAAGCGCGCCGCGGCATCCATGATCTCGGCGCGCCCCCCGTAGTTGAAGGCGACGAACAGCGTGATCCGCTCGTTCTGCGCCGTCAGGTCTTCCGCCCAGCGCATCCGCTCCACGAGCTGCTCGGAGATCCCGTCGCGGCGCCCGACGAAGCGCATCCGCACCTGCTCCTCGTGCAGCTCCGGCGTCTCGCCCGCGATCCGTGCCGAGAACATCTCGAACAGCCCCGAGACCTCCTCCGCGGGGCGCGACCAGTTCTCGGTCGAGAACGAGTACACCGTCAGCTCCTTGACGCCGAACTCCGCGGCGTCGCGCAGCCGTGCCTTGACGGTGTCGGCCCCGGCGCGGTGCCCCTCGTTCACGGGGACTCCGCGCTGGCGCGCCCAGCGGCCGTTGCCGTCGGTGATGATCGCGATGTAGCGCGCCGAAGGCAGCGCCTCCTCCTGCTGCTGCGAGGACGGCTCGCCCGCCGGTCGCCCGGCTCGCAGATCGGTGGCCGACGCCGGATGCTCGGCGGCCGCCATCAGACTTCGAGGATCTCTTTTTCCTTGGCCTTCAGGACCTCGTCGAGGTCGCTGACGCGGCTGTCGGTCAGCTTCTGCAGCTCGACCTCCGCGCGGTGCTCGTCGTCGGAGGAGGCCTCGCCCTCGGCCTTCAGCTCGCGCAGCTGCTGCATCGTGTCGCGGCGCACGTTGCGAATCGCCACGCGCCCCTCCTCGGCGAGGTTGCGCACGACCTTCACCAGGTCCTTGCGCCGCTCCTCGGTCAGTTCCGGGACCGCCAGGCGCACGACGTTGCCGTCGTTGGAAGGGTTCAGGCCGACATCCGACTCGTTGATCGCCTTCTCGATCGCCTTGATCGAGGACTTGTCGTAGGGCTGCACCGTCAGCAGGCGCGCTTCCGGCGCCGAGATCGTCGCCAGCTGGTTCAGCGGCGTCATCGCGCCGTAGTAATCGACCACGATACGGTCCAGCAGCGCCGGGCTCGCGCGGCCCGTGCGCACCGTCGAGAACTCGTGCTGTGCCGACTCCGCGGACTTGTGCATGCGCTCGCGCGCGTCCTCCAGCAGTTCGTCGATCATGCCCTCAGCTGCCATCGGCCTCTCCTTCGGGTGTCGCCACCAGCGTTCCCACGCGCTCGCCGGAGATTATCCTCGCCAGCGCGGTGTCGTCGTCCATGTTGAAGACGTTCAGCGGCATGTGGTTCTCCATGCAGAGCGCCAGTGCCGTCGAGTCCATCACCCGCAGGCGCCGCTCCAGCGCCTCCATGTGCGTGATCTGCGGGATGAACTCCGCCCCCGGATCGATGGCCGGATCGGCGGTGTAGACGCCCTCCACCCCGTTCTTCGCCATCAGGATGATCTCCGCGTGGATCTCCGCCGCGCGCAGCGCCGCGGCGGTGTCGGTCGTGAAGAACGGGTTGCCGGTGCCCGCCGCGAAGATCACCACCCGCCCCTTCTCCAGATGGCGCATCGCGCGGCGGCGGATGTAGGGCTCGGCGACCTCCGAGACGCCCAGCGCCGAGAGCACGCGCGTGTCGGTGTCGACCTTCTCGAGCGCGTCCTGCAACGGGAGCGCGTTCAGCACCGTCGCCAGCATCCCCATGTAGTCGGCGGTCGCGCGGTCCATCCCCGCCGCGGCGCCCTGCATCCCGCGGTAGATGTTGCCGGCGCCGCACACGATCGCCACCTCGACCCCCTGGTGGCGGACCTCGGAGACCTGTTTCGCGACCGCGGCCAGGCGCTCGGGGTCGGTGCCGTACTCCAGCGACCCCATCAACGCCTCGCCCGAGAGCTTCAGCAGGATCCGTTTGAAGGCAGGGGCCTCGGCCATTCGGGGCAAGCCTACTCAGTCGCGGCGCGCGGAGCCGAGCGCAGTCGGAGTGGTTGTCGAATTGCGCTTGCCGATAGCAATTGTCCATACACGAGCCGTCGCGGACCGTTCGCCGAGCGCCTGGCGTGGCCGCCTGTATATACAACTGCTATCGGCGACGCGAAAACGACTCCCCGAACTGTCGCCTTTAGGTTCGGGGAGCGGCGGGGCGAGTGCGGCACAAGGGACGGGGCGCAGCGCAGCGGAGCGGGCTACTGCCCGATGGCGAAGCGCACGAACCGCCGAATCACGACGTTCTCGCCGGTCGTGGCGGTCAACTCGTCGCGCAGCTGCTGCACGGTCTTGCCGTCGAACTTCGGGTTGTGCATCTCCTGCTCGAGCAGCACGATCGTCTCGTACCAGGAGTCGAGCTTGCCGGAGACGATTTTCTCCCGCACGTTCTCGGGCTTGTCGGCGGCTTCCTGCTCGTAGATCTTCGCCTCCGACTCGCGCACGTCCTCGGGCACGTCCTCGCGGCTGACGTACTTGACCGTCGGCGTCGCGGCGATCTGGAGCGCGACGTCGCGGGCGAACTGGACGAAGTCGTCGTTCGTCGCGACGAAGTCGGTGTTGCAGTCGACCTCGATCAGCACGCCGACCTTGGCGCCGGCGTGGATGTAGGACTGGACCGTTCCCTCCGTCGCCTGGCGTTCGCCGAGATCCTGGATCTTCTTGCCCTGCTTCAGGCGCAGGATCTCGATCGCCTTGTCCATGTCGCCCTCGGCCTCGGTGAGGGCTTTCTTGCAGTCCATCATCCCGGCGCTCGTGCGCTCGCGCAGCGCCTTCACGTCCTTCGCGGAAATCTCAACGGTGCTCATTGCTGCTGTGCCTCCTCGGCCGGCTGCTCGGCCGGCGCGTTCTCGTCAGTTGTCTGCGGAGCCGCGGGCGCAGGCGCCGGGGCCGGCGCCTCGGCCTGGCTCTCGGCCGCGGTCTCGGGCGCCGCGGAGGTGGGCTTGTCGGGCCGGCGCTGGTCGGCGCTTGCGTTCATCGGCGTCACCGACTCGCCCTGCGGCTCGAGCGTCGCGGGGTTCGCGGGCGGCTGCACGGGCGTCGAGTCGGTCGCCGGCTGCTGCGCCGCGGCCGCGGCAGCGGCCTGTTCGGCGGCGGCTTTCTCGGCCGCGGCCTTCTCGTCGGCTTCTTTCTTGGCCTGTTCCTCGGCCTCGCGCTTGGCCTGCTCTTCGGCCTCGCGTTTCGCGCGCGCTTCGGCCTCGGCTTTCGCGCGTTCCTCGGCTTCTTTGCGCGCCTTCTCCTCCTCGGCGCGGAAGACGGCGTTGCCCTCCTGGACCACCTGCCCGATCGCCTGCGTGATCAGCGCGCAGGAGCGGATCGCGTCGTCGTTGCCGGGGATCACGTAGTCGATCCCGTCGGGGTCGCAGTTGGTGTCGACCAGGCCGATGATCGGGATCCGCAGGCGGCGCGCCTCTTTGACGGCGATCTCCTCGGTCTTCAGGTCGATCACGAACATCGCGTCGGGGACGCGCTGCATGTTCTTGACGCCGCCAAGGTTCGCCCGCAGCTTCGCGAGGTCGGCCTGGGCGGCCATCCGCTCGCGCGTCGGCAGCAGGCCCAGCTGTCCCTCGCTCTCGTAGCGTTCGAGGTCGTGCAGGCGGCGGATGCGCTGGCTGATCGTCTCGAAGTTCGTCAGCAGGCCACCGAGCCAGCGGTGGTTGACGTAGGGCATCTGCGCGGAGTCCGCGACGTCCTTGATCGTGTCGCGCGCCTGCTTCTTGGTGCCCACGAACAGCACGACGCCGCCACGGTGGGCGAGGTCGGAGGCAAACGTCTGCGCCTGCTCGAGCAGCCCCTGCGTCTTGACGAGGTCGATGATGTAGTTGCCGCCCCGCTCGCCGAAGATGAAGCGGCGCATCTTGGGGTTCCAGCGGCGCGTCTGGTGACCGAAGTGAACGCCGGCCTCCAGCAGCTCCGCGATGCCTACTTGAGCCACGAGCTTCTCCCTTGATTTTTTGATGATGTGACTCCGTCACCTCGGATCGCGGACCCGGCTGTGACGACGGCTGTCGCTGTGCCGGGCAGGGCCGCGTCCGACGCGGACGGGGGTTGGATTTCTGGACCGCTCAGGATAGCCGTTCGGCGCTTTCCAGCGCCTCCGACAGGTCGCCCGGCAGCGGTGAGGAGACCTCGATGGCGGCGCCGGTGACCGGATGCGCGAACGCGAGCCGCGTCGCATGCAGGAACTGCCTTTGCAGGCCGAGCGCGCCCTCGCCGCCGTACTCGGGATCGCCGGCGACCGGATAGCCGATCGCCTGCAGGTGCACGCGGATCTGGTGCGTCCTGCCCGTCTCCAACTTCAGCCGCAGCAGCGAGTGGCGCGCGAGCGCGCGCTCGAGCTCGAAGTGCGTGCGCGCTTCGCGCGCGCCCGCGCCGCCCACGGCCATGCGCGTGCGCACGCGCGGGTCGCGTCCGATCGGCGCCTCGATCGTGCCGCTGCGGGCGGGCGGTCGCCCGATCACGAGCGCCAGATATTCGCGTTCGATCTCGCGGCGCGCCAGCGCTTTTTGCAGGGCGGCGTGCGCCTGCTCGGAGCGGGCCACGACCAGCAGTCCGGAGGTGTCGCGGTCAAGGCGATGGACGATCCCGGCGCGCTCGGGGTCACCGCCCGTCGGGACGGCGGCGCCGGGGTTCTCGGCCGCGCTCGCGGCGAGCAGCTGCGAGAGCGTGTCCTCGCGGTGCCCCTTCGCCGGATGCACGACGACGCCCGGCGCCTTGTCGACGACGAGCAGATGCTCGTCCTCGTACGCGACCGCGAACGGCGGCGCCGGCTCGTCCTCGCCGCTCACGTCTCTGCGCGCCGCGCCGCATGGCGGGCATGGTCGATCACCAGGAACAGGATCAGCACGCCGAGCGTGATCGACATATCCGCGAGATTGAAGGGCGGCCAGCCGAGCGGGAGCTTGATGAAGTCGGTCACCGAGCCGACGCGCACGCGGTCGATCACGTTGCCGATCGCCCCGCCGACGAGCATCCCCGTCGGCAGCCAGATCAGCCGCTCGCGGCTGTGCAGCGCGAAGTAGACCAGCAGCGCCAGCAGCGCGATCGCGATCAGCACCGTCACGGCGGTGTGGCTGCCGGGCAGGAAGCCGAACGCGACGCCGTGGTTGCGCGTGTTCACGAGGTCGATGCCCGGCAGCACTTTGCGTTCTTCGCCCTGGGCGATGCCGGCGTTGACGGCGTGCTTTGAGAGCTGGTCCGCCGCGACGACGATCACGAGCACCAGCGCGGCGCGCACCCATGGGCCGGCGGCGGCGCGCATCGGCGGCTCAGCCGTGGATCAGGGTGCGGACGATGACGGAGTTCAGGACCTGAAGCGTCACGATCGCGAGGATCGGGCTGAAGTCCAAGCCGCCGAAGGACGGTATCCAGCGCCGGAAGATGCTCAGGAAGGGCTCGCAGATATCGCGCAGGAAGCCGAGCACCGCGTCGGTCGTGCGCGAGTACGGCGGCCGCACCCCGACCGAGAACAGCAGCTGGATCACGATGTAGAGGATGATCAGCAGCGTGTAGACGTAGATCACCGTCGAGACGTAGTCGGCGATCTGCGTGCGGGCGCTCGCCAGCGGCGCGGCCACCAGCGAGATCGCCGCCGCCATCTTCAGGACCCCGGCAGCACGGCGTCGAGCGCATCGCTGAAGGCCGCGCGAATGCCCCCGCGCTCGAGCGCGTCGACGCCGCGGGCGGTCAGCCCGCCCGGCGAGGAGACCTCGCGACGCACCGCGACGGTGTCATAGCCGCGCCGGCGCAGCAGCTCCGCGGTGCCCGCCAGCGTCTGCACCACCAGCTCGGCGCCCTGCGCCGCCGGAATCCCCTTGCGCACCCCGGCGTCCACCTGCGCCTCCGCGACGAGTGCCACGTACGCCGGCGCGCAGGACATCAGCCCCATCGCGACGTCGACCAGCGCGTCGTCCAGCACGACGAGCGTGCCGAGGTCCGCGAACAGGGAAGCCACTTCGGCGTCGAGCGCCGCGTCGCGGTCGGGGTGCTCGCGCCGCTTGGAATCCTCCGCGTCGCGGCCCTGCACGACCGCGCCCTGGCGCACCTCCACCGGCAGCGAGGGGATGAAGCGGTAGACCGGCGCCTGCGGGTAGGCCTCGCGCAGCGCGGCCAGCGGCGTCGCCGCGAGGATCGAGGCCACGGCCTTGGCGTGCGGCGCGACTTCCGCCGCGACGTCCGCGAGCTGCTTCGGCTTGTGGCACAGCACGACCAGGTCGGCCCGCTCGGCGACTTCGGCGTTCGTCTTCAGCGCCTCGCCGCCGACCTCCTCGACCAGCGCCTTCGCGCGCTCGGCGAGCGGGTCCGCGCACACGACCGGCTGCTGCCACCCGCGCGCGAGCGCGCGCGCCATGTTGCCGGCTCCGATCAGGCCAATCTGCATAGCGGGCTCAGCGTATCCAGGGGCCGTTCGGCAGGCGCCGGGCGGCCCTAGGACTGGTTGAAGAAGCCCTTCTCGATCAGCCTCGCCCGCTCCTCCGCCGAGATCTCGACGTTGCGCGGCGTCAGCATGAAGACCTTGTCGGCGATCCGCTGCATGCCGCCGTCGAGCGCGTAGGTGAGGCCGGAGGCGAAGTCGATCAGGCGCTTGGACAGGTCGGTCTCGGTCGCCTGCAGGTTGAGGATCACCGGGACGGAGTCCTTGAACTTGTCGGCGATCTGCTGGGCGTCGTTGAACGACTTCGGAATCACGAGGTGCACGCGCACGTCGCCGTTGCCGCGCCCGCCGACGGGTCGCAGCTGGGTGGTGGGCCGCCCCGAGCGGCCGCCGCCTTCCTCCTCGGCGAAGATGTCGTCGAACTCGTCGCGGCGGCGGCGCAGGCGCCGCACGTTGGGCCGCTCGCGGTAGCGGTCTTCGATCTCGGACTCGGGCGGGGCGTCGTCGAAGTCGTCGTGATACTCCTCGGCGAGGCCGAAGTACACGAGCGCGCTGTGCCAGGAGTCTCGAAAAGCCATAGCGGTGGGTAGCGTCTTCGCGCGAAGACCCTGATTCCCTGCAAATCCTATCCGTCCCGCCCGATCGACCCGCGCCCCGCCGGCGCCCCGGCCCCCGAAGGCCACTTCGGCGATTCCCCGAACTTTTGACAACACGTGCGCCGAAGTCCCGTTCGAGACCAACCTGCGCATTCGTGTCTCTTACTCCGTAAGTCGCGTTTCCGACTATCCCTGCGGAAGCCCCGATAGCTCCCGGAGAACACGTGTCCGACCCGCTTCGAAGCCCCGTCTGAACGGGAGAATTTCGTGTTTCTGACTTTCAGCCCTTCCCGTCGGCGGATTGGTCATGAAACCGCCTGCGGGTCGTATCTGCCAAGGGGCCGAACCGTGTGCCTTTCTTGACTTTCTCCGGGACGCTCCAGTAGCCTCGCCGCCGACGATTATCGGGGAATGGAAGATTGGGGGGAACGGATGCCGGCGCCGCACTGCGAGTGCGTGCATCTCCGATCCCAGCCAAGCAAGGCGAGCCGCAGGGAGAGGTAGCAAACCGGAGATAGGGATGGGGATCGTGGGGATCGCTGTGCACTCTCGGCGTGGCCGGTCTGAACCGGCTCCGCATCTCAGATGTTGCTTCGCTCGTAGGACACGCCGCGTCGTGTCGAGCGGAGGTGGCATGCATCGGCCACCTCGCTCACCGGCCCGGGGTTCCTCCCGTGCGCGCCAGACCGGACACCGAGACGCCGGACACCGAGACACGTCAGAGGGCCGCAGGGTGAGAGCTCAGTCGCCCGCCATCGCAACCAAACGAAAAAGGAGTGCTGCACAGTGAGACGCATTAGGACGATCGGGCTCTGCCTCGTCGCCGTGCTAGCGGCTTCCGCGCTCGCCACGGCGACCGCTTCCGCGGCGGAAGGGCCACCCCAGTTCAGGGCCTGCGTGAAGGCCGCGAAAGTAGGCAAAACCTACATCGGGAAATACACGAGCAAGGAATGCACGACCGCCAGCGAAGTGGAAACCGGCGGTAAATACGAACGAGAAGAAGTCGAATCGGTGCCCTTCACGAGCAAGTCGAAAGCGGTCACGTTCACGGTCGCGGGCAAAGTGGTGAAGTGCAAGAAGAGCGTCGACTCGGGCGAAATCCTCAGCGGTGAAGCCGAGCGCGTGACGATCAAGTTCGAAAAATGCGGCGTGAACGGCAGCACGAAAGAACTCTGCACGACCGCGGGCGAAACCGCCGGGACGATCAAAACCAGCAGCCTCGTCGGCACGCTGCACTGGATCAACCCCGAAGAAACCGAAATCGGCATCCTGCTGTTCAAGGCTGGCGGCACGAACACGTTCGCGACCTTCACCTGCAACACCGAATCGTTCGAACTCCGCAGCGTGCTGGAGGGTTCGGTGACGAACACCAAGAAGGGCATGACGCTCACCTTCAAAACCAGCGGCGGCAAACAGGAAAAGCACGCCTACTGGGAAGAAGGGGAAGAACAGACGGGCTTCGGCGAAACGATCCCGTTCCACCTCTACACCAACCCGGGCAAAGTGGAAGCGACCGCTGAATTTGCGGACGAACAGGGCCCGAAAGGCGTAGGCGCCTTCTAGTTCCCTCTGGAAGTCGAAGCAGCAGCGTATGCGGGGCCGCTCGGTCCCGCATACGTTTTTAAACGCGGAGGTCGCCTCGGCGGCGAACGCGAACGTCCGCCGCCAACGCGTCGGCTAATCGTACAGCTTCGTGCCAATCCGCACGATGCTCGCCCCCTCCTCGACGGCGACGACGTAGTCCTGCGAGGTGCCGATCGAGAGGTGTTCCAGGCCGTGCTCGCGGGCCAGCTCGCGCAGCCTGGCGAACCACGGCCTGCTCTGTTCGGGATCGGCGGCGAGCGGCGGCATCGTCATCAGGCCCGCGACGGGGACCGGCGAGCGCTCGACGTACTCCCCCACGGACCCGGGCGCGACCCCAGCCTTGCCCTCCTCGCCCGCGATGTTGACCTCGATCAGGATCCGCAGCCCCTCGCGCGCGTCCGGCAGGCAGCGTTCGAGCGCGGCCAGCGCGGACTCCGAGGCGACCGAGTGGATCAGGCGGGCACAGGGCGCGACTTCTTTCACGCGCCGGCTCTGCAGCTGGCCGATGAAGTCCCATTCGAACAGCTCGCCGTGGGCGGCGTGCTTGGCCTGAAGCTCCTGGGCGCGGTTCTCGCCCACGAGCCTGATGCCCGCTTCGGCGAGGGTCGGCAGCTGGTCGGCGGGCAGGTACTTGATCGCGGCCAGCAGCTCGACCCCCCCGTCGCGGAGCGCGTTGCCGTCGGCCACGGCCCGGGCGTGCGCCGCGTCGATCTGCTCGCGCACCCGGGCGACGTTCTCGCGTACGCGCGCGAGGTCGAGCGGCCGCTCGATCAGGCGCGCCATGCCACTCCCGCCTGGCGACCGGCGCCGCCGCCTTCGCGCCGGTGCGAGAAGAAGCGCGCGTCGCAGATCGTGCAGGCCTGCGCGTCGAGCACTTCGGCGACGCCGGCGGCGAGCAGCCGCTCGCGGGCGATCGCGCGCAGGTCGATGTTGTCACCGGCACGCGCGGCGCTTGCGCCGAATGCGGCGTGCACCTCCGGCCCGACCTCATAGCAGCAGGCGCCCGCCCCGGGGCCGATCGCGGCGCGCAGCGGGCCGCGCGAGCCGCCGATCTCCCGCACGGCGCGCACCCCCTGCTCGAGCACTCCGCCGGCGAGCCCACGCCATCCGGCATGCACCATCGAGACGGCGCGGCCACCGGCGAGCGCGACGGGCAGGCAGTCGGCGGCGAGCACCATCGCGCCGATCCCCGTCGTGGCGGTGGCGTGCCCGTCGGCGTCGAGCGCCAGCGCCTCTCCCCCGCGCCGCTCGGCGGTGTCGATCCGCAGCACGTCGCTGCCGTGCACCTGGCGGCTCGCGCACAGCCAGCGCAGCCCGAGCGCAGCGCAGAGGCGATCGCGCGCGGCGCGGCCGTGCTCGCTGCGCTCGCCGCTGGAAGTGGAGAGGTTGCCGGCGGCGCGGCTCGTGAACAGCACGCGAGCGCCGTCGCCCAGCTCGCAGGTGAAGCCCTGGGCGTGCGCGATCACGCGCGGTTCGCTCACGCGTCCTCCAGCGCGGCGGCCAGCTCCTGCTCGCGCCCGCCGACCTCGCCGTCGAGCTTGCGCAGCAGCGCCCGGCGCAGGCGGCGCCCGACCTCGGGGCCGGGACCGACGCCCGCGGCGAGCAGTTCCTCGCCGCCGATCTCCAGGCGCACGTGGCGCAGCTCGGAGAGCCAGCGCCGCGCGGCGTCCGCGGCGGCGGCCTGCCCCCGCGCGCCGGCAAGCGCGGCCGCGAGCGCCAGCGCCTCAAGCGGCGCGTCGTGCGCGACGGCGTAGATCGCGCTGGGCGGACCGGCGTTGGCATCATGCAGCCGCGCGGCGAGGCGCGGTGCGAGCAGCGCGCTGTGAACGGTGCGCTCGCGCTCGGCGGCGGGGAGCTCGAAGCCGTCGAGCAGCACCCGCAGCCGCGTCTCGTAGTCGTGGGCGTCGTAGTCGTCGTGTGGCAACAGCAGCGAGGCGAGCAGCAGCACGTCGGGCCAGGCTCCGTCCTCGCGCGGCAGCTCGTCCAGCGCGGCGCGGGTGAGCGGCTCCTCGAAGGCGATCGCCTCGTGCAGCGCGGCGAGCACGCCAAGGCCGTCGAGCGCGCCCAGCGCCGCGACTGGGTCGGGCTCGGCAAGCGCGAGGCGCAGCTCGGCGCCGACCCGCGCAGAGGAGACGGTGTCGAGCGCGCCACCGTCGACGGCCTCGGTGGCGAGCGCCGCGGTGCGCTCCTCGACCCGGAAGCCCAGCCGCGCCGAGTAGCGCGCCAGGCGCAGCAGGCGCGTGGGGTCGTCGCGGAAGCTCGCCTCGTGCAATACCCGCAGGCGACGCCCGCGCAGATCCTCCAGCGCGCCGGGAGCGCCGTCGAGCCTCCCGGCCCCGGGGCCCGACAGCGCGACGGCGAGCGTGTTGACGGTGAAGTCGCGGCGCAGCCGGTCGCTCTCGCGCGAGCCGGGGCCGACGTCGGGGAGCGCGCCCGGGGCCGGGTAGCGCTCGCTGCGGCGCGTGGCGATGTCGATCCGCCCGCCATCCCAGCGCACGACCGCGGTGCCGAAGCGCTCGTGCGCCTCGACGGGGCGCGCGCCGAGCTCGGTGGCAAGCCGCTCGGCGAGCGCCTGCGAAGAGCCCGTGACGGTTACGTCGAGCTCGCGCGGCTCGCGCCCCAGCAGCACGTCGCGCACGGCGCCGCCGACCAGCTCGACATCGTCGCGGCCGGCTGCGAGCGCGATCAGCTCCGGGCCACCCGGCAGCTCGCGCAGCCGGTCGAGCACGAGCCTGCCGTCGGGCTCGCTGCCAACGGACGGAGAGGCGGCCACGCGCCGGTCACCCGACCCGCACGGGGATCCCCGCCGCGGCGAGGTGCGCCTTCGCCTCGGCGATCGTGTGGCGGCCGTAGTGGAAGATCGAGGCGCACAGCGCGGCATCGGCGCCGGCGCGCAGGGCTTCGGCGAGGTGATCGAGCTCGCCGGCCCCCCCTGAAGCGATCACGGGCACGCTCACGGCGCCGCTGACGGCTTCGATCAGCGGCAGGTCGTAGCCGTCGTTCGTGCCGTCGCGGTCCATGCTGGTGAGCAGGATCTCGCCCGCGCCGCGCTCGACGCCTTCGCGCGCCCACTCGACGACGTCGCGGCCGGTGGGCGTGCGCCCGCCGGCGAGGTAGGCCTCCCACTTGGAGGGGTGCTCCAGGCCCTCACCGACGAAGGGGTCGGCTTTCGCGTCGATCGCCAGCACGACGCACTGGGAGCCGAACACCTCGGCGAGCTCGTCGATCAGCTCGGGGCGCTTCAGCGCGGCGGAGTTGACGGAGACCTTGTCGGCGCCGGCGTCGAGCACCGCCTGGGCGTCGGCGGTCGAGCGGATGCCGCCGCCGATCGTGAAGGGCACGAACACGTCGTCGGCGGTGGCGCGGGCGAGCTGCGCGATCGTGTCGCGCTTCTCGTGCGTCGCGGTGATGTCGAGGAACACCAGCTCGTCGGCGCCCTCGCGGTCGTAGTGGGCGGCCAGCTCGACGGGGTCGCCGGCGTCGCGGATGTCGAGGAATTCGACGCCCTTCACGACGCGCCCGGCGTCGACGTCGAGGCAGGGGATTATCCGCTTGAAGTGCACGCGCCTACGGTAGCTGCCCGGGGGCGCCGGGCGCACGCGACGCCGGTGGCGCGCGGTGCTCAGGCCTCGAGCGCCGCGAGCGCTTCGGCGACGGTGAAGCGCCGCTCATAGAGCGCCTTGCCGACGATCACGCCGTCGAGGCCGAGGCCCTGGAGCAGCTGCAGGTCGACCAGCTCGCCGATCCCGCCGGAGTGGATCACGCGCCCGTCGCGGGCGGCTTTGACGGCCTGGGCGGTGCTCTGCACGTCGGGGCCGCTCAGCATCCCGTCGTTGTCGATGTTGGTGAAGACGAAGTGCTTGACGCCGCCGTCGCCCTCGCTCCAGCGTTCGATCGCCTCGCGCGCGGGCAGCTCGGTCTTCTCGAGCCAGCCGTGCGTCGCGACGAAGCCATCGCGGGCGTCGATCGAGATCAGCACGTTCTCGGCGCCGTGCTCCTGCATCGCGCGAAACGGCAGCTCGGGGTCGCTGAAGATCGCGGTGCCCAGGATCACGCGGCTGACGCCCGCTTCGAAGGCGCGCTGGATCGCCAGGTCCGAGCGCAGCCCGCCGCCGAGCTGCACGGGCACGTCGAGCCGACCGGCGATCGCACGGACGTGGTCGAGGTTCACGGGCTCGCCGTCTTTCGCCCCGTCGAGGTCGACGACGTGCAGCCACTTGGCGCCTTCCTCGGCGAACGCCCGCGCCACGGACAGCGGGTCCTCGTCGTAGACCTTCTTCGCCTCGAAGTCGCCCTTGAGGAGGCGTACGGCGTTGCCGCCCAGGATGTCGATCGCGGGATAGAGGTTCACGCCGTGACGGGATTCAGGCTCGGGGTGCGCTCACGCGGCGTGCGCGGCGTCGACGCGCCGGGCCTCGACGCAGACCCGGGCGAAGTTCGCGAGCAGGCGCAGCCCGGCGGCGGAGGACTTCTCGGCGTGGAACTGGACGCCGTAGAAGGAGCCCTTCTGCACGGCGGTTACGAACGACGCGCCGTAGCTGGCGGTGCCGAGCACGTCCTCCTCGCGGGCGGGCTCGGCGGCGAGCGAGTGCACGTGGTAGAAGGCGCACTGCCTCGGCAGGTCGGCGAGCAGCGGCGAGCCGGGTTTCGTGAAGGAGACCTCGTTCCAGCCGATGTGCGGAAGCTTCAGCGTCCCGGCGCGCAGGCCGTGGACTTCGCCCTCGATCAGCCCCAGGCCCTCGGCGCCGCCGAGCTCGCTGGAGCGGTCGAACGCGAGCTGGAGCCCAAGGCAGATCCCGAGCACGGGCGTGCCGTTCCGGACGCGCTCGCGCAGCAGCGCGTCGAGCCCCAGCTCACGCAGGTTCTCCATCGCGCGCGGGAAGGCGCCGACGCCGGGCACGACGAGCCCGTCGGCGGCGAGCAGCGCGTCGTGGTCGCGGCTGATCTTGGCGCGCGCGCCGACGTGCTGCAAGGCCTTCTCGACCGAGCGGCGGTTGCCCATGCCGTAGTCCACCACGGCGATCGTCACCGTGTCCTCGACCAGCGGGCTCATGTCGTGAGCGTCCCCTTCGTGCTGGGCACGCCGGTCTCGGTGGGGTCGATCGCCACGGCGGCGCGCAACGCCCGCGCGAAGGCCTTGAAGGCGGCCTCGATCATGTGGTGGGCATTGCTGCCGGCTTCGACGCGCAGGTGCAGCGTCAGCTTCGCGGCGTTGGCGAAGGCGCGGAAGAACTCCTCTGTCAGCTCGTGCTCGAAGCCGCCGGTGGCGCCAGGTGGCAGCTCGGCCTCGAACACGGTGAAGGGCCGGCCGGAGATGTCGATGGCGCAGCTGGCGCGGGCCTCGTCCATCGGCACGGTGGCGGCGCCGTAGCGGACGATCCCGCTGCGGTCGCCAAGCGCCTGATCGAGCGCCTGGCCGAGCACGATCGCGGTGTCCTCGGCGGTGTGGTGGGCGCCTGTCTCCAGGTCGCCGCTGACCTTGACGTCGAGGTCGAGCCGCCCGTGGCGCGCGAGCAGGTCGAGCATGTGGTCGAGGAAGCCGACGCCGGTCTCGCGCGTGCCGCCGGCGCCGCCTTCGAGCGCGAGCGACAGGCGCACGTCGGTCTCGCCGGTGCGGCGCTCGATCGATGCGGTTCGCTCAGCCATCGTCCTCATTGTCGCCGATCGCGCCCCCGGCACCGGGACGCGCGGCGCCGGCGGCGCCCGGAGCGCGCGCCTCCATCGAGCGCGCGTGCCACTCGAAGCCCTCGGCGCGGGCGATCGGCACCCCGGCGCCCGCGAGCTTTCCGGCGCCCGTGGGGTCGACCCTGACCTCTGCCATGCGCCGGCGGAAGTGGCGCGGGGAGAGCGTCGAGGCGAAGCGCGCGGCGCCGCCGGTGGGCAGGATGTGGTTGGAGCCGGCGACGTAGTCGCCGAAGGCGGTGGCGCTGGCGGCGCCGACGAACAGGCACCCCGCGGACTGCACGCGCGGGGCCTGCGCCTCGACGTCGGCGCCGATCAGCTGCAGGTGCTCGGGGGCGAAGGCGTTGGCGACCTGCACGGCCTGCCGGGAGTCGAGCGCCTGGACGAGCGCGAACGTCGCGTCGGCGGTGCCGCCCGCGGACGGAACCTCGTCGTCGAGCCGCGCAAGCGTTGCGGCAAGCGCCTCGACGACGCCAGGGCCCGCGGACACGGCTACGACAAGGCTGCCCGTCCCGTGCTCGCCCTGGGCGAGCATGTCGAGCGCGGCCAGCTCGACGTCTCGCTCTCCGGGCTCCGAGCCCAGCACGACCATCAGATCGCTGGGCCCGGCGAAGCCGTCGATTCCGACGACGGCGGACAGCTGCGCCTTGGCCTCCTGCACGTACAGGTTGCCGGGGCCGACGATGACGTCGACCCGCTGGACGGACTCGGTGCCGTAGGCGAGCGCGGCGATCGCCTGCGCGCCGCCCATGCGGTAGACGCGCTCGACGCCGCAGAGCCGGCAGGCGCCAAGGATCGCGGGGTGGATCTCGCCGTCCTCGCCGGGGGGCGAGCAGACGGCGACGTCGAAGACTCCGGCGGCGCGGGCGGTGACGACGCCCATGGCGACGGTGCTGGGATAGGGAGCACGGCCACCGGGGACGTACACGGCGGCGGAGCCGACGGGGACCTCGCGCACGTCGATCCGCTGGCCCTGGGGCAGCTGCACGGTGGCGTCGCGCCCGACACCGGCGTCGGCGAGCTGGGCGACGTTCGCGATCGTCACCTGCAACCCGGCGACGAGCGCGAGGTCGAGCTGCCTGATGGCCTCGTCGAGCTCCTCGGCGCCGACGAGCAGTTGCCCGGGCTCCTGCCCGCTGGTGTCGAAGCGGCGCGTGTAGTCGAGCACGGCCTCGTCGCCGCGGTCGCGCACGGCCTGCACGATCTCGCGCACGGGCCCCTCGACGGAGTCGCCGTCTGGCACGAGCGCGCGCAGGTGCGCGGCGACGCCGACGGGGCCGCCCAGCCGCTCCAGCTCGCCGGGCTCGATCCGCTCGATCCGCATCCGGCTAGCTCACGCGGGCAGGGACAGGGCGCGCAGGCGCTCCAGCAACGCGTCGATCTGCGCGGCCTTCAGCTTGTAGGCGACGGGATTGGCGATCAGGCGCGCGGTGCAGACGACGATCTCCTCGCGCACCTCGAGGTTGTTCTCGCGCAGCGTGGTGCCGGTGGCGGTGAGGTCGACGATCGCCTCGACCATCCCGGTGAGGGGCGCGAGCTCGACGGAGCCCTTGACCTCGACGATCTCGGCCTGGCGGCCGGTTTCTTCCAGGTAGCGGGCGGCGATCCGCGGGTACTTGGTGGCGACGCGCATCACGCCGAGCCGGCGCAGGCGCTCCAGCGCGAGGTCGGGACCGGTCTTGCTGGCGAGCACCATGACGCAACGCCCGAAACCTAGGTCCAGCAGCTCGTAGACGTCGCGCCCGGACTCGCCCGGCGCCTGCGCGAGCTGCTCGAGCAGCACGTCCTTGCCGGTGATGCCGATGTCGGCGGCGCCGGCCTCGACGTACGTGGGCACGTCGGAGGGCCGCATCGTGACGACGCCGATCTCCTCGAACAGCAGCTTGCGGTCGTTGACGCGCAGCTCCTCGGTGTCGAGCCCGAGCGCGGAGAGCAAGTCGACGGTGCCGCCGAATAGCGCTCCGCGTGGGACGGCGATCGTGAGGCCGAGCGACGCGCTCACGGCGCCTCCCCGGGCGCGGCGATCACGGAGCGCAGCTCGGCGAGCGCGCCGGTCCCTTGCTCCTCGCCCGCGAGCGCGCGGTGCAGCGGGTCGACGTTCAGCGCGAAGCCGACGGCGGGCAGGCTGCGCCCGAAGCGGCCGAGCAGCTCGTCGTAGCGGCCGCCGCCGCCGAGCGGGGCGCCGAACTCGGGGTCGTAGACCTCGAACACGGCGCCGGTGTAGTAGCCGATGTTGCGGATCAGGCCAAGATCGAAGATGACGCGCTCGGCGACGTTCGAGGCGAGCAGCTCATAGACGCGTCGCATCCCGGTGACGGCCTCGACGGCGGGCCCGGGGGCGTCGGTCAAGAGCTCGGGGCCGCCGCGAAGCTGGGGCACGTCGAGCAGCAGCTCGGCGGCCTCGCCGTCGATCCCGGCCTCGTGCAGGCGCTGCTCCAGCTCGACGAAGTTGCGCCGCACGAGCGTGTGCAGCAGCTCCTCGCGGGCCTCCACCGGCACGCCAAGGGTCTCCATCAGGGCGGGGAACAGCGATGCGTCCCCGACCCCGACCTTGTAGTCCTTCAAACCGACGGCGTCGAGCGCGGCGCACATGACGGTCAGAGCCTCGGCGGACCCCTCCGGGGCCGCCGAGCCAATCAACTCGATCCCGGCCTGCAGCATCTCCCGAAGCTGCCCGCGCTGTGGCCGCACCCCTCTGTAGGTGTGGGCGAAGTAGCAGAAGCGCAGCGGCGGCTGGCTGTCGGCGTAGCGGGTCGCGACGACGCGGGCGATCGGGGCGGTCATGTCGGAGCGCAGCACGAGCACGGCGCCGGTCTCGTCGAAGACGCGGTAGGCCGGCTGGGCTTCGGCCATGTCGGCGCGCGCGAGCACGGACTCGTACTCCAGGGCGGGCGTGTAGATCTCGCCGTAGCCGCGCTCGTCGAAGACGCGGCGCAGGGTGTCGGTGATGGCGCGGACCTCGCCGGTCTCCTCCGGCAGCACGTCGCGCGTTCCGCTTGGAATTGGGTGGATCATGCGACCCCCGAGATTACGCAGTTCCCGCGGGCGCCGTTAGGCGTGGACGGGCTCTGTGGCGACGCGCTCGATGCGGGCGCCGAGCTCGCGCAGTCGCTCGTCGATGCGCTCGTAGCCGCGGTCGATCTGGCGGATGTTGCCGATCTCGCTGCGCCCGGCGGCGCACAGGGCCGCGAGCAGCATGGCCATGCCGGCGCGGATGTCGGGCGACTCGACCCGCTCGCCACGCAGGCGCCGCGGCCCGGTGACGATGGCGCGGTGCGGGTCGCACATGACGATGTCGGCGCCCATCAGGATCAGCTTGTCGGTGAAGATCAACCGGTTCTCGAACATCCACTCGTGCACGAGGATGGAGCCCTCGGCCTGGGTGGCGAGGGCGACGGCGATCGAAGTCAGGTCGGCGGGGAAGGCGGGCCAGGGGCCGTCCTGGATCTTGCTCTTGAACTCGCCGACGTCGGACTGGGCGACGAGCTTCTGGGAGCCGGGGACGATGACGTCGTTGCCGTCCAGTTCGGTGCGCAACCCGAGCCGCTCGAAGACGAGCCGGATCATGCGCAGGTCGCCGGGGACTGTGTCCTTGATCCGCAGCTCGCCGCCGGTGACGCCGGCGAGCGCGATGAAGCTGCCGATCTCGATGTGGTCGGGGGCGACTTCGTGCTCGCAGCCGTGCAGGCGGTCGGCGCCGTTGACGGTGATGAGGTTGGAGCCGATCCCCTGGATGTCGGCGCCCATCTTGACGAGCATCCGGGCGAGGTCCTGGACGTGGGGCTCGGAGGCAGCGTTGCCGATGACGGTGGTGCCTGGCGTCAAAGCGGCGGCCATGAGCACGTTCTCGGTGGCCATGACGGAGGGCTCGTCCATGAAGACGTCGGTGGAGCGCAGGCCGCGGGGGGCGTGCAGGGCGATGGTGCCGTTGCACTCGACCTCGGCGCCCATGGCGCGAAAGGCGTCGAGGTGCGGGTCCAGGCGCCGGCGGCCGATGACGTCGCCGCCGGGCGGTGCCATGACGGCGCGGCGGAAGCGGGCGAGCAGCGGGCCGGCGAGCAGGAAGGAGGCGCGGATCGTCTCGGCGAGCTCGCGCTCGACCTCCATCTCGCGGGCGGTGGCGGCGCAGAGGGCGACTTCGTTGGGGCCGCGCCAGCTGACGGAGGTGCCGAGCGCACGCAGGATGTCGAGCATCGCCTCGACGTCGCGAATCCGCGGGACGTTGCGCACGAGCACCTCGTCCTCGGTGAGGAGCGCGGAGGCGAGGATGGGGAGCGCGCCGTTCTTGTTCCCGGCGGGGACCATCGTGCCGGAAAGCGGGACGCCACCTTCGATGACGAACTTCTCCATGAGCTGGGTGCGCCGCCGGCGGCGGCCCCGGGACGGGGCGTTCGCATCGCGCCTGGCAAGCGTAACAGCCATCTGGTGGGTCAAGTTCGAGGCTCGCGGGCGGGCACCTTCCCGGTTTGGGAGGAATGGGGCGATCGGGTCTGGAGCGACCCGATCGCCTTCGACGATCTGCAATTCCCGTTGCAGGCTCCTCGCGAGCAGTTTGGCTCTGGAATGCGGGTTTCCGAGCCTCCCCACAGGCAAACACACGTTCGTACGGCCACTTCCGCGGGGTCCGTCCGAGAGCCGTCCTACGGTACGAACAGATGTTCGGATCAACGAAGAAATCGATGCTCGCGCAGCGCACGCTCGGCGCCTTGCGTCTCACCCGCTCGTTCCTTTTGCTCGAGGACGACTATGACGTCGACTGGGAGGTCGACCTGGAAGCGAACGGGTCTCTGACGCAATTTGATCATCCGCACCGGCGTACGCTGCGCGGGCCGCACGGACTCTCTCGCAGAGCACACGAACGCCGCGCGGGGGAAACTGTTCCCGCGACGGCGGTGTGCCTGTCCCCCGTCGATGGACGAACCCGATCACGTCTGGAGGTGGGACTCGATGGACCAGCGCCTGAGCGTCGTGACACTCGGCACGACCGACCTGAAGCGCGCGCGTAGCTTCTACGAAGGAATCGGCTGGCGCAGCCGGGCGGCTGCGGATGACGACGTGGTGTTCTTCCAGCTACCGGGGATGGTGCTGTCGCTCTGGGACCGGGAGCGGCTGGCGGAGGACAGCGGCGTCGAGGCGGGCAGCGGCTGGGGCGGCGTGACGCTTGCCTACAACGTGGGCTCCCCGGCGGAGGTGGACGCGGTGATCGAGCAGGCCCGCGCGGCGGGCGGGCGGATCGCGCGCGAGCCGGGCGAAACGTTCTGGGGCGGCTACTCCGGCGTGTTCGTGGACCCGGATGGCCACCCATGGGAGGTGGCGCACAACCCGCACTGGGCGCTGGGGGCGGACGGCGGCGTGACGCTGGCGTCGTCCTAGTCCTGCAGGGCGAGCGCGGCGGGGACGCGGGCGGCGAGGTAGCCGGGCACGCTGAGCACGGCGAGCGCGGCGGCGGTGACGAGCGCGAGGGCGCCGAGCGCGGTGGGTAGCGCGAGCGAGCGCACGACGGGGTAGTTGATGACTTCGGCGAGGGCGCGGTCGAGCAGCTGCTGGCCGAGCAGGCCGAGCAGCGCGCCGGCGGCGCAGCCGACGAGCAGCAGCAGGCCGCTCTCGAGCAGGACGGTGCGCCACAGCTCGGCGGGGGCGAAGCCCTCGAGCTTGAGCTTCGCGAGGCGCGGGCGGCGCTGCCAGACCATGGCGCCGGTGGCGGCGGCGGTGGCGAGCACGGCGGCGGCGAGGATCAGGGTGGCGATCTGCGACAGGCGGGCGAGGCCTTCGCGGGTGAGCTTGTCCTGCTTTGCGGCGTGCTGCCGGGCGGTCTGCACGGCGAGGCCGGAGGCTGGCCCGAGCGCGCTGGCGACGGCGCGGCGGGCCTGTTCGGGGTTCGTTCCGGGGGCGAGGTGGAGGTTGTAGGCGCTGGGCTGCGGGCTTTCCCAGGCGCGGGCGAAGTCTTCGGCGCGGAGGATCGCGGCGCCGGGCGCCCAGCCGATGTTCGTGGAGATGGCGGCGAGCCGAAACGCAGTGGGGCGCGGCGCGGGCAGCGTGAAGGCCTCCCCTATGTGCAGGTGGTGCTCGGCGGCGAGCGCCTTGGAGAGGACGGCCCAGCCGCCGGCCCGCAGGCGGCGCTGGGCGAGGGCGAGATCGCCCTCGACGAGCTGGGTGGGCGGCACGATGGGCTGCGCGTCGCGCGGCGGGGCGATCACCCACACGCGCCGCTGGCCCCAATCGAGCAAGCCGCCGCGGTAGACGCCGACGCTGCGCACGCCGGGGACGCGGCTGAGGGCTTGCAGCGTGGCGCCCTGCGGGAAGGGCTGGGTCATGAGCAAATCGAAGCCGCCGGCGGGCGAGACCCACAGGCCGGTGAAGGCGTTCATGTCGGTGGCGGCGTTTTCGAGCCCGTGCTGCAGGTCGCGATGGGCGCCCTGGATGGCGACGCTGCCGAACACGGCGACGGCGCCGGTGGCGGCGATGGCGACGGCGCGCGAGCGCCCCGCGCGCAGCTCGCCGACGGCGACATGGGGCACGGCGCCGGTCAGGCGGCGTGCCGTCCGGGCGGTGAGCGAGAGGACGGCGTCAAGCGCCAGCGGTAGCAGGAGCAGCAGCGCGAGGACGAGCGCGACGATGCCGGCGATGGCGGCGGCGGGGAAGGCGAGCATCGTGACGAGCGCGGCGGCGATCGCGAGGGCGCCGAGCGTGGCGCGCAGCGGCGCTCCTCGCAGGCGTACCGCTCTCCGGCTCCAGCGACGCTCGCCGCTCGCGTCCCGACTGCCGGTCGCCCCTCCCCCCTCCCGCGGCGGCGCCACCGCGGCGAGCGGGTCGCGCGAGAGGATGTCGCGCAGCGGGCTGAGCACGGCGACGATCGCGGCGAGCATCCCGCCGGCGACGGCGATGGCGATGCTCTGGGCACCGACGACGCGGGCGTTGCCGACGGTGAAGGCGGAGGAGAGAAAGCCGGGGTTGGCGCGGAACAGCTGCAGCGAGAGCTCGTCGCCGAGCGCGAGGCCGAGCAGGCAGCCGACGAGGCCGAGCAGGAGCGCGTCGAGCAGCAGCACGCCGATGACGGCGCGCGGCATGTAGCCGTCGCGGCGCAGGTCGGCGATCAGGCGCCGGCGCTGGCCGACGGTTAGCAGCATGGCGTTGAAGGCGAACAGGAAGCCGACGAGCGCGCTGATGACGGCGAACAGCGTGGTGGACTGGTTGCTGGCGGCGGCGGCCTTCGCGAACAGCTGTTGGTCATAGTCGGTGCCGGTGACGTTCAGACGCCCCCGCGCCAAGCGCAGCAATGCGGCTCTTACCTGGGCTTCGCGGCCGGGCCGCGGAGCGACGAGCACGCGCGAGACGCGCCCGGGCAGGTGCGCGAGTTCCTGGGCGAAGGAGAGCGGCGCGACGACGATGGGCGTGTCGATCAAGGGGCCGATCTCGCGCGCGGAGAGCTGCTGGTAGAGCGGGGCGGTGCCGACGTGGCCGCCGACCTGCAGCGTGGCTTCGGCGCCGAACTTCGTGACGCCGATCCGGCGGGCGAGCGGGTGCGGGATGACGATGGCGCCGATCCCGCCGAAGGGCGCGAGCTTTGTCTTGCGCACGAGCGCGCCGCCAAGCGACTTCAGGCTCTCGTCGGCGCCGATCAGCTCGACGGAGCGGCTACCCCGTGGGCCGAGTGCGTTGGCGTTGGCTTCGAGCAGCGGCGCCGCGAGCCGCACGCCGGGGATCTGCCTGACGCGGCCAAGCAGGCGCTGGTCGACGCCACGCGCGTCGCGCGCGAGCAGTTGCAGCTTCGCGGAGCCGACGATCCCGCTGGAGAGCTGCGCGGCGGAGCTGGAGAGGCTGTTGGCGGCGATCTGCGAGGCGAACAGCAGCGCGACGCCGGCGGCGAGGCCGACGACGGCGAAGCACTCCTGCAACAGCCGCGAGCGCAGGCGCACCCGGTAGAGGTGCAGCAGGTTCGCGAAGCTCATCGCGCCGATTCGAGGGGCGGCGGCGCCTCCGCGGGCTGGTACTCGCCAAGCCGCCCGTCGCGCAGGGCGAGCACGCGGTCGGCGTAGCGGGCGGCGAGCGGGTCGTGGCTGACGAGCACGACGGCGACGTCGCGTTCGCGCGAGAGCTCGCGCAGCAGCGCGAGCACTTCCTGGCTTCGCTGCGAGTCGAGGCTGCCGGTGGGCTCGTCGGCGAGCAGCAGGCGCGGTTCGGTGGAGAGCGCGCGGGCGATCATCACGCGCTGGCGCTCGCCCATGGACAGCGTCTCGGAGCGCTGTTGCAAGCGACCGCCGAGCCCGAGCCGCTCCAGCAGCGGCGCGACGCGCCTGTGCGCTTCGCGCCAGGGCGTCGTCTTCAGGAGCTTCAGCACGGCGTTGTCGATCGCGCTGACGCCCGGCAGCAGGTCGAAGTTCTGGCGGATGAAGCCGAGCTGCGAGAGCCGGTAGTCGGAGGCCTCGCGCTCGGACAGGCGCGAGACGTCGCGGTTGTCGACGAGCACCTGCCCCGAGGTGGGCTGAAGCAGCGCGGCGATCATCAGCAGCAGCGTCGTCTTGCCGGAGCCGGATGGGCCGTAGAGGGCGAGCATCTCGCCGGCGGGGACCGACAGCGATACGCCGTCGACGGCGCGCACCGTCTCGCCCCCCAGCAGCTCGTAATGCTTTACGAGCTCACGCAGTTCGAGCATCGGCGCGCTGGGGCTCGGCGTCGAAGGAGCGGTCGGCCAGCCGGGCCCGGCGCCACGGGCGGGCGAGGAGGCGGCGCAGCGCGAAGACGGACAGCGCCGGGCGGGCGAGCGGCCCGAGCGCGGCGAGCACCCGCTCGCGGGGTTCGCGGGGTTCGTGGCGCGGAGTATCGGCCAGGTAGCTGCAGGCCATGGCGACGACGAGCAGCGTATTCGCCCGCCAGGCGGGCAGCGATCGTGCCTGGCGCATGGCGCCTGCGGCAAGACGCTCCAGCCCGGCGGCAGCATCCTCCGGCTCTGGATAAAAACCGACCAGGCTGAGCTGGCGGGTGGCGGCGTCCTCGTCGCGGTCGACCAAGCTGTCGAGCAGCGAGTGCAGCGCGCCGATCGCCGGGAAGTAGGCGCGCTCGACGACTTCGCCTTCGGCATCGCTCAGACCGAGCTTGGCCGCCGCGGCAATCAGCGCGTGAACCGCGAGCGAAGAGCCGGCGGCGGCGGCAAGCTCCCACCACTCGAAGCCGGCCAAGCCCTCGTGCTCGCGCCCCGCAGCCTCCGCCCAGCGCTCCAATTCACCAGCAGGGCCGAGGCTCAGGCTCTGAAAGGCGACGATCCGCTCTGCGCAGCGGCGTGCATGCGGGGCGACCAGCGCGTAAGACGGCAGCCGCGCGAGCGCACGCCGGCAGTCGGCGACAAGCGTTGCGGCGAACGGGTCCGCCACGGCGTCGGGCCGGCCCCGGACCGGGTGGACTTCAAGCGCGTCGAGCAGCGGCTCGTGTGCGCGCCTGGCGTCCTCGACGGGGTCCCGGCTGGGCTGCTCGGCGAGCACGTCGGCGTAGTTGTAGGCGGCCTGAAACGCGACGAGCGCCCGGACGACGTCTGCACGCCGTCGCCAGGGAACGAAGGCGGCGAAGGCAGCGGCGCCCTCAAGGTTGCTGCGCTTGCCGAGCGCGGCGAGCGCGAGCTCTCGGGCACGCGGGTCGGACAGCCCTCGCGCGCATCGGCGCAGGCGGTGCGCCTGTAAGACGACCTGCGGAAAGACCGTGCCCCAGTACCGCACCGCGGCGAGCAGGAAC
>Ga0335072_10001973_pt1 | contig 32433 bp, 32 predicted proteins | sample Lox_Sample_21_FD_206725 | JGI IMG/M metagenome (GOLD analysis project Ga0335072, IMG submission 206725) | Soil microbial communities from Loxahatchee National Wildlife Refuge, Florida, United States - Lox_Sample_2.1 | ecosystem: Environmental > Terrestrial > Soil > Wetlands | place: USA...
TCCGATCCGCAAGGAGCACGACCAGAAGTGCCAACCATCCTAGACAGCATCCTTCGCGCTGGCGAGGGCAAGATCCTCCGCCAACTCAAGCGGATCGCCGAGCAGATCAACTCGGTCGAGGAAGAGTTCGTCGCCATGACCGATGCTGAGCTTCGGGCGATGACGGACGAGTTCAGGCAGCGGTACACGGACGGTGAGTCGCTCGACGACCTGCTGCCTGAGGCGTTCGCCACTGTCAGGGAGGCGGCCAAGCGCACCCTCGGCCAGCGTGCCTTCGACGTGCAGCTGATGGGCGGTGCCGCGCTGCACATGGGCAATATCGCCGAGATGCGCACTGGTGAGGGCAAGACGCTCACCGGCGTTTTCCCCGCCTACCTGAACGCGCTTTCCGGCGACGGCGTGCACGTCATCACGACCAACGACTACCTGGCCAAGCGTGACTCGGAGTGGATGGGTCGTGTCCACCGCTTCCTTGGCCTTGAGGTCGGGGTCATCCTGGCCGAGATGACACCCGCGGATCGCAAGGTGGCCTACGCCGCCGACGTCACTTACGGGACTAATAACGAGTTCGGGTTTGACTACCTGCGTGACAATATGGCCTGGTCGCTGGACGAGTGCGTGCAGCGCGGCCATAACTTCGGGATCGTGGACGAGGTTGACTCGATCCTCATCGACGAGGCCAGGACGCCGCTGATCATCAGCGGGCCGGCCGAGCAGAACTCCCGTTGGTACCTTGAGTTCGCCAAGATCGTGCCGCGGCTGCGCCGCGGCGAGGATGGCGAGGGCGACTACGAGGTTGACGAGAAGAAGAAGACGGTCGGCATCCTGGAGGCGGGCGTCGAGCGGGTCGAGGACTACCTCGGCATCGACAACCTCTATGACCCGGTGAACACGCCCCTGGTCAGCTTCCTGAACAACGCGATCAAGGCCAAGGAGCTCTATAAGCGGGACAAGGACTACGTCGTCATGAGCGGCGAGGTCCTCATCGTTGATGAGTTCACCGGGCGCATCCTGCACGGCCGCCGGTACAACGAGGGCATGCACCAGGCCATTGAGGCCAAGGAGGGCGTGCAGATCAAGGATGAGAACCAGACGCTCGCCACGATCACCTTGCAGAACTACTTCCGGCTCTACTCCAAGCTCGGCGGCATGACCGGTACGGCGATGACCGAGGCCGCCGAGTTCATGCAGATCTACAAGCTTGGCGTGGTCCCGATCCCGACTAACCGGCCCATGATCAGGGCGGACGAGACCGACGTTATCTACCAGACGTTCGAGTCCAAGTTCGAGGCCTGCGTCGAGGACATCGCCGAGCGGCACACCGAGGGCCAGCCCGTCCTCGTCGGCACCACCAGCGTGGAGAAGTCCGAGCTGCTGTCGAAGATGCTCAAGCGCAAGGGCATCCCCCATCACGTGCTGAACGCCAAGTACCACGAGCAAGAGGCCACGATCGTGGCGCAGTCCGGCCGCCTTGGCGCGGTCACGGTGGCCACCAACATGGCCGGCCGTGGCACCGACATCATGCTTGGCGGCAACCCCGACTTCATTGCCGACCAGGAGCTGCACCAGCGGGGGCTGTCCCCCGTTGACACTCCTGAGGATTACGAGGCGGCCTGGCCGGAAGCCGTGGCGAAGGCCAAGGCGGCGGTGGCGGCGGAGCACGAGCAGGTCGTGGCGGCGGGCGGGCTTTACGTGCTCGGCACGGAGCGCCACGAGTCGCGGCGCATCGACAACCAGCTTCGTGGCCGGTCCGGCCGCCAGGGGGACCCGGGCAAGAGCCGGTTCTACCTGTCCCTCGAGGACGACCTGATGCGGATGTTCCGGTCCGACCGCGTCGCCGCCCTGATGGACCGGATGAACATCCCCGACGACGTCCCGGTGGAGAACAAGGTTGTCTCCCGGGCGATCAGGTCGGCGCAGACACAGGTCGAGCAGCAGAACTTCGAGATCCGCAAGGACGTGCTCAAGTACGACGACGTACTCAACCGGCAGCGCCAGGTTGTCTACGGCGAGCGCCACGAGGTGCTCGAGGGCGCGGACCTGCACACCCAGGTGCGGGGCATGCTGGACGAGGTGATCGACGCCTATGTCAAGGCGGCCACTTCCGACGGGTACCCGGAGGAGTGGGACCTGGACAAGCTGTGGAAGGCGTTCCGCACCCTGTACCCGATCTCGACCACCGCCGATGAGGTCATCGAGGAGGTCGGCGGCGAGAAGGCCAACCTGACCACCGATCTGCTCAGGGAAGCCGTCCAGGAGGACGCCCAGGCCGCCTACGACCGCCGTGAGGGTGAGCTGACGCCGGAGATCATGCGGGATGTCGAGCGTCGCGTGGTGCTCTCGGTGCTGGACCGCAGGTGGCGCGAGCACCTGTACGAGATGGACTACCTTCGCGAGGGCATCGGCCTGCGGGCCATGGCGCAGCGTGATCCGCTGGTCGAGTACCAGCGTGAGGGCTACGACATGTTCAACGAGATGATGGAGGGCATCAAGGAGGAGTCGGCCACCGCCCTGTTCAACCTCCAGATCGAGGTTCAGCAGAACCCGATTGTGGAAGAGGCCGGCGAGGGCGTGATCCCCGGGATGCTCTTCGGTGCCAGCGCGGGCCCGCAGCAGGGCCAGCAGCAGCCTCAGCCGCAGTCGGCGGCGGGATCCGCCACGGTGGCCAAGCCGCGCAGGCAGCGGCCCACCCCGCCGCCGGTGGCCGCTGAGCCGGCGGCACCGGTCCCCGCCGCCTTCGGCGGAGCCCCGGGGACTGGACGCAATCCAAGGCGCGGCAAGCACGCGGCCGACGGGCGCGGTCACGCTACCGCCGCCGGCCGGGGCGAAGCCGCCACCCGGAGCTCGGACGAGGAAGAGCAGCCGAGCAGCGGGCCCACGCTGCCGCCTGGCTTCGAGCCGCGCAGGCCGCGTCAGCTCCAGTACTCGGCCCCGTCGGACAGTGGGGGCGTCGAGGTCAAGCGGGACTCCTCCGCCGATCCTTACGCCAGCGTCGGCCGCAACGACCCGTGCCCGTGCGGGTCGGGCCGGAAGTTCAAGCGCTGCCACGGAGACCGCTCGACTCAGTAGCGCCTGAGCCGACCCGGTCATCCGAGGACAAGGAGCGCGTAGTGGCGGAGAGCATGGCCGGGTCGGCCTTGCGCTGGGGAATCCTGGGCACCGGCGGCATCGCGCAGCAGTTCACGCGCGACCTGCTGCTGACCGGCCACACCGTGGCGGCGGTCGGATCGCGGACGCGCGAGAACGCGGAGCGGTTCGCCACGCTCTTGGAGCTGCCCGCGGCGCACGCCAGCTACGAGTCGCTGGTCGCCGACCCATCGGTGGATCTCGTCTACGTGGCCACGCCGCACCCGTTCCATTACCCGAACGCGCGGCTCGCCCTAGAGGCAGGCAAGCACGTCCTCGTCGAGAAGCCGTTCACGCTCAACGCGGTCCAGGCGCAGCGACTCGTCACCCACGCCGCCGACCGGGGCCTGCTCGTCCTTGAGGCAATGTGGACCCGCTGGCTGCCCCACATGGCCAGGCTCAGGGAGATCGTGGCCGCCGGCGTGATCGGCGAGCCCCGTTCCATGAGCGCCGATCACACCCAGCGGCTTCCCGGCGATCCGGCCCACCGGCTCAACGACCTGGAGCTCGGCGGCGGCGCGCTGCTCGACCTTGGCGTCTATCCGGTCTCCTTCGCCTCCGCGCTATTTGGCGCACCGCAGTCGGTGCAGGCCGCCGCCACCTTCAAGGAGACCGGCGCCGACGCCCAGGTCGCCACGATGTTCCGCTACGCGGGCGGGCAGATCGCCACGACCTACTCCGCCAGCGTCACCCAGGGACCGAACGTGGCGGTAGTCCTGGGGACGGAGGGCCGTATCGAGATCGACAGCGTCTGGTACGCGGCAACCGGCCTGCGGGTTTACGGCAAGGACGGCACGCTGATCGAGGACGTCCGTCCGGCCGTCGAGGGCCGGGGCATGCACTTCCAGGCGACCGAGGCGGAGGGGCTGGTCCGCGCGGGCCGGATCGCGAGCGACATCCTCGCGCCGCAGGAGACGGTCGCCATCATGGCGACCCTCGACACGATCCGCGAGCAGATCGGCCTGCGCTACCCGGGCGAGTAACCGGCGGTTAGGGGGCCGCTGCTCGCGGGCAAACCAGTTTCGAAGCGATCCGGCCCGAGGAAGAGCATCGGTGATCATTACCAGCATCAAGGCGTTGCCGCTGCGTATTCCCTTCAAGGCCGGCACCAGCTCCGCGGCCTCGGCCTGGGGGCCTGGCGGCCTGCAGGCGGTGGACTCCCTGCTGGTCAAGGTGACGACCGATGAGGGCCTAGAAGGGTGGGGCGAGGCCTTCGGGTTCACCGGCGTTCCCGTGACCCAGCGGGCGATCGACGAGGTGATCGCGCCGCTGTGCCTGCGCCAGGATCCGCTGTGCATCGCTCCGCTGATGGCCAGGGTCCAGGAGAAGCTGCATGCCTTCGGGCGCGGAGGCCCGCTGACCCAGGCCCTGTCGGCCGTGGATATTGCCCTGTGGGATATCGCGGGCAAGGCGGCAGGCGTACCCCTTTACCGGCTCCTTGGCGGCGGCCGCCAGGCCCTGGGCTGCTACGCGAGCCTCGATGCCTACGCTGACCCCGGGCTTGTCCGCGACGCCGTCCGGCGGGCCCTGGAGGCCGGGTTCGCCCGGTTCAAGCTGCACGAGAAAGAGCTCCCCGTCCTACGGGCCGCCCGCGAGGAGGCCGGGCCTGACCCGGAGATGATGGTGGACGTGGACTGCGCCTGGACGGTGAACCAGGCCCGGGCGAGAATGGCAGAGCTGACGGAGCTCGAGCCGAAGTGGGTCGAAGAGCCGGTGTGGCCGCCGGAGAACTACGACGGCCTGGCCGAGGTACGCGGCACGGCCGGGGTACCGCTCGCCGCGGGGGAGAACGCGTGGACCCTGCTGGAATTCGGGCGGCTCCTGGACACCGGGGCCGTGGACTTCGTCCAGCCGAGCGTGGCCAAGATGGGCGGCGTGACCGAGATGTGCAAGGTCTTCACGCTGGCGGCCAACCGCAACGTGACCGTGATGCCCCACACCTTCTACGACGGCCCTGGGCTGCTGGCCGCCATCCAGGTGACCGCGGTACTTGGAACGGCCGAGTCGATGATCGAATGGCGTTACTTTGACCTGGAGGCTTCCCTTTACGGGGACGCGCTCATCATGGATGACGGCTGCGTTCAGGTACCCCAGGGGCCCGGGATGGGCATTGATCCCGATCCGCATGTAATCAACGCCTACCTGCAAGCCTAGATTCGCCGGCGGGCTGTTTTCATGCGGCCTCAATATCAGTGCAAATCCACTCGCCCTGGCGGTCCTCGCCCGTGATTCGCTCCAGGCGCAGGGCCAGCGCGCGCACGCGTTCACCGAACCTGGCGATGACGCTCATCTCGATCGTGTCGCGCGCTGGGCGGGTGGCGACGACCCGGACGATCCGCGGCTGGCTGCCGCCGCGCGCCTGGCCGCCGCGCGTCCCGCCGGGCCGGCCGGCGGTGCTGCCGGGGCCAGTGCTGCCGAAGGCGCGCAGGAGCCGGAGGAACTGGCTGCGTGCCCGCTTGCTTGTCCAGGGCAGGATCTGCCCCGCCGGGCGGCCACCCGCCAGTGCCTCGGTGACCATCCGCGCGAACCGCGTCGGCCAGTCAGTGCCTGTCTGGCCGAGGCCATCATGGCCAGGGGCCGGGTGCTTCCTGTCCAGGCCGGCCGCGCGGGCCGGGCTAGCGGAAATCATGGCGGCATCAGGGGGCGGCGTCCAGTCCGGCACCTTGGCCAGTGCGGGCAGGCTGTTGTCTGTGGATGCGATCATGGCTTTCCCTCGAAATGACGGCGGGGGATGTGGCAATTGCTTGCCATGCTCGTTATACCGGCGCCCACCGACATTCGAGGGAAAGCTCGGGTGGCACGGGTCCGTGCGAGGGCGACCTATCATCGGGACTGTGACCTCCCAAACTCCAGAGTCCTTGTTCATGGCGTCCGCCCGACCGTCAGGTGCGGTGGATCCCGCCGGGCTGTGCGCCGTCATCTTCGACTGGGGCGGCGTGCTGACTCCGCCGATCCCTGGTCTTGTCCGGGCCTGGGCGGAGGCCGACATGATCGACTGGGACTCCTACGTCGCGACGGTGGGACCCTGGCTGGCCGCCGCCTACGATCTGGCCGGCGGGCCCAACCCCGTCCACCAGCTGGAGCGGGGCGAGTGCACGGCGGCCGAGTTCGAGCTGCTGCTGGCCGCCCGGCTGCAGCGGACCGACGGCCTGCCCGTGGTCGCTGAGGGGATCCTGGCCCGGATGCTTGGAGTCGGCGGGGAACCGGTCGCGCTGATGTATGACCTCATCAGGGAACTGCGGGGACGTGGGCTTAAGACCGCGCTTCTTTCCAACTCCTGGGACGTCACCGGGTACCCGCGCGAGGACTTCCCCGCGCTGTTCGACGCGGTGGTGATCTCGGGCGAAGTCGGCATGCGCAAGCCGGAGTCACGGATCTTCCAGCACACGGTCGGACTGCTCGGCGTGGAACACCGGGAGTGCGTCTTCGTTGATGACATCGCGGTCAACATCACGGCGGCCGAGGCGCTCGGCATGACCGGCATTCACCACAATGACCCGGCGGTAACCGCCGAGCGCCTCGCTCGGCTGTTCCCTGTCCGCAACTAGTTGCCGGTGACTACGCTTTGCGGGCATGGCGCCAGAGAAGGCATCCAAGCCCGCCAAGGCGAGCAAGCCGTACCCCTACCCGCTCACGGCGGGCCGTTCGGCCAACATGAAGGGGAACAGGCGCACCGACACCAAGCCGGAGATCGCCCTGCGCACCGCCCTGCACGCACTGGGATACCGGTACCGCAAGGACTTCCGCATCGACCTGCCCGCCCGCCGGGTCAGGCCCGACATCGCCTTCACCCGGCGCAAGGTCGCGGTCTTCGTCGATGGCTGCTTCTGGCACGCCTGCCCTGAGCACGGAACCCGGCCCAAGAACAATGAGTGGTATTGGTCACCCAAGCTGGCCAGGAACGTCGAGCGCGACCGGGCCGCCGATGACGCACTCACCGAGGCCGGCTGGGCTGTGGTGCGGCTGTGGGAGCACGTCGCCGTGGCCGACGCCGTCGCCGCCGTCGTCAAGGCGGTCGGAGCCCCGTCCGCCCAGGCCAAGCCGGCGGCTAACATCAATTCTCATGCGGGTCTACCTGCCATCGACGCTTCAGGCGCTGGCTGACGTCCTCAAGGAGGGCGCGGTCGGCCCCGCCCCGTCCCGCGGGTTCGCGGTCACCCCGGCGCTACGCGAGGCCTACGCGAGCGGCGATGAAGAGGAACTCGAGTACATCGCCATGCTCGCCGCCGCCCGCGAGTCGCTCCGCCTGCTGGCCGCCGCCCCTGACGCCCCGAGGCGCCGGGTGGTGCTCGCCGCGGACGCCGAGGCGACCTGGACCGCCTACGACGACGAGCCCGCCGCCGTGGTCGTCACCGACCCCGTGCCGGTGGCATCGCTGGTCTCCGCCCACATCGACGAGGCCGACGCCGCGGGCGACGTGGCCGCCGCCGCCGACGCGATCACCGCCGCCGACGCGGGCGACGAGGACGCCGGGTTCACCGTGGACGGTGCCGACGGCTACGAGCTGGCCTGGTATGCGACCCAAGAGCTAACCAATCTTCTATCCGAACGTTCCCTCCCCCAGATCACCCCTACAGAGACTGTGTTACCGGAAGATCCCGGTACCAGGACGAGGTTTTTATGGACGCCGTCACCCGTGTTCCGGCGCCGGTCAACGAGCCGGTTCGCCAGTACCAGCCAGGCAGCGCCGATCGCGCTGCGGTCGAGGCCAAGATCAAGGAGCTAGCCAGCCAGCGCGCGGAGCTGACCATGACCATCGGCGGTCGCCAGGTCATGGGCTCAGGCGACCGCGTCGAGGTGGTGCAGCCGCACGCGTTCCGCCAGGTGCTTGGCGACCTGGGGAACGCTACGGACGAGGACGTCTCCGCCGCCATCGACGCGGCGCTCGAGGCTGCGCCCGCGTGGCGCGCGCTGTCGTTCGACGACCGGGCTGCGGTGTTCCTGCGGGCCGCTGAGCTGCTGGCGGGCCCATGGCGCCCCGTCGTGAACGCCGCCACCATCCTTGGCCAGTCCAAGTCGGTCTTCCAGGCGGAAATCGACGCGGCGTGCGAGCTGATCGACTTCTGGCGCTACAACGTGGCCTATGCGCGGCAACTGCTCAGCGAGCAGCCACAGTCCGCGCCGGGGACCTGGAACTCCCTGGAGTACCGGCCCCTGGAAGGGTTCGTGCTCGCGATCACGCCGTTCAACTTCACCTCGATCGCGGGGAACCTGCCGACGGCGCCGGCGCTACTCGGCAATGTGGTCGTCTGGAAGCCATCGCCCACCCAGCAGCTCTCGGCGCACTTCACGATGCGGCTGCTTGAGGCGGCCGGGCTGCCCCCCGGCGTCATCAACCTGGTGACTGGCGACGGCTCAGCGGTATCGCGGGTCGCGCTATCGCACCCGTCGCTGGCTGGCATCCACTTCACCGGCTCGACACCGACGTTCCAGCACCTGTGGCGGACGGTGGGCAGCAACATCGCCTCCTACCGGGATTACCCCCGGCTGGTCGGGGAGACCGGTGGCAAGGACTTCATCATCGCGCACCCGTCGGCCGACCCGGCCTCCTGCGCGACGGCGCTGGTCCGTGGAGCCTTCGAGTACCAGGGCCAGAAGTGCTCAGCCGCCTCTCGGGCCTACATTCCCCGGTCGCTGTGGGAGTCGTCGGTCCGCGACGCGCTGGTGGCGACCGCTGGGAGCCTCTCGTTCGGAAATGTGGGAGAGGATCTTTCGCTCTTCGGCGGCGCGGTCATCGACGCGCGCGCGGCGGCCAAGCACGCGGCGGCGTTCGAGCGGGCCAGGAGCCGGCCGTCGGTCTCCTTCCTGGCCGGCGGGACGATCGACGATTCCGAGGGGTACTTCGTCGCGCCGACGGTGCTTGAGTGCTCGGACCCGGTCGACGAGGTGTTCACCACGGAGTACTTCGGCCCGATCCTCGCGGTGCATGTGTACCCGGACGGTGCGTTCGAGGACGTGGTGGCGCAGGCGGCGGATGTCGCGCCGTACGCGCTAACCGGCGCGATCCTCGCCACCGACCGGTCGGCGATCGCCCACGCGTCGCAGCGCCTGCGGTACTCGGCGGGCAACTTCTACGTCAACGACAAGCCCACCGGTGCCGTGGTCGGCCAGCAGCCGTTCGGTGGCGCGCGGGGGAGCGGGACCAACGACAAGGCCGGCTCCGTCTTCAACCTGGTCCGCTGGGTCTCACCCCGGGCGATCAAGGAGACCTTCGTGCCGGCGACGGATCACCGGTACCCGCACATGGGCTGAGGGCGGATTAGCCGGATGAATCAGCCATGGGAGCCTTGTCCGGATACGCTCGTTGCAAGCCGAGGTGCGGAGGCGTGAGATTCACCGACTGGTTCTGTGGAACATTGACCTGACGCTCATGGACGTAGCGAAGGTCACGCGAATGGCATTCGCCGAGGCGTTCCGCAGCGTCGCCGGGCGGCCGCTTGTCAAGCTGCCGCAGATGGCGGGCCGGAGCGAGCCGGAGATGTTCTTCGAGGCCCTGGCGCTGAACGGGGTCGACTTGCGGGCGGGCGAGCCGGAGCGGCTGCTCGCGCCGTTCGGCGCGGAGCTGGCGACGGCGGTGGCGGCGCGGCGGGACCTGCTGGCCACCGACGGGCTGCTGCTCGCCGGGGCCCGCGAGTCGATGACGGCCGTCGCCGCGATCGAGGGCGTGGTCGCCTCGGTGCTGACCGGGACGAGCAAGCCGAACGCCGTGGTCAAGCTCAGGGCGTTCGGTCTCGACAAGTTCGTGGACATCAGCGTCGGCGGCTTCGGCTCCGAGGTCTACCCGAAGGGCACGCTGCTGCGCGTGGCGCGGCAGCGGGCCGAGGAAAAGTACGGTTTCCGCCTGGCCGACCGCGCGACCTTCTATGTCGCCGACTCGCCGCGGGACGTCGAGGCCGCCCGGATAGGCGGGGCGACCTCGGTGGCCGTGGCGAGCGGCCGCGCCACCGCCGGGGAGTTGCGGGACGCGGGCGCCGACCACGTCCTGCCCGACCTCACCGACCCGGCCAGTCTCGTCCGCATCGTCACGGGCTAGCCAACGCCGCCGGTTGGCCCGCGGCGCCTCGGGAATAGGTCCCACGAGGATGGCGCTGAATAAATCGAAACTAGTAGTTCAGTTTCGATCCGCACTGGAGGTCAGCAGGCCATGCAGGGGACAAGGCTCAGGACGAGCAAGCTCGGCGGCACCGGGATGGAGATCACCCGCATCGGGTTCGGCGCGTGGGCGATCGGTGGCGGCGGCTGGGAGTTTGGCTGGGGGCCACAGCAGGACGAGGAGTCAATCGCCGCCATCCACCAGGCACTGGAGGGCGGCGTCAACTGGATCGACACCGCCGCCGCCTACGGGTTCGGCCGGTCCGAGCAGGTCGTCGGGCGGGCACTGCGTGGCCTGGACTCGCGGCCCTACGTCTTTACCAAGTGCTCGCTGCTCGATGACGGGACCAGGCACGTCAAGCACATACTCAAGCGGGACTCGGTCCTGCGCGAGGCCGAGGCGAGCCTGCAGCGGCTTGGCCTCGACGCGATCGACCTGTACCAGATCCACTGGCCGATCCCCGACGAGGACATCGAGGAAGGCTGGGGCGCCCTGGCCGAGCTCAAGGAGCGCGGCCTCGTCCGGCACATCGGCGTGTCCAACTTCAGCACCGAGCAACTGCGCCGGGTGGAGTCGATTGCCCCGGTCGAGACGATCCAGCCCCAGTACTCGCTGATCGAGCGCGACGTGGAGGACTCCCTCTTGCCCTTGGCCGAGCAGGAGGGAATCGGGGTCATCGTCTACTCACCGATGGGCTCGGGCCTGCTGACCGGGGGCATCACCAGGGAGCGGCTGGCGGCCATGCCCGACGACGACTGGCGCAAGACCGACCCGCGGTTCACCGAGCCGCAGCTCACCACCAACCTCGCGCTGGCGTCGGCGCTGCAGGACATCGCTAACCGGCACGACACCACGGCCGGGGCGGTCGCGGTCGCCTGGACGCTGCTCCATCCCGCCGTTACCGCGGCCATCGCCGGCTTCCGCCGGCCCGACCAGGTGGATCCGATCCTGCCCGGCGCCAACCTGGAATTCACCGCTCAGGACCTGACCGAGATCGAGGGAGCCCTGCTGTCATGACCACGATCGGATTTGTCGGCCTCGGCGCGATGGGCGCGGCGATCGCCGGACGCCTGCTCGGCCTCGAGAACATCGAGGTATACGGGACCAACCGGACCAAGGCCAAGGCCGAGCCGCTGATCGAGCGGGGGATGCGCTGGCGTGACACGCCCCGCGAGGTCGCGTCCGCCGCTGACCTCGTGATCAGCATGGTCACCGACGACACCGCGCTCGCGGCCGTCACCGGCGGCCCTGACGGCATCGTGGCCGGGCTGCTGCCTGGTCAGCTGTACATCGACATGAGCACCGTCAGCCCGCGCGCCAGCACCGACCTGGCCGCACGGGTCGGCGCGGCCGGGGCCCTGATGGTCGACGCGCCGGTCTCGGGGAGCGTCCCCGCCGCCAGGGACGGCAGCCTCGCGATCCTCGTGGGCGGCACTGATGCGGCCTTCAAGGCCGCCTCGCCCGTGCTCAGCCAGCTCGGCAACGTAAGCCACGTCGGCGACAGCGGCCATGGCCTGCTGCTCAAGCTGGCCGTCAACATCAGCCTGGCGGCACAGATGCTCGCGTTCAGCGAGGGTGTCCTGCTGGCCGAGCGGGGCGGCATCGACCGGGAGGTGGCGACCAAGGTCATGGCCGCGACCTCGATCGGGTCCCCGATGCTGCGGGCACGCGCCCCCCTCGTCTTGAACCTGCCTGAGCAGGCATGGTTTGATATTGCGCTTATGCATAAGGACATCCGCCTCGCCCGCGACGCTGGCCGCCAGGAGGGGGTCCAGCTGCCCTCCGCCGTCACCGCCGACACCGCCCTTTCCGAGGCCGAGAAGGTCGGCTACGCCCACAGGGACATCGCCGGCCTGTACGAGGTGCTGGCTAAGGCGAGCCGATGACGGAGATCGTCCCGGCCGTCCCCGCCGCGCCGACGGCCCCCCGAGGACGGCCCCGCAGCGAGCGGGCCCGGCAGGCGATCATCGCATCCGCCGCCGACCTGCTGCTCGCTCGCGGCCTCGCCGCCGTCAGCATGGACGCCGTCGCCGAGCGGGCCGGGGTCAGCAAGGCCACCATCTACCGCTGGTGGCCCACCAAGGAGTCGCTGGCCCTGGACGCCCTGTACACCCAGTGGGCCGCCGCGCAGCCAGCCGATGTGGATACCGGCTCGCTGCGCGGTGACCTGCTCGCGCTGCTGCGTCCCTGGGCTCGCGTGGCCGCGGGCGTGGCCGGCAACCAGGGCTCCTACGGGCGGGTCATCGCCGCGCTGGTGACCGAGGCGCAAACCGACTCGGTCTTCGCGACGGAATACCGCCAGCGCGTGGTGGAGCCCCGCCGCGACGCGGTCCGTGCCATCCTCGGCCGGGCCGTCGGACGCGGCGAGATCCCGCCCTCCACCAAGACCGAGGTCGCCATCGACCTGCTCTACGGCCCGCTCTATCACCGCCTGCTGCACGGCCACGCCCCCCTCGACGACCAGTTCGTCGAAGACGTCGTCGACATGGCCCTCACCGGCGTCTACGCCTAGTCCCTCCGGATTTCACCCCCGGCAACCCGCCCGCCTCCCACTGGCCGCCCGGATCCCAGCGGACTGCCCGCATCCCACTGGCTCGCTTATGCCGCATGCGCCACTTGCGCTTCTCGAATCACAGTATTTATGGTAAATAATTCCGGTTCGGTAAACTTTTCCACGTTATCACGTGGTAAAGTCTTCACAGCCGGAATTATTTTCGACAAAAATGGGCGTGGTGATGTATTCAGACACCGACGCCGCCGCGCTGTACGACCGGCTGAATCCCTGGGATCCCGCCAGCTGGCCCGCCGATCGCTTCTACCACGAGCTGGTCATGGCGGTCGGCTCGGTCCTCGATGTCGGCTGCGGAACCGGCGCCATGCTGGCCCATGCGCGCGAGCAGGGTCATCGCGGGCGCTTGGTCGGCCTCGACCCGGATCGGGCGGCGCTGGACCGGGCGCGGCGCCGGGCCGACATCGAGTGGGTCGAGGGGCCGGCGGCTGATGCCCGGTGGACGGCCTGTTTCGACCTCGCCGTCATGACCGGGCACGCCTTCCAGTTTCTCGCCAGTGACGACGATCTGCGTGCCTCGCTCGCGGCCATCCGAGGCTCACTGCGCGCGGGCGGCCGCTTCGCCTTCGAGACCCGCCATCCCCAGGCCCAGGCCTGGCTGGACTGGTGTCCGTCCAACCGGTCGGACGTGACCGATGAGGCCGGCCGGGCTCGGCGTGTGTGGAACGAGGTCGAGTCCGTGTCCGCCGACGTGCCCGCGTCCACGGGGACGGTGGTCACCTTCACCGGGACCACGGCCAGCCGCGACGGCACCGTGCTCTGGGTCGACCGCACGAGCCTGCGCTTCCTCGATCCCGGTCCGCTCGCGGTCTTCCTGACCGAGGCGGCCTTCGAGATCGAGGCCCAGTACGGCGACTGGGACCGTGGTCCCATCACCACCAGCAGCCGGGAGATCGTCACGGTCGCCCGCGCGTAGCCGGGACTTGCCGCCTTACAAGAACCCGGCCAGCCGGTACAGGACAAGGGATCCGGCGACGGCGACGTTCAGGCTGGCCCCTGAGCCGATCATCGGAATCTCGACGGCCACCATGTATGCCTTGACAGTTATATAACCCATGAGGCATGCTCGATCTCATGGCGATGCTCACCACGCTTCAGGTTCTCGCCGAGCCACGGCGGCAGGCCATCCTTGACCTGCTCAGGGAGGGTGAGCTGCCGGTTGGCGAGCTGGTGGAGCGCCTGCGGATGAGCCAGCCGGCCGTGTCCAAGCACCTGCGAGTGCTCAAGGACGCCGGGCTGGTCGAGGTGCGCGCCGACGCCCAGCGTCGGCTGTACCGCATCCGCCCCGAGCCTCTGGTGGAGCTCGATGACTGGCTAGCCAGTTACCGCAGTCTCTGGAGCAGCAGCCTTGACCGACTCGAAGACCACCTCGAACAACGTAGGAGGAGCTCATGACCGACGCATCACTCGACACGACCGGCTCGAAGCCAGCCGTCCGGCTCGAACGGCACCTGCCCGACCCGCCCGCCGTCGTGTGGCAGGCGATTACCGAGCGGGAGCAGCTCAAGGCCTGGTTCCCGTGTGACGTGATCGTCGAGGATGGCCGCTGGGAGGTTGGCGCCGCCATCACGTTCCCCTTCCCGTCCGAGGTCATCGACATGACGCTGACCGGCACGGTCCTCGCCGTCGACGAGCCGAGGCTGCTGTCCTACACGTGGGGTGCCGGCGAGGTGCTCAGCTTCGAGCTCCACCCGGAGGGCGACGGCACCCGCCTGGTGCTGACGGATCAGTTGCAGGCGGGCTGGGCGGCGCGGAACGCGGCCGGCTGGGAGGACTGCCTCGACCGGCTAGCCGGCCTGCCGGTGGAGCCAGCCGCGTGGCAGCGCCGGTTCGCCGCCTACTCGACCGTCTTCGAGCCTCAGATCGGCCCGCAGGAGGGTCCTCCCGCGGGCTACCAGGGATAAGCCCGGAGCTAGCGGGCGAGAAGAGACTGGGCACATACTGTGGGCCATGGTGGCATGGAAGGACGTGGAACAGGCGGAGCCCGAGTTCGCGGCGCGGGTGCGGAGGCTATTCGACGCGGGCAGGCACAAGACGATCGCGACGCTGCGAGCCGACGGCTCGCCGCGGATCTCGGGCATCGAATGCGAATTCACCGAAGGCGAGCTGAGGTTCGGGTCGATGCCGGACGCGCGCAAGGGCGCTGACCTGCGACGTGATCCGAGGTTCGCCCTGCACGGCCCGACGGTTCATCCCCAGGAGGGCAAGGAAGCCGACTGGCCGGGGGAGGCGAAGATCGCCGGGCAGGCGGTCCTGGCCGGGCCGATCGGCGACGGGGCCGCGGGTGACCTCTTTGTCGCTGACATTTCCGAGGTCGTCACCACCCGGCTCAACCCGGAGGCGACGTTGCTGGTCATCGAGTCGTGGACGCCGCAGCGCGGGCTCCGCGCCGTGCAACGGGAGTAGGCGGGCTCAGTAGACGCAGGGGATGCCGTACTCGGCCTTGGCCTGCCGGGCCAGCGAGGTCGTCGCGCTGTTCACGTTGCTGTCGCCCGTATTGGTGCTGCTGGAGTTGCCCGCCGTGGCCGACGGGGTGGCGGCCGGCTTGCTGCTAAAGACGGCAGGCAGGAAGGTGACCGACCCGCCCAGGATGATCCGCACGTGCCCGGCCGCGACGGAGGAGCTCGCCGTCGCGGTCAGGCCGAAGTCTTTCGCGATCAGCTGCGCGTTGGCCTTGGCGGCGGTGCCGGCCCCGTAGGTGATCGTGGTCAGCGGCAGCGGTGTCTGGTACTGCTGCACCAGGCCAGCCCGGTAGCCCTTCTTGACCAGCGCCGCCGACAGGTCCCCCGCCAGGCCCGGCGTCTGGCTGGAGTTGTCCACGTCCACGGTGACGTCGGACGCGGGCGCTACGGTCGCGGGCGCTACGGTCGCGGGCGCTACGGTCGCGGGCGCTACGGTCGCGGGCGGCTTGGGGCTGGTGCCGGTGGCAGCACTCGGCTTGGCCCCGCTCGGTGGCTGCGGTGCGGTAATGCCGTCCCGCGGGGCGTTGAACGCCTGCTGCACCTGAGCCTGGATCTGGGCGATGTTGACATCGTTGACGTCCCCGATGCCGGGAATGTTGGGACCTGGGGTGCTTGGCAGCGTGTAGAACTTCATGTTCTCCGGGGTCAGCGCGTTCATCTCCCCGGCGAACTGCAGCAGGTTCCAGTCGGCGCTGGTCTGCAGGTAGTTCTTCGCGGTGCTCATCAGCGAGCCGAGCTTGCTGACATCCGACAGCATGCCCTCGTTCTTCAGCTGGAACAGCACGTAGTCGAGGACCGCCTGCTGGCGCTCGGTCCGGTCGATGTCACCCTCGGGCAGGTTGTGCCGCTGCCTGACGAACTCAAGCGTCTGCACCGGGTTCAGGTGCTGCAGGCCCGCCCTTCCCTGGAAGCCGGAGCCGGCGTCCGCGCCCTCGGCGGAGTTGTAGCTGACCGGGTCGGACAGGTTGCCGCCCGGGGCGACGCTCTGGCCGCCCGGCCACCGGTTGATGCACGCCTCGACGCCGCCGAAGGCGTTGGCCAGCTCATAGAAGCCGATCAGGTTGAGCTCGGCGAACTTGTTGATGGTGACCCCGGTCAGCGCCTCCACCGTGTCGACCTCCGCCTGCTGGCCCATCTGGTTGGCGTCCAGGTTGTCCTGCGCCGAGGTCCAGTTCGGGTGCTGAGTCCTGTCGTTGCTCAGTTCCTGGGTCATCGCGGCGTTGTAGGCGTCGTCAATCTTGTTCTTCGCCGGGGTGCCCGTGTAGCCCAGGGTCCCGTATAGCGTCACGTAGTCGTCGCGCGGAATGGAGAAGGCCACCGCCTTCTGCCCGCCCGCGAAGATATGCATGAGGATCAGCGTGTTGGTCTGGTCGCCGCCGTTTGAGCCGAGGTTCAGGATGTGCTGCAGGTGATGGTCGATCGGGGTCCCGTCCCAGTAGGTGCGCGACTCCAGGCCCATGATCAGGATGTTCATCGGCCCGGTGGACGGTCCGCCCGCCAGCACTCTGGAGGTGCCGAAGCTCTCCGCGGTCGTCTGGGCGTAATACCCGATCCCGCTGACGCCCAGCACCACGGCCGCGGCGACACACCCCAAGCCGTAGGCTGCCTTGCTCGTCAGCGCCTTCCAGCCCGGCAGCCCTGCCATCACTCGTCCCCCCCGTGCGTTAACCCGGCAGTACTCCGCCACCAGAATTGGACGGAATAGTACATGGCGGTGCGTGGCCTATGTCCGCTTACGAGGAGATTCTGAGAGTGCCCTGAGCGCAGGCCGAGAGTGGGCGGGGAGGCCGGGGCGGCTACGGGGGCGGGGGTGAATTAGGGTACGGTTGGCAGGCCTTGGCGACAGGAGGAGGCGCGGGCGTGGGCGAATTCGTGCGGGTTGACGTGGCGGAGCGGATCGCGACCATCCGGCTGGACCGGCCCAAGATGAACGTCCTCAACCGCCAGATGCAGGGCGAGGTGGCCGAGGCAGCCGAGCAGGTGAGCGCGGACGACAAGGTCAGCGCCGTGGTCATCTACGGCGGTGAGCGGGTCTTCGCGGCCGGCGCGGACATCAAGGAGATGGCCGAGCTGAGCTACGCGCAGATGGCGGAGCGGTCGGCCCGGCTGCAGGCGTCATTTACCGCGGTGGCGCGGATCGGCAAGCCAGTCGTCGCGGCGATTGCCGGGTACGCGCTCGGCGGCGGCCTTGAGCTGGCACTGTGCGCCGACTTCCGGGTGGTGGGAGAGTCAGCGAAGGTGGGGCAGCCGGAGATCCTGCTTGGCATTATCCCCGGGGCGGGTGGCACGCAGCGGCTGCCCCGGCTGATCGGGCCTGCCCGGGCCAAGGACCTGATCTTCAGCGGACGGCAGGTGACGGCGGCGGAAGCGCTGGCGATGGGGCTTGCGGACAAGGTCGTGCCGGACGCCGAGGTCTACGCGGCGGCGGTTGACCTGGTCAAGCAGTACGTCGGCGGGGCCTCGCTGGCGATCAGGGCGGCCAAGCAGGCCGTGGACGCCGGCCTTGAGGTCGACCTGGCCACCGGGCTTGAAATCGAGCGGCTGCAGTTCTCCGCGCTGTTCGCGACCGAGGACCAGAAGTCCGGCATGCGCAGCTTCATTGAGGACGGGCCGGGCCAGGCAACGTTCTCTGGTCGCTGAAGCGCGCCGGCGCAGGGATAATTGGTGCCATGACCGAGCCTGACGACGCACTCTCCCTGGAGATGGTCACGGCCGCGCTGCGCGCGGACAGCACTGACATGGCCGTGTACGCGAACGTCCTTACCAAGTCGCTGAGCGAGGCGCTGCCGCCCGAGTACGTGACCGTTGAGCGCAAGCAGTCAATGTCCGACCGGATGCGCGGGCGCCCCGGGGAGATCTCCAAGGTCATCGTCAAGCTGGGCGACCAGGTGATGACCCTCGCCGTGCAAGGCGGGAGGCCGACGGCCGAGATCTGCAAGCAGGTACGCGGCGTGGTGCTGTCTCGGCAGTCTGTCCCCGTCGGCCAGTGGGCCACCGCGCTGGCCGGTGCGCTTGTCGCCGATGCCGAGAGCAACGCGGCCGCCGCCGAGGCCCTGCGCCGCCTCGTGCTCGGCTCGTAACCCCTAGTGGCTGGGAACCTGGCGAGTGGCTGGGGAGCCTGCTGAGGGTTGGGGCGTAGCCGGCGGGGGATAGGCACTAAGGGGGTCGGCCGGACGTTATCTAGGCGTTAACCGCAACGGTTGGTGCGAGTGCGTACTCTGGACGTGACATGCCTGCACTTGAATCGCTTCCCGGGAAGATCGGCCCCTACCGGATCCTCGAGAAAATCGGCGAGGGCGGAATGGGCGTCGTCTACCTAGCGAGGGACGCTGAGCGTCGCCAGGTCGCGCTCAAGGTGCTTGGGCCGGCCGTGGTCTCCGACCCTAGCGCGCGTAAGCGCCTGTCCCGCGAGGTCGAGACGATGCGACGGGTGCACAGCCCGTACGTCGCGGAGATCCTCGCCGCGGACGTGGACGGCGCGTCGCCCTACATTGTCACGCAGTACGTCCAGGGCTGGACGCTTGACGATGCCGTCAAGAAGGAGGGCCCGCTGCACGGGCAGGCCCTGCAGCGCTTCGCGCACGGCCTGGCAGCGGCGCTGGCCGCCATTCATGCCGCCGGCGTCGTGCACCGCGACCTCAAGCCCGGCAATGTGATGCTGACCACTGACGGGGAGCCGGTGGTCATCGACTTCGGCATCGCGAACATGACCGACGGCACCCGTGTGACGCAGACCGGCATCGTCATGGGAACCCCCGGATACCTCGCTCCTGAGGTGATCGAGGGGGAGCCGAGCAGTCCGGCGTCGGACGTTCACTCCTGGGGCGCGACCGTGGCGTTCGCCGCGACCGGGCGGCAGCCGTTCGGCACCGGGACATTCCAGACGATCTTCTTCCGCGTGCTCAACGGGCAGGCCGAGCTGAGCGGAGTACCAGAAACCGTCCTGCCCTTCCTGACGGCCGCGCTGACGCGCAATCCGCGCAACCGCCCCTCGGCCGGGTGGCTCGCCGCCCAGTGTGCCGCGCTCGGGCAGGTCGGCGCGTGGCCAGCTGGCCTCGACCCGACGCTGGCCAGCCGGACCATGACGGACCGGACCGCGGTGGACAGGACCGCGATAGGCCAGACCATGCTGGACCACACCGCACTGGACAGGACCGCGGTGGACCGTGCCGTCCAGGCCGGCGGGACGCTGCTCGGGCCGGGGGCCGGCGGGACACTGGCCGGCGGGACACTGCTCGGGCCGGGGGCCGGCGCGGCGGCGGTGCGGCCCGCGCCCTATACCGACGGGTGGGCGGACAGGTTCAGGGCTGACCGGGCGCGGGCCTACGGAGATCAGCCGCAGGTACCAAAGGCGGGCGCGGTGCGGCCCGATGAGCGCGGTCAGGCACCGAAGCCCGACGCGCGGCCAGTCGCCGGGCAGGGGCTGGTCAGCCTGGCCATCGGGGTGGCGGCCGTGGCCGTGGCCATCGCCCTGCCGGTCGCGGGGACGCTGCTGGCCCTGGCCGCGATAACGCTGCTGCGGGCCGTCGGGCTGGCGGAGGCGGGACTCGCCAGCCGCCGTTCCGCCTACGGGGCCAGGGCGAGCGACGCGGTGGTCGTGATCGTCACCGCGCCATGGAAAGTCGTCAGGGCCGTGCTCACGACCGTGGCCCTTGCCCCGCTCACCCTGGTGATCGCGGCGATCGCGGCTGGCGCCTCCGTGGTCATAGGGCACACGACCAGCCTGCCCGACGCGGGCAGCTGGGCGGCTGGGGCGGTAGTCGCCTGGTCCGCGGTCGGTCCAGGATCCGGCGCCCCCAGGGCCGAGATCCGCCGGATCACGACGAGCGTGGCGCGCGGTCCTGGCACGATGGCGATCGTCCTGGTCGTCTCCTGGTGCCTGGCCCTCGCGGCGCTGTCCTCCGCGCTGGCCCAGCCGCCGTACCTGTGGCCAGCGGCGAACTGGATGCTGCCACACCTGCCTTCGCTCGGCAACGCGCTGCACTCAGTCCAGCAATGGCTGCTCAGGCGCGCTGTGGGCATGCTGCACCTGCCCTGAGCCGTACTCGGCCAGCGGCCGCACCAGCCCGAGCGCGATCACCTCGTTCGCGAGCCGGGTCCGCCGGTTCGGTCCCTCGGAGATACGGAACTTCTGGTACAGGCGGACGAGGTGCTGCTTGACCGCCGCCTCGGAAACGACCATGTCGCGGGCGATCTCGCGCGGGCTGGCGGGTGTGACGAAAGCGTCATCGGACAGCGCCGGCCGGCACAGCGACACCAGGACGTCCAGTTCCCTGCGGGTGAGATCGGGCGTGGCTGACCGCCGCAGCTCAGCCTCGGCGGCGACATCCTCAGCCGCGATGCCCTCCACCTTGCACCGGGCGGCGCCGAAGGTCAGGACGTCACCGTCGTCGAGCAGCCTGCGGGCGACCGGACGACCGTTCACCCGCGTCCCGTTGCGTGATAAACCCAGATCAGCCACGTAATAGTAGGGGCCACGACGGACGATCTCCGCGTGCAGCCGGGAGACGCTCGGGTCATCGAGGCGAACATCGACGTGCGAGCCGCGGCCGATCGTCGTGACGTCGCCGTGCAACGGGACGACTTCTCCAGTGTCCTCAATGCGGATGTATGGCGTGTCCACGCAGGCCCTCCAGGCTTCCGGAATGGTGACGTCCGTCTCACTGTAGCGATACCCCATACACCGTTGTCCCACTCTGAAAAGGTTTTTCGCCATATCAGGCCAGATCGAATGAAGTATCCTTTTCCGCAGGTCAGGCTAGGAGCGAGCAACGGGACCACGCTGCCGGCCCCAGTCGCCGGGAGTAGACCACTATGCCTGGCGTTGAGGGGTGGCGGCGCGGCGGCTCAATCCCGGCCCCCGGTAAACTTCACGTGAAACCTGCTATCGGATGTCCCGGCGGACGGGGGGGAGGTCACCCATGCCGAGCCGCGATCGGGACCGGGCAACGGACGCGATGGTTGCCCGGACGAGTCATGCCAGGGCGGCGGGGTCGCAAGCGTCGTCAGCCGCACTGGTCCCGTACCTCGTCGTGCTCGTGTGCGTGGCCGCAGGAATCTACATAGCGTGGCATGAGGGTTCGCACGGCGGTGGTAAGGGTGGGGTGATCGCCGGAGTGGCGCTGCTGGTGGCGGCGGCTGTCCGGCTTGCCCTGCCGACCCGGCTGGCTGGGCTGCTGGCGGTCAGGCACCGGGCGACGGACGTGGTAACGCTCATCGTTCTCGGTGTCAGCCTGCTCACCGCGGGTCTTGTCCTGCCGGGCTTACGGGTCGCTCACCGCACAAGGTCCGCTCAGAGTCCGCGCGGTCGGACTGTAGCGGCCGGCCGATGAAAGGGAAATAACGGAATGTCTAAGATCAAGGTAGCGAATCCCGTCGTCGAGCTCGACGGCGATGAGATGACCCGCATCATCTGGCAGTACATCAAGGACCAGCTGATCCTGCCGTACCTCGACGTCAACCTGGAGTACTACGACCTCTCGGTGGAGAACAGGGACGCTACCGACGACCAGGTGACCATCGACTCCGCCCACGCCATACAGCGGCACGGCGTTGGCGTGAAGTGCGCCACGATCACCCCGGATGAGGCCCGCGTCGCGGAATTCGGCCTGAAGAAGATGTGGCGGTCGCCGAACGGCACCATCCGCAACATCATCGGCGGGACAATCTTCCGCGAGCCGATCGTCATCTCCAACATTCCCCGGCTGGTCCCCAGCTGGACCAAGCCGATCATCATCGGCCGTCACGCGCACGGCGACCAGTACAAGGCGACGGACTTCGTGGTTCCCGGCCCCGGCACGGTGACGATCAGCTATGTGCCCGAGGGCAACGAGGGGCAGCCCATCGAGATGGAAGTGGCCAACTTCACCGGCGGCGGCGTGGCGATGGCCATGTACAACTACGACGCCTCGATCCGCGACTTCGCCCGGGCCACGATGAGCTACGCGATCAACCGCAAGCTCCCGCTGTACCTGTCGACGAAGAACACCATCCTGAAGGCCTATGACGGCCGCTTCAAGGACATTTTCGCCGAGACGTTCGAGTCCGAGTTCAAGGCCGACTTCGAGGCGGCCGGCATCACCTACGAGCACCGCCTGATCGATGACATGGTGGCCCAGGTCCTCAAGTGGGACGGCGGCATCGTCTGGGCCTGCAAGAACTACGACGGTGACGTTCAGTCCGACGTCGTCGCCCAGGGGTTCGGATCGCTTGGCCTGATGACGAGCGTGCTGATGACCCCGGACGGCCGCACCGTCGAGGCCGAGGCGGCACACGGCACTGTGACCAGGCACTACCGCCAGCACCAGCAGGGCAGGGCGACGTCGACCAACCCGGTGGCGTCGATCTTCGCCTGGACCCGCGGGCTGGCGCACCGTGGCAAGCTCGACGGCACGCCGGAGGTCACCGCGTTCGCTCTCGCGTTGGAGCAGGTCTGCATCTCCACGATCGAGAGCGGCAAGATGACCAAGGACCTGGCGCTGCTCGTCGGCCCGGACACCCCGTTCCTCAACACGCAGGACTTCCTCGCCGCGCTTGAGGAGAACCTGCGCGTCGCGCTGGCCGGCTGACCTGCGGGGCCAACGAGGTTCCCGCATTCACATCAGGGAGATACATGTCACGCAAGGGAAAGGTCGCCGTCGTCGGGGCCGGGTTCTACGGGTCGACCACGGCACAGCGACTGGCTGAGTACGACATCTTCGACGAGGTCGTGCTGACCGACATCAGGGACGGCTGGGCCGAGGGCCTGGCCCTGGACCTGAACGAGTCACGGCCGATCGAGGGCTTCGAGACCAAGGTCACCGGCCAGACCACGGGCCCGAACGGCGAGGGCTACGAGGCCATCGCGGGTGCGGGCATCGTCGTGATCACCGCTGGCCTGCCCCGCAAGCCTGGCATGAGCCGGATGGACCTGCTCGAGACCAATGCCAAGATCGTCCGCCAGGTCACGGAGAACGTCGCCAAGCACGCGCCCGAGGCCGTGATCATCGTCGTCTCCAACCCGCTTGACGAGATGACCGCCCTGGCGGCGAAGGTGTCCGGCTTCCCGCTGAGCCGGGTGCTCGGCCAGGCCGGCGTGCTTGACACCGCGCGGTTCTCGTTCTTCGTCGCGGAGAAGCTCGGCGTCCCGGTCGGCTCGGTCAAGACCCTCACCCTCGGATCGCACGGCGACACGATGGTGCCGGTCCCGTCCGCCTGCACGGTCGACGGCAAGCCGCTGGACACGCTGCTGCCCGCCGAGGAGATCGAGGCGCTGGTTACCCGCACCCGCAAGGGCGGTGGTGAGGTCGTGGCGCTGCTCAAGACGGGGTCGGCGTACTACGCGCCGTCCGCCGCCGCCGCCCGGATGGCGAAGGCTGTCGCCGAGGACTCCGGCGCGGTCATCCCGGCCTGCGCCTGGGTGGACGGCGAGTACGGCATCAGCGGCGTCTACCTCGGGGTCGAGGCCGAGCTTGGCGCGGGCGGCGTGAAGAAGGTCGTGCAGCGCGACCTCACCGAGTCCGAGCGCAGCGGGCTGCGCCAGGCGGCCGAGGCCGTCCGGGCCATGCAGGCCGATGTCGCCACCCTGTAGCTAGTCCCTCACTGGCCCTCCGCCGCGAGCCGGCGGAGGGCCAGTTCGCCCAGCAGCGTCATCCCGTCGGCGATCACCCCGTCGGCGAAAAGCGCCCGGGCCGAGTGATTGGATGGCGCCACGTCCGGGTCCGTGCCCGCCGGGCAGGCGCCGAGGAAGATGAACGCCCCCGGGACTTCCCGCAGGACGTAGGAGAAGTCCTCGGCCCCCGGCACCGGGTGCTCGAGCCTGGTCGTCCGCTGGCCGCCGAACAGGTCGCGCGTGCAGGCGGTGGCGAATGCCGCCTCGCCCGCGTCGTTGACGGTTAGCGGGTATCCAGGTTCCCACCTGGCTTCGGCGCTGAGCCCATAACCAGCCGCGATATTCATAACGAGCCGTGCTGACTGTTCCTCAAGTCGCCTCCTGGCATCGTCGCTGAACGACCGGGCCGTGGCTTCGAAGGTCGCCTCATCGGGGATCACGTTGTTCACCGTTCCAGCGTGGAAGCTGCCCACCGTGATCACGACTGGGTCGAACACGTCGAAACGGCGGGTGACCATCGTCTGCAGCGCGGTCACCATCTCGCAAGCCGCCGGGATCGGGTCCGCGCTAGCGTGCGGCCGCGAGGCGTGACCGCCGCGGCCGCGGACCGTGACCTTCAGCACGTCGGCCGCCGCCATCATCGGCCCGGGAGTGGTGGTGAACTCACCGATTGCCTGCCGGTCCGACATCACGTGCAGGCCGTAGGCGGCGACCGGGCGCTCGCCCGCGGCGTCAAGGACGCCCTCGCGGATCATGATCTCGGCCCCGCCGAGGCCCTCCTCGCCCGGCTGGAACATGAAGATCACGTTTCCCGCGATATCGGCCTGCCTGGCGCTGAGCAGCCGCGCCGCGCCCGCGAGCATCGCCGTGTGGAGGTCGTGGCCGCAGGCGTGCATCGCCCCGTCGATCGTGGAGGCGAAGGAAAGCCCGGTCGCCTCGGTGACAGGCAGTGCGTCCATGTCGCCGCGCAGCAGGACCGTCGGGCCCGGCCTGCCGCCGCGCAGCACCGCGGTCACCGAGGAAAGGTCCTGGCCGCAGGCGACCTGCAGTGGCAGCCCGTCCAGGGCGCCGAGCACCTTGCGCTGCGTCTTTGGCAGGTCAAGGCCGATCTCGGGCTCGCGGTGGATGGCGTGCCGCAGTTCCGTGATGTCCGGGGCCAGGGCGGCGGCGTCGTCAGCTAGCGGTGTCATCTCGGGGCTCCTCAGGGATGCAGCATGATCTTTCTAGCCGGTGGTGACGGGATCGCGTCAAGGAACCCGGGGGAGTCCCAGGAGCAGCTCGCGAACCGAGTCCTGATCGCCGAGCGCACCGCGGGCAGTGCTGCCACCGGGGTCAGGGCGAGTACGGACCCGCCGAAGCCGCCGCCGATCATCTTCGCGCCGAAGGCCCCGGCGGCGACAGCCGTCTCCACCGTGACGTCCGCCTCGGCCCAGGAGACCTCGAAGTCGTCACGCAACGAGGCGTGCCCTTCGGTAAGCAGGTCGCCAATCAGCTGGTAGGCGTCACGGTCGGCCGGGCGGGCCGAGGAGAGGATGTCGGCGATCGCCCGGGCGCGGGCGGAATCGGTGAGCACGTGCCGTGCTCGCCGGCGCAGGACCGGGTCGGTGAGGCCGGCCAGCAGGGAGTCGGCGGAGACGCGCGAGCTGGCGCGGACGGCGAGGGAACCGAGGGAGCTCATTCCCAGGCGGCGGGCGGCTTCCTCGCACTCGGCCCGGCGGGCCGCGTACTGGCCATCGGCCAGGGAATGCGGGACATGGGTGTCGATGACGAGCGCGACCATGCCCTGTGGTCCCGGGCGGAACGGCACTTGCCTGATTGCCCCCGTCTGGCAGTCAAGCAGCATGGCGTGGCCCGCCTCACACAGCAGGCTGGCCGACTGGTCGATCATGCCGGTGGGCGCGCCGACGAAGTCGTTCTCGGCCCGGCGGGCTATTCTCGCCAGCTCGCGCCGCTCGATGGCGTGTCCGCCCAGCTCGCACAGCGCTAGCGCGACCGAGCACTCCAGCGCGGCCGAGGACGAGACCCCGGCGCCTACCGGCAGGTCGGAGTCGATGTCGATGTCGGCGCCAGGGACCGGGTAGCCGGCCTCCGCCAGCGCCCAGGCCACCCCGGCCGGGTAAGCGGCCCAGCCCGGTACCGACCGGGCGGCCAGGCTGGCCAGCGAGACGGTGACCAGGTCGCCAGGCATCTGCTTGGACCGCAGCACCAGCAGGTCGTCGGAGCGCGTGGTGGCGCTGGCCGTGATGCCCTGGGCCAGGGCGAACGGCAGCACCAGGCCGCCGTTGTAGTCCGTGTGCTCGCCCATCAGGTTGGCCCGGCCGGGCGCGAACCAGGTGGCGGTGCCGCCACCAGCCGCGGATGCGTCGGGTGCTGTGCTCACCGCGGGTGCTGTGCTCACCGCGGACTGCGGGACCGCATGAACTGCCAGGCGTCGGCGACCATGGCGCGCAGGTCGGCGGTGGCCCGCCAGCCCAGGTCAGCCTGGAGGCACTGGGAGGAGGCGACCAGGGCCGCCGGGTCGCCGGCCCGCCGCGGCCCGATCTCAACTCCGATGTCCTGGCCGGTGACCTCGCGGCACACGTCGATGACCTCACGCACGGAGGACCCCGTGCCGTTGCCCGCGTTGTAGATCCGGTGCAGGCCGGACTGGCAGGCCCGCAGGGCGAGCAGGTGGGCGTCGGCGAGATCACTCACGTGGATGTAGTCCCGTATGCACGTCCCGTCGGGCGTGGGGTAATCGGTGCCGAAAAGCGTGACGGACTTGCTGGCCTCGCCCCGCTCAAGCGCGGCGGCCGCCCGCAAGACATTCGGGATCAGGTGGCTTTCCGGGTCGTGCCGCTCGCCGAACCAGGTGCCGTCCGCCGCCAGGAAGGCGCCCGCCACGTTGAAGTAGCGCAGGCTGATCGCCCCGAGGCCATGCATCCTGGCGTGCTCAGTGAGCGCGGTGTCCACGGCGACCTTCGACGCGCCATAGGGGCTGGTCGGCAGCACCGGAGCCGTCTCGGGTATCGGGATCTGCTCCGCGTTGCCGTAGGCGGCAGCGGTCGACGAGAAGACAATTCGCCCGGTCCCCGCGACCCGCATCGCCTCGAGCAGCGCCAGCGTGCCACCCAGGTTGTTTGACCAGTACTTGGCGGGATTGGCGACCGACTCGCCCACTTGCGAGTGGGCGGCGAAATGAAGCACGGCGTCGGTGCCGACACCCAGCGCCTCCTTCGCCTCGCCGCGCAGCGTGCCCTGGATGAACGTGGCGCCGGCCGGCACCGAGTCAGCGAAGCCCGTTGACAGGTCATCGAGGACCGTCACCTCGTGCCCGGCTTCGACGAGTTTCGCAGCGACTACGCTGCCGATATAGCCGGCTCCGCCAGTGACCAGCAGTTTCACTATGCCTCCGGGTATAGGTGCTGTCACACGCTATCAAGGAAGCTGTCTAAACTGACCGGACTACAAGACCCCCGCTGAGGAAGTCGGCGAGCACCGCATGAGCAAGGTCGTCTGGGACGTCATCATCGTCCTGGTCATCGTGTCCGTCGGCGGTTTCTTCGCGTCCGCCGAGATGGCACTGGTCTCGCTGCGCGAGGGCCAGGTGCGCGCGCTGGCCCGGCGGGGCAAGCGCGGCGCCAAGGCAGCCAGGCTCGCGCTCGACCCGAACCGGTTCCTGTCCGCCGTGCAGATCGGGATGACGCTGGCGACGCTGGTGTCCGGCGCGTTCGGCGCTGACACCCTGTCGGGCGTGCTGCGCTCCTATCTGGTCCGCCAGCACGTCAAGGGCGCGGTCGCGACGCCGCTTGCCTTCGCGATCGTGACGATCTGCATCACCTTCGTCAGCCTCGTGCTGGGCGAGCTGGCGCCTAAGCGCATCGCGCTGCAGCGCGCGGTACCGCTTTCGCTGCTTGCCGCGCCCCTGCTCGACCGCATCGCGATGCTCGCCCGGCCGGTCGTCTGGCTGCTGTCGATCTCGGTGAACATGATCGTCGCGCTGCTGGGCGGCGACCCCAGGGCGGGGCGCCAGGCAATGACCGAGCAGGAGCTGCGCGACCTGGTGACGGGGACTCAGGCGATCAGCGCCGACGAGCGCCGTATCGTCAGCGAGGTCTTCGACGCGGGCACGCGGCAGATCCGTGAGGTGCTGCTGCCCCGCACCGAGGTCGAGTTCCTCGCGGCCGGAACGACCATCGAGCAGGCCGCGGAGTTCGCCGCCAGCGTGCCCTACTCGCGGCTGCCCGTGTACCAGGGCTCTTACGACAACGTGATCGGCTTCGTGCACATCCGGGACTTGCTGGGTCCCGGTGCTGACCGGGTGGGCCTGATCGACCAGGTCGTGCGGCCGGTGAAGTTCCTGCCGATCAGCAAGACGGTCCTTTCCGCCCTTTCCGAGATGCGCAGGGAGCGGGCGCACCTGGCGATCGTCGCGGACGAGTACGGTGGCACCGCCGGCATCGTCACGCTCGAGGACCTGGTGGAGGAGCTGATCGGCGACATCAGGGACGAGTACGACATCGGCCAGTCGCCGGCGACCCGGCTGCCTCGCGGCGAGGTCGACGTGGACGGGCTGCTCAACCTGGACGAGTTCGCCGAGCAGACGGGCATCGTGCTACCGGAAGGGCCGTATGAGACGGCGGCGGGCTTCGTGCTCGCCGCCCTGGGCGAGGTGCCGGCGGCGGGGGCCGCGGTGCGCGTCCCCGGCTTCGTGATCACGGTCACAGAGATGGACGGCCGCCGGATCGCGCGGCTCCGCGTCAGCCCGGTAACTCCGGCCGCCGTGTCGCCGCGGCCAGGCGGCGACCAGCTCCCCGACCCGCCCGCATAGGAAATGCTTCGGGCGCCTGCCGGTTACACTAGGGAACTCCCTGGTTAAAAGGCGGTGAAGGTGCCCGGATCTGGTGCGTTTGACACGGTATTGGTCGTTGACTTCGGCGCGCAGTACGCTCAGCTGATTGCTCGCCGGGTGCGTGAGTGCCATGTCTACTCGGAGATCATGCCATCCTCGATGCCGGTCAGCGAGATGCTGGCCAAGCAGCCGAAGGCGATCATCTTGTCGGGCGGCCCCTCGTCGGTATACGCGCCCGGCGCGCCCGCCGTGCCCGATGGCCTGTTCGCGGCGGGTGTCCCTGTCTTTGGCATCTGCTACGGGCACCAGGTGATGGTCTCCGCGCTGGGCGGCCGGGTCGAGCGCACCGGGGCGGCTGAGTACGGCGGTACGCCGTTGTCCGTCGTTGGCGGCGCCAGCAGGCTGCTGTCCAGCCTGCCGGACCAGTTCAGCGTGTGGATGTCCCACGGCGACACGTCCACGGTGGCGCCGCCGGGATTCACCGTGACCGCGCGGACGGTGACGACACCCGCGGCCGCGATCGAGGACGCCGGCCGTGGTCTTTACGGGGTGCAATTCCATCCCGAGGTCATGCACTCCGAGTACGGCACCAAGATCCTGCAACGGTTCCTTGACGCGGCTGGCTGCCGGCCGAACTGGACGATGGTGAACATCGTCGAGGAGCAGACGGAGCGGATCAGGGAGCAGGTCGGAACCGGCCGTGCCCTCTGCGGGCTGTCAGGTGGCGTTGACTCTGCCGTCGCGGCGGCCCTCGTGCAGCGAGCCATCGGCGATCGGCTGACCTGCGTTTTCGTCGACCATGGACTGCTGCGCAAGGGGGAGGCCGAGCAGGTCGAGAAGGACTTCGTGGCCGCGACCGGTGTCCGCCTGCGGGTGGCGAGCGAGGCGGAGGCGTTCCTTGGCGCGCTTGACGGCGTCACCGACCCTGAGGCCAAGCGGAAGGTCATCGGCCGCGAGTTCATCCGGGCGTTCGAGCGTGCCGCCAGGGAGATCACGGCGGAGGCCGGGGAGCAGGGCGAGGCGACCGAGTTCCTCGTGCAGGGGACGCTCTACCCGGACGTGGTGGAGTCAGGTGGCGGGACAGGGACCGCGAACATCAAGTCGCATCACAATGTCGGCGGCCTGCCCGATGACCTCAAGTTCCAGCTGGTCGAGCCGCTGCGCTGGCTATTCAAGGACGAGGTGCGGCGCGTTGGCCAGGAGCTTGGCCTGCCGCCCGAGATCGTCTGGCGACAGCCGTTCCCTGGGCCTGGCCTGGGCATCCGGATCATTGGCGAGGTCACGGCCGAGCGGCTGGCGATCCTGCGGGAAGCGGATGCGATCGCGCGGGAGGAGCTGACCGCCGCCGGGCTGGACGAGTCCATCTGGCAGTGCCCGGTTGTGCTGCTTGCCGACGTGCGCTCGGTGGGGGTTCAGGGGGACGGGCGCACCTACGGGCACCCGGTGGTGCTGCGCCCGGTGACCAGCGAGGACGCGATGACCGCCGACTGGGCGCGGCTGCCGCACGACGTGCTGGCCCGGATCTCGACCCGGATCACGAACGAGGTACCCGACGTCAACCGCGTCGTGGTGGACGTCACGAGCAAGCCCCCTGGCACGATCGAGTGGGAGTAGGCCGGTAACCCCCGGGCGCGGCCGCAGTTGGGCCGCGCCAGACCGCCAGCACCGTCGGTGGGGGTGACAGGAGGTTCGTCCGCGTGAGAGGCCGGGTCCGCTCGCGTGGCTAGCTGGGTGGCGTGTGGCCCGCAGCCGGGCGCAGCAGGGCCTCGGCCAGCGTCAGGACCGTGTCCTCGAGCGACGTGAGCCGCGTGGAGATGTCGGCCTGCACCGCCTCGACGACCTTCGTGACCACGGCCTCGATGTCGCTGTGCACCGGCCGGGCGCGAAGGTCCTCGGCCAGCGGCTTGAGGGCCTCGGTGAACTGGCTGCCAAGCAACGTAAGGCGCCCGTCGGTCGCGGCCAGCCTGTTGTCGATGGACGTCACCCGGTCGTACTGGTCGTCGAGTCGCTCGTCGAGTCGCTCGAAGCGGGTGTCGAGCGCGCTGACCCGGCCTTCGGTGCTGGCCAGCTTGACGTCAGCCCCCGCGAGCCTGCTGTCGGCGTTCGCCAGCCTGCCGTCGATCGTGGATAGCTGGGCACTGAAGGTGGACAAGCCAGCGGTCAGCCCGTCCAGGGTGGCCGACATGCCTGCCAGTCGCTGGGCCTGGGTGGACATCTGCTCGGCGGCCTGGCTCGCGCTGTCCTGCTCGGTCCCCGCGCGCTCGCGGACCTCCGTGACCACGTGCTCCAGGCCCACCAGGCGCTGGCGGATCTCGTCAAGGACGGTCGCGGTCGCGCGCTCGATCGCGGCGTGATCCGCGGTGCTGCGAGCCAGCAGCTCGCGCATCCGCTCGGCGGGGCTGCCGCCGCCTGGCCCGGCGACGCCGGTGGCCGTGGCGTCTTCCGCGCCCTGGCCATCCGGCCTGTCGGTCTCGTTGACGGCCTGGCCGTCTTGCTCGCGGGGGACGGCGCCCAGGACGACCGTAGCGTCCATGACGGTCTCGGGGGCCGGGCCGGCCGCGTCCGGTGCGGTCCTCGCCCCGGGGACGACCCCGGCCTGGGCCGCCTGCCCGCCGCTCCCGGTGTAGCCGTTGCGGCCGTAGCCGCCAGGCCCGTGGCCGTTGGCCCCGTAGCCGTTGCTGTCGTAGCCGGCCTGCCCGTAGTAGCCGTTGCGGCCATTGACCGCTTGCTGGCTCATCTGGACGGTGTAGTGGTTGGTGCCCGGCTGGTCCATGCTGCTCCTCCAGGAAGGGAGTGACCTTGGGGGTTCTGCCGCCCGGCGCTCCTCCGCCTGCCGGGAACGCGACCACTCTAGTAGCCTCCTGTAATCGCGTGAGTACAGAGGGAAAATTCTTTGCTGATCTGTGGGTTTTCCCTGGCCTGTTCGGGTGGCTATGGGGACATGTAAGGAGCTGCTGGCCGGGGGCTGGGAGGCTCGCCGGCGACCTGGCAGGGCAAAACATCGGCGGCCGGTGTTCGGCATTAGCACTCCCTGTTGTAGAGTGCTAATGCGACGAGGCAAGGTCTGACACCCGCGACGGCAGGCTGCGCTTCGGTCGCCTCGCAAGCAACTCACCGCTAAACCCTTTTCCGGAAGGGGAGGTCAGATCGTGACGACCGCCACCAAGGTTGTTCTCAAGCCGCTCGAGGACCGTATTGTGGTCAAGCCGCTTGAGGCTGAGCAGGTCACCGCGTCCGGGCTGGTTATCCCGGACACCGCGAAGGAGAAGCCCCAGGAGGGGCAGGTCCTCGCGGTTGGCCCGGGTCGGGTGGACGACTCGGGCAAGCGCATCCCGCTCGACGTGAACGTCGGCGACGTTGTGCTTTACAGCAAGTACGGCGGCACCGAGGTCAAGTACTCGGGCGAGGAGTACCTGGTGCTCTCCGCCCGCGACGTGCTCGCCATCATCGAGAAGTAGGGCCGGCGGCCTAGGGCGCTACCTCGCGTAGCGCCCTAGGCGTCACGGCATCAAGCCTGTATCCAACCCTTTAGGTTGAGGTAGTCAATGCCCAAGATCCTGGAGTTCGACGAGGACGCCCGCCGCCACCTTGAGCACGGCGTCGACAAGCTCGCCGACGCTGTCAAGGTGACGCTCGGCCCGCGTGGCCGCAACGTCGTCATCGACAAGAAGTGGGGCGCTCCCACCATCACCAACGACGGCGTGACCGTCGCCAAGGAGGTGGAGCTGGAGAACCCGTACGAGAACCTGGGCGCCCAGCTCG
>Ga0335072_10001974_pt1 | contig 32430 bp, 29 predicted proteins | sample Lox_Sample_21_FD_206725 | JGI IMG/M metagenome (GOLD analysis project Ga0335072, IMG submission 206725) | Soil microbial communities from Loxahatchee National Wildlife Refuge, Florida, United States - Lox_Sample_2.1 | ecosystem: Environmental > Terrestrial > Soil > Wetlands | place: USA...
CACGCCCAAGAGCATGCTGCGCAAATTCGAACAGCAACTGCTGGCGAGCAACTGGCGCGAGGTGCACGAAGGGCTTGAGGTCAAGCTGTGCCTGGCTCCGGGCGGGGAGGAAGTCTTCATTCTTTGCCGCAGTGCCCAGCGCCAGCTGAAGGAACAAGCCATGCATGATCGCTTCGAGCGGCGCATCGAGCAGAAGCTGGAGGCCATGGCCGAAGGCTGTGGCAAGCGCAAACAGGACCCGCTGAAAGTAGCTCAACAGGTAGGCAGGCTGCTGGGGAAAAACAGCCGGGCCGCCGGCTTGTTTCAGGTGGACGTGGAAGCCGATACGAAAGGATGGGCTCATCTGCGCTGGACCAAACGCGACGAGCGGCGCGATTGGATGAAGCTATCCGAGGGATGTTACCTGCTGCGCAGCAACGTGACCGACTGGAGCGGAGAGGAACTCTGGCGGGCCTACATCCAACTGACGGAAGCCGAGGAAGCGTTTCGACTCCACAAGAGCGACCTGGTCATGAGGCCCGTCTGGCACCAGAAGCAACACCGCGTACAAGCGCACATCCTGGTCTGCTTTCTTGCCTATGTGCTCTGGAAAACCCTCGGCCTGTGGTGCCAACGTGCCGGCCTTGGCGACGAACCTCGCAAAATCTTCGCCGAACTCCAGCAAATCTCCCTGGTCGATGTCGTGATGCCCACACGCACCGGCGTCTCGATCCGCAAACGCTGCGTCAGCCGCCCCAACGAACATCAGGCAATCCTGTTGCAACGCCTCGGCCTGCAAATCCCTGCCCACATCGAATTTGCAGAGATGTAGTGAAGACTTCAGGATACCCACGCTGAAAATAAAAGACTTGCCCTTCAAGCTGCGGAAGTTGGGCTAACGCCGATGTCATTTCGGATCCGTGCTCGTGCAGCGATCTCAAAGCGGTTTTTGGATGGCACGCTGCCGCATCGGCATCCAGGACGGGGCGGAGGAAGTAATGGCTTGCCTAACCCCGGGAGCCGGCTTTCCGCCTAAAATGACAAAAACTGTCCGGAAGAGCGCGACCCACTTCCTATCGCCTTCTTTCTATGCCTATTCATGTCTATCGTGATTTGACGGGAGTGACGGAAATGAATGAAGCCCGCGATGCTGAGGCCTATGTCCCCCAACTTGCCCATTTGGGCAAGACAGGAAACCAATTGCTCTCAGAGCACTTGAGCGGAGTAGCAGGGCGCTGCTCGGAATTGGCGAAAAAATTAGGATTAGAAAAAGCTGGCGAGTTGATTGGTTTGCTGCACGACCTGGGCAAGGCCACGAAGACATTTCAGGATTACTTGCTCAGCTTCGCAGGCGATGACGAGGCGGGCGACGATCTGCGCGGGAAGATCGACCACTCGACCGCGGGCGCGCAGTGCCTTCTGGCAAACATACGCGGCGCGCAGAAGGAAGAATGTCTTGAGGGCGTGGTCGCGCGCTTTTTAGCTGTGTCTATCGCGTCCCATCACTCGGGCCTTATTGATTGTCTCGAACCGGATGGTAATGACAAGCTCACTCAAAGACTTGCAAAGCCGGACAGCGGCACTCGATTCGTAGAGGCATGGACAAACCTCGATACGTCGGTCAAACGTCGCGCGGAGGCATTGATGCAGGACCCGAGCCTTGTTGCCGATGTCCGCAATACAATTGCGAGCCTCACGACTTCGCTCGACAAAGGCGAAGGAGACAAAGACGTTCAGCTTGGTCTTCTGCTGCGCCTGCTCTTCAGTTGCCTAATCGATGCGGACCGAACGAATACGGCGAATTTTGAAAAACCTGCGGCAGCCGTTTACCGCCAGAATCAGGCGTATGAGAAATGGGAGAGGTTACTTGAGCGCCTAGATCGAAATCTTTCACAGATGAATACGGATGGCTCTGTGAACCGCATCCGGCGTCAGGTTTCCGATCAGTGCTTTCGGGCTGCGAATCGACCAAGCGGGATCTATACGCTGACAGTTCCCACGGGGGGCGGCAAAACGCTCTCTGCGCTCCGATTTGCTCTCGAACACGCGCGACGCCACGCGCTAGACCGAATCATCTTCGTCAGTCCTTACATATCGATTGTGGACCAGAATGCCGCAGTTGCCCGTTCCATTCTTGAGCCCGAGGGTGTTCCTTATGCAAGTGTTGTTCTCGAACATCATTCGAACGTTCAGGATGATCCGGATGACGAGGTGGGTCGGCCCGACCTGTGGCGACGGAGAGTGCTGGCGGAGAACTGGGACGCTCCTGTGGTTTTCACGACGAGTGTTCAAGTGCTCGAAGCGCTCTTTGGCTCGGGAACGCGCGCGGTGCGCAGGCTTCATGCCATGGCCCGCGCTGTCATTGTCTTTGACGAAGTGCAGACGTTGCCCATTAGAATAGTGCACCTGTTTAACAACGCGATCAACCTGCTTGCGTCTCACTGCGGGTCAACAATTGTGTTGTGCACAGCCACACAACCACTGCTTGAAACGGTTTGCAAAGCAAAGGGAGCCGCACGGCTGGGCAGTCCGCCCGAGCTCGTGTCCAACCCGCAGCAACTTTTCGATCAACTGAAGCGGTATGAGGTCTTCGACCATACGGATCGACCGGGAGGCTGGCAAATTGCCCAGGTCGCGGAACTGGTCCTAACAGAAGCGCAGAAATATGGAAGCTGCCTGGCGATCGTGAACACAAAGAAGGAAGCACGTGAGCTCTTTCAGGGCCTGCGTGAGCAGGCAGGTGCAAATGCACTGATCGTACATCTTAGTACAGGCATGTGTCCGGCGCATCGCATCGAGAAGCTTGAAGAGTTGCGCGCACAATTACCAAGTGCGACCGGGGACCAGCCGGTTATTTGTGTCAGCACGCAGTTGATCGAGGCCGGCGTCGATATTGATTTTGCATGTGTCATTCGCGATCTTGCGGGGCTCGATTCGATCGCGCAGGCGGCTGGCCGCTGTAATAGGCATGGAGCACGTTCCACTTCGGGCAGGGTCCATATCGTCGAGTTGCCTGAGCCGCCGGCACAGCTCGACGAGATTCGCCAGGGGCGCACTGTCGCTCGGGAATTGTTGGGCCAGTGGCGTCGAGCGAATCCCGGAAGACTGTTTCCGCTCGACGACCCACAACAGATGACGGAGTATTACAACCGCAGTTTCTACCGCCGCAGGGATGAAATGTCATACAGTGTTGGTCCGGCAGGGATTGGCCGGAGTACGTCCTTGCTTGAACTGCTCGGCGCGAACGGGCAGGCGAAAAATGATGCGCGAAAGTCGAGCCCAGGATTACGCCGCACGTTGCTGCTCCAGAGCTTTCAGACTGCGAACAATGCTTTTGCGCTGATCGCGAACACGCAGGGTATCGTCGTTCCTTACAGGGATGAGGGCCGGGGAATTGTCAACCAACTCGCGGCGTCCTTTGATCTTGAATCAGAGTGGCAGCTACTCCGCAAAGCGCAGCGGTTCACGCTCTCCATTTATGCCTCGCAATTCAAAAAACTAGCGGATAGAGGCGCGGTATACGAGGCCCAGCCAGGCTCAGGAGTATACTGCCTTCGTTCAGAGTTTTATGATTCTGCATTCGGGCTACGGGAGCAAGCCGGGCCTCTGGAGGATCTCATTGCCTGACACGTTCCCTACGCCAAAGAATTGTCTTGAGTTTCGTGTCTGGGGCCGCTATGCGCTCTTTACCGATCCGCTTACGCGCGTGGGCGGCGAGAAATCCTCCTATCATCTGCCGACTTACGAGGCGCTTAAGGGTATCTGCAAGTCAATCTACTGGAAGCCGACCTTTATTTGGTTTGTCGATAAAGTTCGCATCCTGCGCCGTATTCGCACGCAGACGCGAGGCATGAAGCCGCTCGACTACATCTCCGGGGGGAACACGCTGGCGATCTATACCTACCTGACCGGTGACGCCCGCTCAGAAACTCCGGCCGATATTACCGATGGACCCGGCGTGGAGTATCAAGTCCGCGCGCACTTCGAGTGGAATCCTCATCACGTGGCGCTTGCTGCCGACCGCGTCGATGGCAAGCATTACGCGATTGCCAAGCGCAGCCTCGAACACGGCGGCCGCCAGGATATTTTCCTCGGTACCCGGGACTGCCAGGGCTACGTCGCGCCATGTGTCTTCGGAGAAGGCCTCGGAGACTACGACAATGATGGCTCGCTCGATTACGGCCTGACTTTCCATAGCTTCGACTACCCGGACGAAACCGGCGTGGGCCGGCTTGGGACCAATTTTTGGCGGCCAAAGCTCGTTAACGGCGTGCTGACATTTCCTCGCCCGGATGACACCAATCAGATCGTGAAAAAGGACATCCGCGCCATGCAGCCGCGCGCTTTCGGCGTCGATCATGGGCGCTCGGTTGAGGAGGAAGCCTTAGACCTGGCCGCGGCCACCGGAGCGCTCGATCAGGAGGCGGCATCGTGAGCTGGATACAGAAGCTTGTGGAGACCTATGATGCCTGCTTTGGTCAAGACCGCGACGACTTTCGGAAGCTGTTGTGTGTCAGCTCTGTTCCACAGACGACTCAATTGCATATCGAACTGCACCCGGATGGGACATTTTTCCACGCTGGAATATCGGAGCTCGAAGATACACCATTGTTCGTCTCGGAAGATTCCGCAAGTCGGAGCGGCAAAGACCCCGATGCCAATCCACTTACCGAACAACTCGAGTATTGTGCAAGGCGTATCGGCGAATATGGGGGAAAGTCCTCGAAGTTTGAGCGTTATTTGGCCGAACTGAACGCATGGACGGACTCCGCGTTTTCAAATCCCAAACTGCTGGCAGTTCGCACTTACATTCAGAACGGCTCGATTCTCGATGATCTCATTCGAGAGTGCGTCTTGATCCCTAAAGACAAAGAATTTGAAAAGGTTACTGTCGGAAAGAAAAAATCGGACCCCTTGAAACTTTGGGTTCGCTGGAGCGTGATCGGAGAACGGCAAAGCGCGACATGGTCAGATCCGAATTTGGCTGCCTTGTGGACTGAATTCGAAAATTCAAGAAATCGACCTGTGGCTCTATGTATGGAGTCAGGGGAAATGGAGAAGTGCGCTCAGAAGTATCCGAAGCGTATACGTTATTCATCTGATAACTCAAAACTGATCAGTTCAAATGACAAGAACGGATATACATATCGCGGCCGGTTCACAGATGCTAGCCAAGCCCTGACTATAGGCTACGTACAGTCGCAAAAGGCGCATAACACATTGCGCTGGCTTATTCAGCGTCAGGGAACACGGATTGGTAAAGACTGGACTCTGGTGGCCTGGTCCGTAAGTTCCGCAGATGTCGCTCCCGTTCTGGTGGATAGCTGGCAATTCTTTCGCAACGCCGGAGAGACCGCAGGAGAAACTTTGGATGGCGCATACGAAGGCGATGCCGGGCAACTCTTTGCGCTGCGGCTGAAGAAGGCCATCCGTGGATACAAGCAGAAGCTCGACGATTCAGCGGACATCGTCGTCATGGGGCTTGATTCCGCCACGCCGGGACGCATGGCGATTCTCTTTTACCGCGAACTCAAAGAGGCGGAGTTTCTTACACGTCTCGAACGCTGGCACAATTCGCTGGCTTGGCAGCAGAGGAACCTAGGTAACGACAAAAGACTCAGCTTTGTCGGCGCGCCCTCCCCAGAGGACATTGCGAAGGCCTGTTATGGCCAGCGCGTGGATGAAAAGCTCCACAAAGCCACACAGGAGCGCCTGCTGCCCTGTATCGTCGATGGACGGCCACTTCCGCTCGACCTGGTGCAGTTGGCAGTTCGGCGTGCGGCGAATCGTGCGGCCCTTGAACATTGGGAGTTCGAACGCAATCTTGGGGTGGCCTGCTCGCTCTATCGAGGCGCCCACCCAAAGGAGAACTACGCTATGAGTCTCGACGAGTTGCGCACCTCGCGCGATTATCTCTATGGCCGCCTGCTGGCACTTGCCGACAGCATTGAAGGCCTGGCCTTGAATGTTGCGAAGGTGCAGCGCGACACCACTGCTGCCCGCCTCATGCAGCGTTTTGCCGACCACCCGTACAGTACATGGCGCACGATCGAACTCCAGTTGACGCCATACATCGCACAACTGCGTTCGAGCCGTGCTGCTGCACTGCAACGCCGACAGAGCCTCATCGACGCTGTCTACGCTTTGTTTGAAACCAGAGGCGGAGAGAACTCCTTTCTGGACCCTCGCCCGCTCACCGGCGAGTTCTTGCTCGGCTTTCACAGCCAGCGTGAAGCCCTGAAGCCGCGCAAGGACAACTTTAACGATGCTGAGCCCGACGCCACGCCCGAAGAAGGAGACAACCAGTGAGCAGCCTGTCCAACAAGATTGATTTCGCCGTCATCCTCCGGGTGAACCACGCCAACCCGAATGGCGACCCGCTCAACGGCAATCGCCCACGCACTGACTACAACGGCCTCGGCGAGATTTCCGACGTCTGCCTCAAGCGCAAGCTCCGCGACCGCCTGCAGGAAAGCGGCGCCGCGATCTTCGTTCAGTCCGACGACCGCAAGAACGACGACGCCACCAGCCTGCAGGACCGCGCGATTAAGGGCCTGGGTAAGGACTTCGGTGGTCCGGAGACTGCAAAGAAAGCCAGCCAGAAATGGTTCGACGTTCGCGCTTTCGGACAGTTGTTCGCCATGAAATCTTCGAAGAAGAGAAAGGCTGATTCGGAAGACGAGAGCGCTGGCGATACCGGTGTCTCGATCCCCATCCGCGGCCCCGTCACGGTGCAGTCCGCGTTTAGCGTTGCGCCGGTCGATGTTACCAGCACGCAAATCACGAAGAGCGTCTCGGGCGAGGGCGACGGCACCAAGCGTGGTTCGGACACCATGGGCATGAAGCATCGCGTTGACGACGCCGTCTATGTCTTCTTCGGCAGCATGAACCCGCAACTGGCCGAACGCACTGGCTTCAGCGATGCCGATGCCGAGGCGATCAAGGCCCAACTCCCGAGACTCTTTGAAAACGACGCATCCTCGGCGCGGCCCGAGGGCACCATGCGTGTGCTCAAGGTCTTCTGGTGGAAGCACTCGAGCAAGCCCGGCCAATACTCCTCAGCGCGGGTTCACGGAACGCTCAAGGTGACCCCGGACGGAACCTATACCCTGGAGAACCTTAATGGACTCACCCCAGAAGAGATCGACGGCTTCTGATCTCTTAACCGAGCAGGAGTCCGAGAACACTCTGCCGCTGAGTGGATTGCAGCACCTTGCCTTTTGTCCGCGTCAGTGGGCCTTGATCCACCTTGAGCGGGCATGGGCAGAGAACCGCCTCACCTCGGAGGGTCGGCTTCTCCATGAGAAAGCGGATCTTCCCGGACAGTCGCGGCGGCATGATCTTCGCACCGTCCGCGGCCTCCCGCTCGCCAGCCGCCGCCTTGCCCTCACCGGCCGCGCAGATGTCGTCGAGTTTCGTCCGGGGCCCTATCCAGTCGAATACAAGCGCGGCCGGCATAAACCGGACGATTGCGACTTGGTCCAGCTTTGCGCGCAGGCGCTCTGTCTTGAAGAAATGTTAGGTCAACCGGTCCCGCGCGGCGGCGTTTTTTATGGTGAGCCGCGCCGCCGGCTTGAAGTAGAGTTTTCACCCCAACTCCGCGCCCGGACAGAAACGCTTGTAGCTGAGATGCATCGCCTCTACCGGTCCCGTGAAACTCCGCCTGCCAAGCCAGGGAACTACTGCCAGAACTGTTCGCTGGTCAACATCTGCCTGCCCCATGCCACCGCTGAAACCACCATCCAAACCCGGTGGAACCGTCTCCAACGCCAAGCGCTTCAACTTCCCGCGTGACTCACAATGCGAAAACTGCTCAACACGTTGCACGTCACCACGCAGGGAGCCTATCTCCACCGCGACGGGGAAACGATTGCGATCAAAATCGAGGACGAAACCCGCCTGCGTCTGCCCGTCCACACCATCGAAGGATTGGTTTGCTGGGGGCGCGTCTCCTGCTCGCCGCCTGTACTTGCTCTCTGCTGCGAACACGGCGTCGGCATCTCGTACCTCACCGAGCAGGGCCGATTTCTGGCGCGCGTCCAGGGGCCGGTCTCCGGCAATGTTCTTCTGCGCCGGGAACAATACCGCGCCGCGGATAAAGAAGAGATCGCACTGCCCATCGTTCGTTCCATCGTGACGGCCAAGATTGCCAACAGCCGCATCGTGCTGCTTCGCGCCGCGCGCGAATCCTCCATTCCCGACGATCAGGAGGCACTCAGAGCCGTGGCGGATAAGTTGACCTGGGAAGGAACAGAATCCATGAAGGCCCCTTCGATCGACGGAGCTCGTGGCCACGAAGGCATGGCCGGGCAACTTTACTTTTCCGTCTTCGACCTCATGGTCGTCAGTGATAAGGAGGCCTTCAGCTTCTCGGGCCGCACCAGACGCCCGCCTCGTGACCGCGTGAACGCTCTTCTGTCATTCATCTATGCGCTCTTGCGCCACGATGTAGAGTCTGCACTTGAGAGCGTCGGTCTCGATCCCGCGGTTGGATTTCTCCATACCGACCGGCCCGGCCGTCCCGGTCTCGCGCTCGATCTGATGGAAGAGCTGCGCGCGCCGATTGCCGACCGTCTCGCTCTCACGCTCATCAACCGCCGCCAGTTGCAGTGCGAAGACTTTGTGGAGCAAGAAGGCGGTGGAATCCTTCTTGAAGAAAAGGCCCGCAAGACGATCATCGCAGCCTGGCAGGCGCGGAAGCAAGAAGAAATCGAGCATCCATTCATTGAGGAGCGCATTCCGCTGGGCCTCATTCCATACGTGCAATCACTGATCCTTGCGCGCCATCTGCGCGGAGGACTCGATGCCTACCCCGCCTTTCTCTGGAAATAAATTGTCAGGGGCGATAGAAGATGCTTGTCCTGGTTAGTTACGATGTCAGCACGCGAACGGAGGCAGGAAAGCGCCGTCTCCGCCGCGTTGCACGTCTCTGTCAGGATCGCGGACAACGCGTCCAGAACTCGGTCTTCGAGTGTCTGGTTGATGCTGCCCAGTGGGTGGCATTCCGCGCAGCGCTCGTTGCAGTGGCGGATGCGGAAGAAGACAGTCTGCGCTTTTATTTCCTCGGCAACAACTGGAAGGGCCGGGTCGAACACGTTGGCGCGAAGCCGGCCTACGACCCCGAGGGTCCGCTGATCCTCTAACGATTCTCCCGGCTCGATCTTCCTTCAATCAGTGAGATCTCTTCGCGCGGACCTCAAGCGATCGCACGTTCTCTGGCGGGTTCGCGCGGAAGCTAAGTCGATGGTTCGGCCGCATTTCGCGCCGGTCCCGGCCGTCATGTCTCAATGTGTCATAGCACTTGTCATGGGTTCGCATATATGCCAGACTAACCACAAGCGTGACAGAGATTTAGGCTGTGCGCCGTCGCGCCCCACGCGGGGCGCGTGGATTGAAACATAGTTGAAGCAGCCCATGTCGTGTCCGTTGCGCGTCGCGCCCCACGCGGGGCGCGTGGATTGAAACCGCCAGGTGCGCGCGCGCGAGGCAGGAACACGCCGGTCGCGCCCCACGCGGGGCGCGTGGATTGAAACAACTCCTAGCGCGAACATAGCGCAGGTTTCGCAGTCGCGCCCCACGCGGGGCGCGTGGATTGAAACAAACGCGCAAGCGTCCCGACAATCTGCGGTCTCGTCGCGCCCCACGCGGGGCGCGTGGATTGAAACACTGAATCATCATGCTCCGGCTCATCGATCTGCTGTCGCGCCCCACGCGGGGCGCGTGGATTGAAACGTGGGAGGAAGTCCGCCAATGCGTCAACGAAGAGTCGCGCCCCACGCGGGGCGCGTGGATTGAAACACGACGATCCTGCCCCAGCACCGCATCCGGATAAGTCGCGCCCCACGCGGGGCGCGTGGATTGAAACTGTGGCTTCGCCGCGGCAGACACCGGCGACCAATGTCGCGCCCCACGCGGGGCGCGTGGATTGAAACAGCGCCAACCTGCTCTAATGTGAAGACCTGCTTACGTCGCGCCCCACGCGGGGCGCGTGGATTGAAACGTACTCCATCGCGTGCTCCAGATAGATCCGCATCGTCGCGCCCCACGCGGGGCGCGTGGATTGAAACCGCCGACACGTAGTCGGTTGCGGGCCGGCGACGCGCGTCGCGCCCCACGCGGGGCGCGTGGATTGAAACCTCGACAGACTTCGGGATGGGCTTGTCCTGTGCAGTCGCGCCCCACGCGGGGCGCGTGGATTGAAACGTAGTCCTGACGCTGCTCGGCAATCCGCGCCTCAGTCGCGCCCCACGCGGGGCGCGTGGATTGAAACGCTGCAGGAGACTCGGCCTCCATCTGTTTGGCGAGTCGCGCCCCACGCGGGGCGCGTGGATTGAAACCGTCGAGATCAGGAGACAAATTTCCGCCGCAATCGTCGCGCCCCACGCGGGGCGCGTGGATTGAAACCGAACGCGGGATCTGGTGATCCTCGATTCATGCGTCGCGCCCCACGCGGGGCGCGTGGATTGAAACCTTGCGCGTCTATGTAGCAAACCATCTGAATCGGCGTCGCGCCCCACGCGGGGCGCGTGGATTGAAACATCCGGGCGAGCTGGCCGGTCGTCGTCGACAGTGGTCGCGCCCCACGCGGGGCGCGTGGATTGAAACACGCTTCGCAATGCAAGAGTCGCAGAGACGGTAAGTCGCGCCCCACGCGGGGCGCGTGGATTGAAACAATTGCTTCAGTGAGCGTCACTGACGGCACAGCAGTCGCGCCCCACGCGGGGCGCGTGGATTGAAACGTAAAATGGATCACCAAGGACCGCATGTCCCCTGTCGCGCCCCACGCGGGGCGCGTGGATTGAAACATCGAAGGCGATTAGCGGACAGGGGATGTCCATGTCGCGCCCCACGCGGGGCGCGTGGATTGAAACCCGGCTGAGATGTAGAACTTGACGGTGACGGTGGTCGCGCCCCACGCGGGGCGCGTGGATTGAAACATACAAGTTTGGAAACGAGATTGACAATGCTCCCGTCGCGCCCCACGCGGGGCGCGTGGATTGAAACGATGAAGTCTGGCGTCCGCGGCGGCAACTCCTGTGTCGCGCCCCACGCGGGGCGCGTGGATTGAAACCCCCCAACGCCGTACCCTAACTTTTGGAGTTTCTGTCGCGCCCCACGCGGGGCGCGTGGATTGAAACGGCGAGATTCCCACGTCGCTGATGTTGGTATGCGTCGCGCCCCACGCGGGGCGCGTGGATTGAAACCATTTATTGAGCCATTATCCCCAAATGTGGGGGCGTCGCGCCCCACGCGGGGCGCGTGGATTGAAACTTGCGGACAAAGTAGTCGTTGTACTCGCCCCAAAGTCGCGCCCCACGCGGGGCGCGTGGATTGAAACAGACCGAGAGCACCAATCTTGACCACACCGACGACGTCGCGCCCCACGCGGGGCGCGTGGATTGAAACAATCACCTATAAGGCTGGTTGCCTCTCTCACTTGTCGCGCCCCACGCGGGGCGCGTGGATTGAAACAGACCGAGAGCACCAATCTTGACCACACCGACGACGTCGCGCCCCACGCGGGGCGCGTGGATTGAAACACTTCGCGCTCATCGCCTTTGATTGTAATGATTTGTCGCGCCCCACGCGGGGCGCGTGGATTGAAACGTCGAGGAAGATCACCGGGAAGCTCGACGACTGGGTCGCGCCCCACGCGGGGCGCGTGGATTGAAACACGTAAAGGACACTCAACTCCAGATCCTGGCCGATGTCGCGCCCCACGCGGGGCGCGTGGATTGAAACTGTAACACCCATGGACATATTATGTCCCACTGGGTCGCGCCCCACGCGGGGCGCGTGGATTGAAACCATTTGTGCATCACCTGGTCGAATGGCATTTAGCGTCGCGCCCCACGCGGGGCGCGTGGATTGAAACACTTGCATATCCATCATTATACAGCGCTGTGTCGCGCCCCACGCGGGGCGCGTGGATTGAAACTCGATCACGAGAGCCGCATTGCCGCTCTTGAGTCGTCGCGCCCCACGCGGGGCGCGTGGATTGAAACTTTGTGCCGTACATCAGCCCTCCTTTGGCGGTTCGTCGCGCCCCACGCGGGGCGCGTGGATTGAAACGTGCTCATTCGCCCTCAATGAAGTCAGGCGTGCGGTCGCGCCCCACGCGGGGCGCGTGGATTGAAACAACTATGAAGCGGTAGTCAACGGCTTGCGTATGGTCGCGCCCCACGCGGGGCGCGTGGATTGAAACTTGAGCCGGTAGACGGCGGTTTTGAAGCCCTTGGTCGCGCCCCACGCGGGGCGCGTGGATTGAAACCTCGTGCATGGCGCGCAGATGCTCGTGGATGGCGGTCGCGCCCCACGCGGGGCGCGTGGATTGAAACATCTGGCGGCGTCTGGGCGTCGATGTAGCCAAACGGTCGCGCCCCACGCGGGGCGCGTGGATTGAAACAATTACTTCGATTATGTTCCTGGTCGCTACATCGTCGCGCCCCACGCGGGGCGCGTGGATTGAAACGTAAAATGGATCACCAAGGACCGCATGTCCCCTGGTCGCGCCCCACGCGGGGCGCGTGGATTGAAACAGTGAGCGGTTGACGCACTTCCTTTTGAAGAGCCGTCGCGCCCCACGCGGGGCGCGTGGATTGAAACATCATCAGGCCCATGGTCGCGATCTCGTGGTTGAGTCGCGCCCCACGCGGGGCGCGTGGATTGAAACTTTGACCAGCTGCATCAGCGACTGCGCGTAGCTCGGTCGCGCCCCACGCGGGGCGCGTGGATTGAAACAAGCAGCATTGCGCTGGGCTGGACGGTGATGCGCCGTCGCGCCCCACGCGGGGCGCGTGGATTGAAACAAGCAGCATTGCGCTGGGCTGGACGGTGATGCGCGTCGCGCCCCACGCGGGGCGCGTGGATTGAAACAACGCGACTTCGACAACCTGATCGACGGCCGCAATGTCGCGCCCCACGCGGGGCGCGTGGATTGAAACGGGTTTGTCTCCCGTTCCACGGATAATCTTAGGCGGTCGCGCCCCACGCGGGGCGCGTGGATTGAAACCTCCTGACTGTTCCCTGCTTCTTGATCCCTGATCGTCGCGCCCCACGCGGGGCGCGTGGATTGAAACCACCCACTGCCCGGCCTTGAAGACCTGGCCCGGATGTCGCGCCCCACGCGGGGCGCGTGGATTGAAACAGCTTCGCCGAGAGATCGGCGCCAGGGAACTGGCGTCGCGCCCCACGCGGGGCGCGTGGATTGAAACCTATGTGTATGGCAACGCATCCAGCAACCTGACGTCGCGCCCCACGCGGGGCGCGTGGATTGAAACCCTTGGTGATCTGGCGCAGACCGGCCAGCGACGTGGTCGCGCCCCACGCGGGGCGCGTGGATTGAAACAGGAAGTGGCGGCCCCGCTCCAGCTTGACGTAAGTCGCGCCCCACGCGGGGCGCGTGGATTGAAACCGAACGGCTCCAAGAACTTCCCGTGTACATTCGCGTCGCGCCCCACGCGGGGCGCGTGGATTGAAACCCCCGAATTTTTGCAAGCGGTAAAGTATGGAAAAGTCGCGCCCCACGCGGGGCGCGTGGATTGAAACGTTTTGGAGCGCCGTATTGCGGAGCTCCCGCAGTGTCGCGCCCCACGCGGGGCGCGTGGATTGAAACCACCCAGGCCGTCCAGGCCGCGCGCTGGCTGTCGTCGCGCCCCACGCGGGGCGCGTGGATTGAAACCAAACATTCTGGTATACGGTGGCGACCCGGAGGTGTCGCGCCCCACGCGGGGCGCGTGGATTGAAACCCCCAAAATCAGCAATTACAGGCAAGTGGCTGACGTCGCGCCCCACGCGGGGCGCGTGGATTGAAACCAGTTGTCGCTATGGCAACCATAATTGACTTGCCGTCGCGCCCCACGCGGGGCGCGTGGATTGAAACGCCGATGGACGCCAAGGTGCATGCCTACCGGTGCGTCGCGCCCCACGCGGGGCGCGTGGATTGAAACAGAATCCACCCAGAAACACAGGAGTCGGCAGTCGTCGCGCCCCACGCGGGGCGCGTGGATTGAAACAAAAACTCGGGAAGAGAAAACTCCAGCTCTTGACGTCGCGCCCCACGCGGGGCGCGTGGATTGAAACACTTTCTTGTACATGGTATCTCCGCAAACCGGGGTCGCGCCCCACGCGGGGCGCGTGGATTGAAACTTCAAGAATGACGCGGAGTCCACCAAGGAAACTGTCGCGCCCCACGCGGGGCGCGTGGATTGAAACTGCCCACCTCTTCCGTTGCGCCAAGCTGCGAGCGGTCGCGCCCCACGCGGGGCGCGTGGATTGAAACTTGATTAGCTCTTTGTCCAAAGACGTGTACGGATAGTCGCGCCCCACGCGGGGCGCGTGGATTGAAACAAGATAAGCCTAAACGACTGTGCCTGGAGTTCCCGTCGCGCCCCACGCGGGGCGCGTGGATTGAAACAGAAAGAGGCCGCTGCCGTGCAAACCCCGGCGCAGTCGCGCCCCACGCGGGGCGCGTGGATTGAAACCCTTTCGTGGTTGGTGGAAGAGGCGCAATCTATGGTCGCGCCCCACGCGGGGCGCGTGGATTGAAACAGCGCTTGGGTATACGTCGCGTCAATCACCGGGGCGTCGCGCCCCACGCGGGGCGCGTGGATTGAAACAATGCGCTCCGGGTGCCTAAGCGTACGGACTCTGTCGCGCCCCACGCGGGGCGCGTGGATTGAAACAGACTGGCATGTCCGATGCTGCCCGCTCTGCCCGTCGCGCCCCACGCGGGGCGCGTGGATTGAAACATCATCACAGCCCCGGTCACCACGTGCTGTGACGTCGCGCCCCACGCGGGGCGCGTGGATTGAAACATAAACCGCCGCAAGCCCGCGCCGCCGCGCTTTGGTCGCGCCCCACGCGGGGCGCGTGGATTGAAACCCGCATCGCTCGCCACTGTGTTGGCGAGCCGCGTGTCGCGCCCCACGCGGGGCGCGTGGATTGAAACATCGATCGCACTCCTAGCTCACCGACACGGTGCCGTCGCGCCCCACGCGGGGCGCGTGGATTGAAACAAGATTGGGTTTGAGCCGCCGTTTGCGTAAAAGGGTCGCGCCCCACGCGGGGCGCGTGGATTGAAACCACGTCCCTTTGCGGGTTGGCTGGCGCTCTGGTGTCGCGCCCCACGCGGGGCGCGTGGATTGAAACTCGCCCAGGTCGGGGAAGGATCGCGCACTCCGGACGTCGCGCCCCACGCGGGGCGCGTGGATTCAAACCGTCTCAGTACCTCTCCATTGAAAATCTGCGCAAAACAGGCAGGAAAGTGATGAGTTATGCGAGGTTAGCGGAAGTCAGTTGGGGAATGACGACCAGTTCGCGGAGCTTGAGGCCAGTGGTAAGGACCTGTTTGCCAAACTGGGTGAGGTAGTACTTGTAGGTGCGGCCGATCTTCTTGATCAGTCCGTGCAGGCGAAGGCGTTTGAGCAGGCGCGAGACTTGCGATGAGGTTTTGTGGCGAAGCCAGCGACGGAGGGTTTTGTTCTGCATGCCGCTGACGTTGAACTCTCCGCGAGCGATGGCACGGAACAGAGCATCATCGTCCTCGTCGAAGAAGTTGAAGCCGGGGTAAGAACGGCCCTGGTGTTCAACCGGCTGGGAGAGCTTGTCCAGCTTGTGGCGTCCATTGCGGGGATCTTCGAGGGCGGAGAGGAACTCCAGGTAGCGGCGGTTGGCGGCCGGTAAAAGCTCGCGCAGGGCGGGCAGGCTGTAGATGGTTTTCTGCATGGCGGCCCACTTGGTCTGGCGCGAGCCGTCGCGGTGTTCTACCTCGCGGTAGTGCTTGAAGAAGGTCAGGTCGTTGACCGTGGTTTCGATGCGCAGGATGAGGCCTAACTTGTCATAGAGCTTGAGTGAGACCGGTCCCATGGTGTGCTTGATGCGCGTGCCTTCGATGCGCACGTTGAAGCGATTGCCCATATCGCCCTCAAACTGCGATGACAGCTTCTTGCCCAGGAAGGTGGCGATGTTGTCGGGCTTGACGGTGTGGATGGCGGTGCGGCTGAGGTTTTCATAGAGAGGTTGGAGATCGGCCTGTTTGTGAAACACGATGTCGGTTGCATATTCGCACTGGTCCACGCTCCAGTGATAGTTCAAGCCCAGACTGCGATGGATGGGACAGAAGCGGCTGGCGAACTCATCCAGCTTGCGGTGCAGCTTCTGGATGCGCAGGCTGTTGGCCAGCGACTGCGCCCTCTCCCAGTCGGTGATGCCGGTGAAAGCGTTATCGATGAGCGTGCAATCGATGTTTCGCTGGCGCAGCTTGGCGGCCAGCCAATTATGCCCGTTGAAGTAGATCTACAGCCGGCAGGGCAGCCAGGTAGGCACACGTAGCACAGGCCCAGTTCCTCGTCGAGAAAGTAGAAATAGTAATGCAGGCATTTGCCGTCGTCGGGCTTCAAGAAGGTTCGGCCCGTCGATTTGTCGTGCCACGGCTTGTAGGTCGAGCAGGGCTCCATGGCCGAGAAGACATGCACCAGACCGGAGTGATCGCCGCGCCGAGCCAGTACTTCCTTTATCCGGTCTTCCTTGCGGAAGTTGCGCTTGCGGATAAACTCGATCTCCAGACCAGATTCGGCCGCCAGCCGCTCGGCGTTTTCACGCAGTTCATTCCGAAACGGCTCAGCAAAACGCGGATAGTCAAAAATCCGCACCTTGCGCTCGTAAAGATACGACGTCATTCCCGCGGCAAAGCAGATCTTCGGCAGGGTTCCGAAAATCAGCACCCTGTCCCAGCAACTCAGCACTCCGGCGATCTGAGCTGCATACCGTTCCGTAAGCAGTGCGATGTCCACTCGCCATCATAGCTGCTACCCTCTTTGGTTCCGGCTATGCCGGGTTAGGAGTTACGCCGTCGCTTTCCTGCGCGACGCATTCTCTCCGGTCACGGGGCACGGCTGGCCGACTTGTCATTCCTCATGTTATGGAAAGGCGTCGGCGCACCTCTGGCACACGTGGCCGCTGCTTAGGATTGGTCTTATAGGCGGATCAGGGAAAGGGAGACTGACGGCGGTTCAGTAACCCGTTTCGCGCATGATAATGGATTTTCATGCGCGAATCGGGTCGTCGCAGCCGGGCATCGGCTCCGCCAACCTGGCCATAACGGCGCAGGCCAATTCGCGCCACCAGAAATGAGCAGAATTTCAGCGGTAGTGGGGATTCTATAGATCCCCTTCCATTTTGATTTGCGCAAGACCAGAGATTTTGATCCGGACCCGGGCCGAGTGCCAGATTGCGAACAGTCCCACGCAGCGCCAGTAGCTGAAGTGGTCTGCGCCGAAGATGGCACGAATGGCGCTGGCGGCAAAGACGTGGTTGATTAGCCACGCGATCGGCGAGGATATTACAAGGATTGTCAGCACCCTTGTGGTCATGAGCGCCAACAGAACGCTCACGGCGGGCCAGCCGGTTAGATTTACGTGGTCTGTCTTTCCAACTGTGATCATCAAGTTGTCCTTTCTAAAGAGCTGGAGCCCCGATTTACGCTGCTCCTCTCAGTTCTTCAGTGCCGCGCGACGGCGCGGGCGGGACCCGCAACGATTTGCGGCTTACCGCCTCGTACTGCTTGTTGTCGAGCATCAGCATGATTTGGCCGCGGCCGAGGGCAACAGCCTCGTCGAGGGCATCGCGCGACGCGATGTCGACGAGGCCACGGCCGCGCCGCGCAATCTCCACTACTTTCGCCGCATCGCGAAAAGTGATTAGTTTCGAGAGCGGTGTTTTGCCCAAATCGTCGTTATGGACGCGGCAGAACCACCAGCCATTCTCTTGCCTTGCGAATGAGAGAAGTACACGATGGACCGCAGCCGCCTCGACCGCCGTGGCCACGTGGAATGATCTCGCCCATGGCTTTTGGGCGTCTTGGAAACGCGAAGAGATTTGGCGAAGTGCGATTTCCGCCGCGCGGGCGCAGTTGTTCATCCTACGACTCCTTTTGTGGGTGAGGTTCGAATGGCCCACGCGCGGGCATCCAGCCATAGCTGGCCGGCGTGCCCGCGAACGGATTGGGAACGGCAAGAGTGCGCCGAAGGCTGAAGGCCGGCGCTTCCCATGGTTGGTTGAGTTCAGCGGCAAACTACCGGCGGCGGGAGATGCCCCGGCGCCAGCCCGCGTGGTCGCAACCGGGATAGCACTTGCGAGCGCCCTTGCGCGGTTTCAAGAAATGAGCGGCGGGACGGCAAGGGACTGGGCGGGGCGAGGACGCGGGCACGGGCGCCGATGTGCCGGGAGAGGTATCAGGCGCTTCGAAAGCGAGTTCCCGAAGCCAGTTTGGAATTGCGCGGATATCGGAGTTACGTTCACTCGAGACAGGGACGGGGCAGCTGTCGCCGTCGGAAAGGAGTGACACGCCGGAAGCCAATTTCCTGACCGATGCGCGCCGCAGCATGCCTTTCGGCTTGCGGAAAAAGGTCCACACCGTATCTCCGCGATAAGCCTGAGGGGTGTCGTGTTCTTCCTGGTCGTGCTGGCTGAGAACAGATACCGAATTCCGGCCCACCTGTCCATCGACCCGCAGAACGCAGAGCGAGGGGTCCACGCGGACACGCCACTCACGGCAGGGGGAACCATACTCAGTCGCCAGCTCCTCCAGGCGGGTGATTTCACAGGTGGCCTCGCCGATCAGCGAGTCCGGGTTTTTCAGCTTTGCCAGTACGGAGACGGGGTAGATCCGCAAGCCTAGGCTCGCAGCCTGGCGGACCTCTTCGCGCAGAAACGGCCGGTCCTGGCATTGGTGGGGATTGAAAGCCGCGGGACGCGAGCTTGAGAGTTGTGAGAAGAATTCCTCGAGTTCCATACAATACGTCTCCAAAAACGAAGCGGCCCGCCGCTCTTAGCCAAATGGCATCGAGCGGTGGGCCGCTGGGTTGAATGTGAATTGAGGTCGTACCGCTCAGTAAGCAGAACGGCCAAGGTAAGCAGGGCACACGCCCCCAAAGGGAGGAGCCCTGCTGTGGGTGCTGGTCATCGCGGATCCCTTTTCGTCAGCAAGAATTTACTCAGCTGCCAACGGTGAAGCACGGTGAAAAGCAAGCGGCGGTGAAAGGTGTATCTGTCACCGCCGCTTCGATGGGCTTGAGTTCAAAGAGATGAGGGCGACTAGTTGCGCTTGCGGTTTTTCAACCACTCTTCGAAGCTGCACATAACGCTGGATGCGGAGGGACGAGGCCAGAACTTCGGTATCGTGCGAAGCCCGAGGATGCGGCTGAGAGTGAAGTAGTCATCCGGGTGGTCTTTCAGCCAGGAGAGCGCAACTGCCCGCCGCACCCACGAGGGAAGAATCCGGCGGCCTGCGAAGCGCTCAGTGAGATTGCCGATCAAAGCATTCAGCTGGCGCGCCCCGAGGGGGCCACGCTTGCCAAGAAAGAGGGTTCCGGGATCGTTGCCGCGGGCAAGAAGCGGGCGGTGTAGGTCAAGGTATTCCTCGAGCAGCGGGACCACGTTCCTCGGGAGAAAAGTGTGAATTGCCAATCCGCCGGTCTCCATATGGCTGAAGCGGACCTGCCAAAGTTCAGCGGCAGGATCGCGGCGAAGCTCGTCCATAGCCCATTCCGGTACGGTGATATGAGCGTTGAGCGGCCCCTTGAAGACGTTTGCCGCGCCATAGATGCGCGCTTCGCGGACTTGCTTGGGCTTCAGCCAAGGCATGGCGACAAAAAACTGGAGCAGAAATGCGTTATGCACCAGACGCGCATCTTTCTCTGGGCGACCCTGCTCAGGATCCCGCGTCAGCAAAATCTGCGCAGGAATCGCGGTTAGAACGTCATACGGCAAATAGTGACCTGCCGCACCTCCGTAAAATGTCATTTCAGACTCCTTGTTGGTTGGGGGCGCTTGCGGCGCTGTTGTTGGTAGGCGAGCGAATAACATCGCTCCACAGGTTTGATCGTCGTGCCGGGCTCAATCGTTCCGAATGAAGCCGCCGAGATTGTCCACTCTGCGGCTCCGTTTGCTTATCTGTTCCCTCCCCTTCTTGCGTCGCGCCATCCTATAGCGGCACCCATCCAGTTCTGGGGCTTCTGGACGTGAGAGAAAGCAGCCTCTAGTTGCTTCCTCCCGCTCCTCCGCTCCTCGCTCCACTTGGCGGCGACATTCACGCCGACGGACTCGTCGTACATCCACGCGTACTCCATGATCGTGACCATGTGGTTTTTGTGCCAGAGTATCTTGGACAACGTCAGGTAATCGCCTCGATGTTCATCGGATTTCAGAAATGCAAGCGAGTATATATCTCTGAAAAGATGAGGGTTAACTGAGCGTCCAGCGTAAATCGCAGTCGCCTCTTCCACTGCCTCCTCAAGCTGCTGAGCTGACATGCGATTGCCCCACTGGTTCACGAGAAGGTAGCCGGATTGGTTCCCGGCCAACAGAATATCGCGGTAAGAATCACGTTCGACGAACTTATCCAGCTTCGCGCTGAGGGGGCGCGGCAGAATCGCGCGGACGGGCCTGCCCGCTTTTGTTTCTTCCGCGGTAAAGTCCACTACCCAGATCAGGGTCTGCGGCTGGTTCTTTTGAAGCTCGACGACCCAGTCGTCCTGGTCAGCGCCGGCGACTTCACACGCCGGGATGTGCAGAAGGTTGGCGGGTTTGGTTGTGCCCTTTTCGACGACTTCTTTGAGGCGGAGCCCGATCAGATTTTCGTTTCGCCATACCAGCGTAACCAGCCAATCGATCACCAGGTCTTGCAGAGCAAGCGCGGCGATCCTTGTCAGGCGAGTAGCGCGGGCCTTGGCGAGCTTCACATCCGTGGACGTCGTCACGCCCGGCACTTTACGGCGGCGGCGTGTCGATTCCGCCATATCGGCCTTCTTGTGTCGGGCGATGAGCTTGTCCCGCTCTTCGCACAGCAGATCGGGCACTTTGTCCAGTGTGCTGAGCGGAAGCATGCGGGAAAGCTTTCGCGCGATGCGGTCATTGCGGCTGTATTCGGGCAGCGCGGCCATGAAGTCGGTGGATTCCGAGAGATCGACATTAGCATAAGGGAAATACCGCAGCGCGGCGAACATTCCGCCAAACATATTGCGAGTCGAGCCCGGATTCATATGGCGGACATCCTCGAGCCAGTCGGCATACGCGCACAAAATCGGGGTCTGGAACAGGGTCTCCATGGAGTCGATCCCTCCGTCGCCGTCAGGGTCGTGCTTTCGCAAGTATCCGAACATGCGGCATATGTCCGCTATGGTTTTGTCGGTCGTTACGCCTCGGCGCGCCTTGACCTTCTTCTGGATTTTTGATTCCTGTTTCCTCCATCCTTTCGACCAGCGCGGTTCGGGTTTGTCGCCCCCTCGCATCCACGTGTCAAGCCTTTCCACCTGTGATTGGAGAGGCTGAGGGAGTTCGGGGATCGGCACGATGTAATCGTCTTTGCGGGCGGAATTGGCCGGATGCAGGTCGAAACCACATTCACACATGACCGCCAAAAAGACGAACTTTACTTTCCGCGCCCCTGCCGGGCGCTTCTGGCGCGTCTTCACCATCTTGTCGACCAAGTCTTCCACGTCATCCATTAAGACGTCGGCCGGAGATGCGAAGCATGCCTCCAAGGGTTCGGCAATCGCCAGACAGTAGTTCGCTGTTGCCAAGGCCATGACTTTGCGCCAAGTCTCCTTATAGACGGGCTCCACCTGCACTCCATGCGAAGCGGCCAGATCGACCAAGTAGGTGAGGCCTTTGCGGTAAGCCTGGATCGTGTTCTCGAGGTAGCCGGATTTTCCAGCCGTCTCTGTCTGTTTCAGAAAGGGCCGGAACCCCTCCATGGTCGAGCGCAGAAACAGCTCCCGGAGCTTGACGTCGGAACCTTTCCACTTGGCGAGCAGTTCGAACGCCCTCTTCCACCGCTTTCTCGATTTTGAATCGGCGAGCGGAAGCAAGTCGGACAGTGTTTCGGGGACGGGCCCTGCGGGGCGGAAGTCGGCGGAACTCTGCGGAATTTCAGAGATCTCCGCGGCGAAATCCGGAATTCCGCCCGCAATTGGGGAACCAGACGGAGCTGTGGATATCATAGGCCCCCCAATTTCTCAGTGGAGTTGTTGACAAAGATGAGGGCCGCTCCTGGGGCAAAAATGACCCAAAATGGAACTGTGCGGAAGAACACGGCAATACCGGCGAAACGCGGAAAACTGCGGCGGCTCGCGGAAGGGGTCCGCGCCCATTCCTCAATGAGCGCCGCAGAGCGTTTGCCACTCTGCGGCGCCATTTCTGGCGAAGTTGGCCGATTCAGAGGCGGCGCTTCGCCTTCCCGCGAGCCCGAGCACGCTGCAATCACGATGGGCGTGAGCTGCGCGCTCCAGGGCAGGCGGAAACTTGTTTGGTTGGCCGCGGACATCACTTGCCCCGGGATCCCGGGTTCCTGCCCGCTTCCGCACTGGCGGTCCCGCTTAGAGGCGAACGTTACCACGACCTCGACAACCATAAGGTCCTGGAGGGAGTAATGGCCGGACTGCTGCGCATCCTTGTAGGTGAACAGGCAGTGAAGATAAATCCAGGCGACGTTGGGGGGGAGAGCGAAAAGCTGAGAAGGGGTGGGCATCACTTGACCTCCTTGCTCGGGCTTTCGCACTCGGTCAGGTGATCCTCAATGTTCTGCGCGGTGTAGTATGGGCGACCCAAAGGAGAGCGGCAGCAGCGCATCTTGCCCGCATTGGTCCAGTCGCGGACAGTGCGGTCGCTCACACCGAGGATCTGGGCTGTTTCGCCCTGGTTGTATTTGGCCTGAAAGGCCAGTCCTTGGTCGCGCAGCCTTGTGCGCAAGAGAGGATAGTCGATAGGGATCGCCGCGGGAGGTTCTGCTGGCGTGCGGTCGGTTCCCGCCAGAGCCGCCGACAGCGCCGCTGGAAGAGTCTCCTCTCCGGGCAGTGCCACGGAGTAGCCTTGCAGCGCTTCCCAGCGCTTTAACGTCGGCGTTTTCTTCGATCCATCCTTGCCGGTCTTGTCTTTTTCCATGACGTTCCCATCTCAGCAGCGAGTATCTGATGGGTTCCGGATGAATGGCTGCATTATTGGGGAATCCTTTTGCAGGAAAAATAGGCGTGCCTAGTTTCAGTTACTTACGCCGATAACGCCTCCTTTGAAACAACTGACTACACGCTTGACAGCGGGCGCGTACATTTCTCCGACTCTCGCAAAATGAGACCCGTCGCAATGCTTTCTATGTCCAGAGTCGTACGCTCGCGAAGCTACCGCAGCAGCGCCACCGCTGCGTTCCACGCCCCGCCTGCAGCCCCTCCTTGAGGAATTCCTTGACCGGATCCAGCTTGCCGACCGCCAATGCTCGCCGTCCGTACACTGGCCGGCTCTCTGGTACTGCCAGATACCTACTGTTCGACTTCCCGCCGCTGTCTACTAGGTGTTTGATCGCCCGGATGCTCAATCCCTGCCGTTTTGAGCTCAGCGACACCATTCACGTCTCTCCCCGCTGAGCACACGCGTACTCCTCCGTAATCCAGAATCAGGCTGGTTGACCGCCGCCCAGGGGGCGGCCTTTTCAACCGGATTCTTGCACCGGCGCTGACAAGCTAGCGCTCACGTCCTAACATCTGTGGGAAAACCGATTCAGGCATTCATAGCTATTAGGATGGTCGGGAGAGAACGAAGGAACCTATGGCGTATCAACGAAAGACTGTGCAGGCCACGGATCGCCGCCTTAGCTGGTCCGAGAAGAAAAAATACGATGACTTGGGGAAGCTCACCCATCTGGGCTGGTACTTTCAAGTTCTCGTGCGCCGAAACCTCCTGAAAGAGCTCGATTCTTACCTAGAAGACTCCGGGCCAATCCCTGGTTCACTTGTGCGGAAGATCCAGTGTGTTCGAGCGACCCCCGTCGTAACACTCGGATCGATCAAGACCTCTCGTATTGAGTTGCGCCAGTTTGACTACCTCGCCAAGTTCTTGGCAGGATACGGATCTACGGGAAAATCTGTGGCGCCGCTGCTCTTTGGCGACATGATTGATTACGTGGATTCACTTCTCATCGAGGCAGAATCGCGCGAATCGATCGCTGCAAAGGAAGAGTATGAACGGGTGTGGGGACCTGCACGGAGTCGGTTGATTGAGCGAGGTTTTGTTCGCCGTGCAGTGTTAATCGGCAAATTTGGGGAAAGTCCACTTGAACTATTTTTCCCCGGCTGGTCGGCGGAGATAGTTCTACTAGATCTCACGGCGCAGGATAGGGTTCTGAGGGCCGATTTCGAAAGTCTTCTTAGGCAATTGCGAAGGAACCGTTCGATCGAAGTGAACAAGGAGCCCTATCCTGAACTAGCTTTGAGACCGGCAAGAAAGACCTCGCATTCCAAAGAACCACAGATGTTAACTCCGAAGAAGCTCCTAGCGCAAAAGCTCATTCAGTACGCGGACTTGCTCATTTGGGAGAAGCAATTCCGGGATGAGATTCCGCCATCGGCCAAGGAAAGCCTCATGTTTGCGAGCGACCCTGTTCAACGCAAGAAGAGGCGTTCACTGAGGGCAGCTTCTTCTAGCAGCAGCGGGTATGGATCCAAGAAGATCGGAAATCACTTTACTAAGATTCATGACAACGCGCTCGCGCTGATGAATCCAGATCACGCGGCAAATATTGAACTGCAAACACGCGCAGGGGAAGAGCTCAAACAGGCATACAGCAGCGCTCGGCGCGGCGTCCACTTGGGAGAGAACTCCAGGTTCGTTCCATCAGAAGCAGAGCTACTGATGCTACGCAACCACCTTTGAGAGCTGCCTGTTTGTCCGCCTCGAAGCCCAGAGAGCAGGCGCAGCCACTGCATTGTTCTGTCCGACTCGCGGTATCGCAACATGGGGGGGCGAAGGTTCTTTGCCGTCATGATCCTCGGCTGTCTCAAATCAGTGAATCAATCCAGATCCCTTATTCTTCGGCCAGCAAACATCTGTCAGCACGCGTGGACGCGCCATCCGGCGCTTCACCGCTCGCACGCCACAATCCAGATGTCACCCCCTATCGGCATCATGTCAACTGGTTCTGTTTTAAGCCTGGAGTCTTTAAAACGACGCAAGTAATGAATTGACAGAAGTTATATTTCCTACGAAACCTTCTGCTATTTCTGCAGGAAGCCTCCTATTTTAGGGCTAAGACTTCTTGCGATGCGCAAGGCTCAGGCAGTCTCATTCCCGGAGTTGGTGGACGCCAAAGAGGCGGCAACTCTTCTCCGCCGGCCACCCGACACGTTGAAGCGGTGGCGTTATGAAGGCGTTGGCCCTGACTGGATCGTGATCGAGGGCAAGGTGATGTACGACGTTGCCGTGCTGCTCGAGTACGTCCGGAAGAACACACGGGTCGGTTCTGTTGGGGCGGCGCGGGAGTGAACGCGTGAAACTCTTCCTCAAGAGGAAGTCAAAGTTCTGGTGGTACGACTTCACCGTGCGCGGGGAGCGGTTTCGAGGATCCACCAAGGAGACCAATAGGCCCCGTGCGGAGGGGATCGCCGCCCTCAAATTGGCGGCCGTGGTGAAGGAAGGAGATCCGCTCAAAGGAAAACCGCCCACACTCCGGGAGTACTCCAAAACTTTTCTGGACTGGGTGGATACCGGACGGCTCGAAGATGATTCCCGTCGCTATTACCGCAACGGCTGGCGCCTGTTGGAGCAGACGAGGGTTGCCGGAATGAGAATGGATAAGATCACCAAGCATGCGATCGAAGCGATGAGATTCCCGGGCGGGCCGTCGAACGGCAACAATGCCTTGAGGACCTTGCGCCGGATGTTCAGCATGGCGGTCGAGGACCAATTGATCAGTAAAGCGCCGAAGTTCAAACTGTTCAAGGAACATGGGCGCTCGCTTCGGCTCAATGACGCAGCCGAGCGGGTCTTGATGCCGGTGGCCGAGCAGCCGCTCAAGGACATCATCGTGGTCATGCGCGACACCGGCCAGCGCAACGCCCGCGAGCTCTACTGCATGCGCGTGGAGAACATTGACTTCGATGCCGGGACCATTACCATACCGGACAGCAAGACCCCGTCGGGCACCCGATCCGTTCCCCTGACGGACCGAGTGGAGGAGATTCTCCGCATTCGCTGCGCCGGGCGTAACAAGGGGTGGGTCTGGGAATCCCGGTACAAGGGCAAGCACATCGGAGAGGCGATGGTGAACCGGCAGTGGGTGAGGGCGCGGAAAGCGGCAGGTTTGCCTGAGGATCTCGTGCTCTACTGTGCGCGGCATGACTACGGCAGCTTCGTGCTGCGGAACACCGGGAACATGAAGGTGGTGATGGACATGATGGGTCAGCGTGACTACCGTACGGCGCTCAAGTACCAGCACCATGAGATGGAAGTTGCGCGGGAAGCTCTGAGGGCGCGGCACACTCCGCGGCACACCGCCGAAGACGGTAACCGGCAAACTGCATGATGGGATGAAGCTTAGAACCTCATGACCCGCGACCAGAGCGCTGACCCTGAATCAGCACACCAATCCGCGATAGGGCGTATTCGCAAGTCGACTCACTCCAGCGGTTTGCCCGTTTTCCGTCAACTTGCCCGTTCAGGAGCCAGGGCGTTAGGCAAATGCCTTGCCCGACCACCCTTAGTACCGGAGCCCGAGCTTCAGAGGGAAATCTTCTTCGTCGTCTTCGAGGCAGGGCAAATTGCAGTGTCCCCGGATGATGGCGCGATGTTGGCTGCGAAATACGAGATGCGCTGCGGCGATCGCGACTGCAGCAAGAATGAAGTGTTCCGTCCTGGTCTCAATCCACGGTTCAGAAATCAGTGGGAGCCATGCCACCGCGGGAACGAATGCGATGTATTTGAGAACTGTTATGGCGAAGTTGGATTCTTTCCTGGTCGGCTCGCCGGTGAAGGCCACGACCTTTACGTTCAAAAAGACGATGTCAGTGAGCAACACAGACATACCGGTGGCGATGAGTAACTGGCTTGCCGTCGCCCGTAAAGCGCGAAGTTCCGGAGGAGCAATCACGCGAAGTGCCATGCAGGCGCCAAAGCTAATGATCAGACCCCACAGAAGCACCCAGGTTTTCGCAGCCAGCAACTGGTCCATCGTCGTCCGGAACGGTGCCGGCCTACCGTGGACGCTGTGAAATACCCAACTTCCCTGCCGATTACCGGGAGAAACAAACGCCATTCGCAGTCCAGCGATCGTCCAGAAAGCCGCAATTCCAACCGCAGCGCGAATGCCGTCGGATGAGACTTCCGCCCGAATCTGCTGATGTACAACCGTCAGGCGAAGAACGGAGGCGCTAATGACCGAAAGGCCGACCCCTCCATAGAGAACGAGATAGATGCGATAGCGCTGGACGCGCAGCAGGGTTTGGCTGATGAAGTGAAAGACTGCCCGACGAACAGGAGCCTGGACCAGCGCGGCATTGATCACCGCGTGCAGCGGCCGTGCGACCCTGCTTCGCGCGGCGTGCGTGCCAGGCCCAATGACCAGTTGGCGCACTCTGCGCAGGTAGGCAATCGGATAAACGAGCGCGGCCAGTCCGGTAGTCAGAAGCAGAGCCAGGCATCCTGTCTGCGCCAGCTGCGCGTAGATCGGCAGTGCGGTGGGTCCCTCCATGAGGCGCTGGTAGACGCCCAGGAACCAGAATGGGGGAAAGAATCGCGCGAAGGCGCTCCCTGACTGAAGCAGGACTGGAACCGTTCCGGATAGAACTGGAAACAGGAGTAGAAGCATCAACAGCGCGGTTATCGAGAGGCCCTGCAAGCCAAGAGAGAACTTGCGGAATAGGCGTTCGCCGAGGACGGAAAGAAGCACGCCCTGCAGAGCCAGAAGAAGGACCGCTGCGAACAATCCGCTGCCTGCTACGGCCAGAAGATGACCGGCTAGAAAGCGTAACAGCTTGGGTGGATCAATGGCTGCGGGAAGAACCAGTGGTGCGAGAACATTGGCATCGAAAAGGAAGCCGGCGATGAGAATGGTAATGGCCGCAATTCTCGCCAGGAAGAGCCTGCGAGCCGCGACAGGCAATGTCGTCAATACGAAGAGATCGAGCAAGTCGGGGAAAAACATGTCCCACTCAAAGACAGTGACGATGCCCATCGCGACAAATGAATAGACAACAAAAAAGAAGTGATGATTGACCTGGAGCCAATAGGGCGGTCCTGCCACGGGACCATGGTTTGCGAGGGCAAGGACGAAGGGATGGTAGATAGGCCATAGATATAGCGCAACGACGAATCCTGGGAGCCCGGCTGCAAATGCGATCAGAACCAGGCGCGTCTTGGCGTCGCCGTCAGGAGAAGCCGTTTCATGATTGAAGAAGCGTACCAAAAAGTGGCGGACCAGATGTGAGATCTGGCTTCGCTCAGGCTCATGCACGGGGCCAAGCCTTGCCTGGGAACTCAAAGAGAGCGCTTCAGGCTCGGACATCAAGAGGAGGCGCTGGAATTCGTTACCCATGGGTGATCTGCATGACCTCGACGATCTCCCGCGCGGCGGTCCTGGTGTCCTGCTGCTCGACGAGTTGCGCGAAGACCCTTTCCAGGTTGGGAAGCTTCATCAAACTCGCAAGATCGTTTGGCCGAGCGTCGGCGACAACCCTGCCTTTTGCGATGACAACGACGCGGTTGCAGATCTGCTCGACAACCTCCATCACGTGTGAGATGTAGAGGACAGCCTTCCCTTGGGACGCTAATAGCTCCAGGAGGTCCTTGAACAGCCGCGCAGAGACGACATCGAGTCCTGAGAGTGGCTCGTCGAAGATGAGCAGTTTGGGGTCATGCAACAAGGCTGCGGCGATCAGCACACGCTGGCGCATTCCCTTGGAGTACGAGGAGATGGGAGAGTATTGCCAGGACTCGAGATGAAGGAGTCGAAGCAGGCCGGTGGCCTTGGCTTCGATGAGCGCCTCGCTCAGACCGCGGAGTCTGCCGACAAGCTGCAGGTATTCCAGGCCCGAGAGGTAGCTATAGAGATAGGCCTCTTCCGGGACGTATCCGAGAGTACTGCGGAAAGCAACCATATCCTTGCGGATATCCTGGCCTTCAAAGAGCACCTTGCCGTCATTAGGCATGAGCAAACCAGTGATGATCTTGACGGTGGTCGACTTGCCCGCGCCGTTGGGACCAAGAAAGCCTACGATCTCGCCGGGCGCAACCTTGAAGCTGACATCCTGGATGGCGGGAATGCCGCGGTAGCTTTTGAAAAGGCTTTGTAGCTCAAGCATGGCACCAGCCTCCAATGGGTCGTTTACGAATTGCGTAACCGGGTTAGTCAGGTTCATGGCACCGGGGTGCCAGATCGGCCCGTCGCAAGCAACTATTCATATCGCAACGCCTCCACTGGCTCAACCTTCATTGCGGCGCGCGCGGGAATCAACGTTGCCGCGAGAGCCACCAAAGCCAACAGCAGCGTGACGGCGACAAAGCTGAGTGGGTCGTGCGGGTCGACGCCATAGAGCAGGCTCTTGAGCAGGCGCGAGAGGGCGAAGGCGGCCGCAAGCCCCGCTGCGCCACCGAATGCGACAAGGCGCACGCCCTCCCGCAGGATCAGACGCAGAATATCGAGACGGCTGGCGCCAAGCGCCATGCGAATGCCGATCTCCTGCGTGCGTTGCGTGGCCAGGAAGGCAATGACGCCGTAGAGCCCGATGACGGCCATAACGAGGCCGATGAAGGCGAAGAAGCCGAGCAACGCGGTCTCGAAACGGGGGCGGCTGGCTAGGTTGCCGATGGTCCGATTGAGGGTCTTCATCTCGACCGGCGCCGTGGGGTCCAGCGACGCAATTTGCGACCGTACCCATGGCATGACCGTGTCCGGCGGGAGAACGGAATCGATCACCATTATTGGCGCGCGACCGCTCCAGTCGCTCACCACGTTACGCCGCAGAAAATAGATTTCCGGCTCATTCTGTTCAGTGAGACCGCTGTTTTTCACGTTATCCGCCACGCCGACCACCGTGAACCAGTCTCCCTTGAAGATGCCTGGTTGAATCCGCTTTCCAAGAGGATTTTCTCCAGGGAAAAGCCGGGCTGCTAACAGGCGGCTCAGTACGACCAGAGACTGAGTGGAAGTGCGGTCCTGCTCGGAGAACCCGCGGCCTCGAACGATGGGAATATCAAGCGCCCGGAAGTAGTCCGGCGTAACCCATCGGCTCACTACAGTTCCGCCCGTTCCGGAAGTTGGATGAGGGTTGTCTTCGGTCGCCAAATCAGAATAGCGATAGGCGCCCTGCCAACCTCCGGGGGGCACAGAATCGGTAATTGCGACGGCGCGGATGCCGGGCAAGCGGCGAAGAGCCGTTTCCGCCCGAAGATAGAAATCCATCTGCTTCTGTCTTGTGTTGTAGCGGAACCACGGGAGAGCGATTTGAGCTATTACCACGCCCTTTGCACGGAAACCGAGGTTCTGTTCCTCGATGTTTTGAAAGCTGCGCACCAGCAGTCCTGCCCCAGCGAGAAGAATCATGCTGCAAGCAATCTGGCCGGCTACGAGACCGCGCCGCAGAATGGCGTGCCTGCCGGAGTTGGCGGCGCGCGCGGCCAGCGCAATTGAGCGGGGTTTTTCAAGAGCGGGCGCGAGGCCGAAGAATGCACCGCAAAGGAGCGAAATCGCTACAGTGAACAGCGCGACACGAAGATCCAGATTCGCTTTGCCAAGGAAGGGAATACTCGCAGGAGCCATCGCGATGAAGACCCGCAGCAGCCCTTCGGCCAGCGCCAACCCTGCCGCCGCGCCCGCCAGCGAGAGCAGAAATGCTTCCGTTAGCGACTGGCGGATCAACCGTCCCCTGCTTGCTCCCAGAGCCGACCGCACCGCCATCTCGCGTTCCCTCGCCGCGCTGCGCGCCATCATTAAGCCGGCCACGTTGGCGCAGGCAATCAGGAGCACCGCCAGGACAGCGCACAACAGAACCCACGCGGCCAATTGCACGCCCTGCGTTTCGCGGTCGCGCAGCGAACGAATGCTCAAGTGAACGTCCTTGCGAATCGGCGCAGGAATTACTGTCTGCTGCGTGTGCAGGAAAAGCGGCTCCATCTCGGCCCTGGCCTGGGCAATGCTCACGCCGGGTTTGAGCCGGGCAAAGGTGCGCATAGGCTCCCCGAAGCCGCCATTCACTTTGTTTTGCACCGCCCGGTTCAGCTGCATCGGCAGGAGCACATCGGGAGTCTCCACTGTGGGCAGTTCAAAGCCTTTGGGCAGGACCCCGATGACGCGGGTTGGCTTGCCGTCGAGATCGATCAGCCGATTCAGTATGTGCGGATCGCGGTTGTAATGCTCCAGCCAGACTCCGTACGAGATGAGCGCCACGCTTGGCCCGTTGGGGCGGTCTTCGTCCGGCGAGAAGTTGCGCCCCAGCACGGGCGAAATTCCCAGCAAAGGCAGAAATCCGGCCTGCACCGGGATGCAATTGAGCTGCTGCGGATTGGCTTCAACCAGATCGCATGCGTGAAGCATGGTTCCCTGCGAGGCCATGGCCGAGAAGGGCCTTTGATGATCGAGCCAATCGAAGAAGAACCCACCCATCGTGAATTCCTCTCCTTCCAGCGATTGCACCAGACCAACCGACACGATACGGTCTGCGTGCGCGTAGGGAAGCGCGCGGAAAAGGATGCGGTCAACGACACTGAAGACTGCGGTGGTGGCGCCGATGCCGAGCGCCAGCGTGACAATGACGGTGATGGTGAAGGCGGGATTGCGCCGGAACCCGCGCAATGCGTAGCGCACGTCCTGACGCAATGTGCCTATCCACCAGCCGGGCTCCTGTTCATGGCAGCGTTCGCGCGTTTGTTCAACGCCGCCAAATTCAATGAGGGCCTGCCGCCTTGCTTCCTCCGGGGTCATGCCGCCAGCACTTTTCACTGCGACTGCCTGCTCAAGATGAAATTGAAGCTCCTCGTCTAGCTCACTCCTGCGCCTGCGTGCGAGCAAATCCCGGCGTAGAAAGAATCGCAACCGGCTTATCCATTCGCTGATCATGACGACGCCTCGGGAATCCGCCCGAGCACCAGCGCGACGGCCGCTGAGAGTCGATCCCAGTCCTCCAGTTCCGTCTCAAGCTGTTTTCGCCCTGCGCGAGTCAGGGAATAAAACTTTGCTCGTCGATTGTTCTCCGAATTCCCCCAATCCGAGCGGATCCATCCCTTGTATTCGAGTCGGTGCAGGGCGGGATACAGAGATCCCTGTCCTATCTGCAACACGTCCTTCGACACCTGCTGGATGCGTTGCGCGACGCCCCAGCCATGCATCGATCCAGTAGCCAAGGTCTGCAATATGAGCAGGTCCAGCGTGCCTTGCAGAAGTTCTGTTGATGTGGGCATTCCGTCCCCTCGATAGTCGACAACAGGATTACGCGGGCTTCAATCGAATGTCAAGGAGGGTCATGAATAATCCAGTGTTCCGCACGGACGAGGTTCTGTTTGACGCGAAATCGCCATAAGCGGCCAATCGGTGCCCATTTTCATTCAGGTGGTGTGGAGTTTTCTTATCTCGGCGAGGATCTTGAAGAGACGCTTTGAGAGCCGGAGCAGGCGATTGCGAACGCTGCCGTTTGG
>Ga0335072_10001975_pt1 | contig 32425 bp, 24 predicted proteins | sample Lox_Sample_21_FD_206725 | JGI IMG/M metagenome (GOLD analysis project Ga0335072, IMG submission 206725) | Soil microbial communities from Loxahatchee National Wildlife Refuge, Florida, United States - Lox_Sample_2.1 | ecosystem: Environmental > Terrestrial > Soil > Wetlands | place: USA...
TCTAGCCTCTTTTTGAGCCATATAAAGGTGTGGTTGTGGAGATATTGCGCGTCAAAAAGTGGTGATAATAAAATGGGGGGTTCTGGGCACCTCGCTTGTATGGGCAGCTCGCTTATAAACTACGTTATAGCTTCATAATAGAAAACATCAAGTAACGTCGGCGATTGTCAAGTGACTCCGCTCGTCAAAAGCCTCGCAGATCACTGCCGTACGTTCCTCTCCCTACTGTCCATTGCTTTCCCTGGAAGAATATTGATTTGCTAATTGAGCTGCTAGTTTGGACAAGACCAGTCCCATGCCTCCGCCTCCCGAACCGTAGCCTCGCTGAGCTCCTCTAACCTCTTCTCCGCCGCAACCATATTCTCTGGCACAATATTGCCGACAATATCTCTTTCTCGCACCTTTGACAGGAGCATTATACCCTGCAATGACGAACTCCGCGAAAGCTGTACGTATAAGCTATATGGGTCACATTGGCTCGGAATCGCCTGCCCGAAGACGTTCACCGTCCGCGTTCCTCGCAGTTCCAGCGCCACTCGCTCCAAAGTCCTGCCTTGGATTTTATAATCCGTACAGGCGAATGCGGCCGTGCATGGCAACCCTCTACGAGTAACGTCATGTCGCTGCCATGGACGCCTCCTCACGCACTCGATTTTCGAACTCAGCGGGGTGAGGAGAATGGTTCCGGGCGGCATGCCGACGAAGTTGAAACCCAATAGTCATCGACTCGTCTTAGGCCAACACCGTCCGACAGTAACCGTTGCACAAATGGTCGATGCCGAATCTCGCAAAGCATATCTATCTGAATCTGACCGAACTCTGTACCTGGAGCGCCTCTATGTAGTCACCTTAGTGCTCCATATTCTCCGCACGGGTCACACCCTGCGCCGCTTCATGATGCTGTCCACCAATCCTTGCACCACACTCGGGACAACCTGCAAGCTCCTTGGGCATACCACACTCTCCGATGGCAAACTATCAATTGCTAGTCAGTATATGTCTGATAATGCGGCAGGGAGCAAGGGGTCAAACGTACGGGATGTCCATTGACACAATTATACCAGTGACCTGAATGGGTAGCGATCCCTCTCGGCCCACTAACCATCGCTTTCCTGATCGCCTCGAGTTCCTCGGCTGTGACTTCTTCGTACCACTCCTTCTGCAGGAGCTTGAGGGACTTATTGACTGCCTGTAACAGAGTGTCTGCATCGCGAAACCCTTGCTCGCATAGCTTCTCTGCTCCTTCAAGTAAGGTCTTAGCCTTCTCATGGCATTTGGTAGCCATCTCGCGGTCCTTAGGGTTAGAAAGTCTAGATGTCTCGAACAGCCGAGCAATCCGCGCGTAGTACAGTGATGCTTCGACTGCAAGTTTCGGTAAGGCCTTCTCGCTGCAGTTGGTGATGAAGTCCGCGCAAGACTGGAGGAAGAGCCTGATCAGGATCAAAGGAGAGCCTCCGGGGAACGTTAGAGAAGCAGCTGAATCTCCGTATTTAGCCTTCGCCGCTGAAAGGACACGGAACTTGTCTTCCATAGTAATGCAGTCAATCTTAATCTCCATCATCTTTGCCCCGAGTGTGATACGGTGATCGCGTTCGCGAGTCAGTGTGATATCCTTAAGCTTGAGGGCCGCCAGCGCAATTTCAAGAGGTGCATCCCGCTGCATAGCATGGACTGTAGCTTCATGAAGTTTGTGCGCAGGTTGGTGGCGTTCAGCTGCGCGTCGCTGAAGTTTAATAATAGCAGACCGAAGTTGTACGAATGGCTCATACCGAGTTTCAAGCTTTCTTGTGACGTCTTTGATGGCTCGATCGCGCGCATCTGTCCAAATTGAAACTATATTGGCCCTTGTGATATCTGAACGAGTGTCTTCTAATTCAGTTTCCATTTTGGTCAGTTTCCTCTCTATTTCTTGCAAGTCCGTCTGTCCCGTGACGATGAATCGCTTTGACATCTCATCGATAACGGCACGGTTGATGAGCCGATTGTACCTTTGTGTTGCGTATTGCTGGATGGGGCGCTGACAGTGTGGGCACTTTGGAATTGCCGGAGCCATTTGGGAAGAGATGTCTTCCAGACTAAGAATGTTGCCGGTTGCAGGATCGATCTTGTATACTTCCTTTAGCCCAATCATACCTAGATGTGAAGGTACCAAGTCAGCAGAGTTCAGAGAGTAGAATAGGTAAGGATGGAGAAGACATCCTATGGAACGCTATTCTAGAAGTCCTTCAAACAACGAAACGTAGACGAGGACACGAGGTTTGTACCCCGGCCTTACGTACCATCTAAGGTTTCAGCGGTAAAGAAATGCTCACAAGCGAGAGCAATCACCGGAGTCTCATCCAGATCAATCTCCCCATACTCCTTGAACTCAATCATGTCGACCTGGGCGTCGAGTTTCATTCCACATTCCTTGCAATACTCCGGAAGGCAATCTTCTCCGCAAAGCCCAGGACACTGGTGATCGCAAGGAAGCAGCCTGGTGCAGCGCTTATTGCATGGAAGACGGTTACACGGTGCCGAACAGGGCATTGTGCACTCTCCCTGGTGTGGACAGGACCATGTGCATCGCTCGATACATGGTGCGCATGCTTCGTGGCACTTGAGAATGCAACGAGAGTGTTTACATGCTACCTATGCAGCGTCAAGAAGATGGATCGATAGAGTAAGTTCATAGTACTCACCTCGCACCTGGACATACATAGACCACAATCCGACCCATCATGGCACCGTTCGGGACAAGTATGATTGCACGTTCCAAAGCGCCTGCCGCATACTTTGTCACACTTGGAGTGCCTCACGATAGGGCTTCCCTCGTGGTCGTTGATGTTGCAGCGACCACATGAGCCCGGACAAGGATGGCCGCAAGCCAGAGTCGTCCCACAAGGATTCAGGCATCGGTATTTTTCCTTGTTCAACTCCTGAGAGCACTGCACCTGAACTATGTGGCCACAGCCAGGGACCGTCTTATTGACGACAACGTTGCATTGGATAGCCTTGAGATTTTGCGTCAAGTAACAAGAAACGTTGTCTTTGAAATGGCCGCATGGAAGTTGTATGTTGTTCAACACGACCATGCATCTTCCGCAATCCTCGCCACAGGTTGGCTTCTGGCAAGGATGATCGCAAGGCTTATGTCGGCGTTGGCAGGGCTGTTCGCATTTGAAAACATCATGCATAGCTTTGGAATGACATCTCGCCTGACATCGGTGTCCGCAATCTGGGAGGCGGTCCGTACAGGCTTCCCGGCAAACACCTTCAGGGCTAAACTTAGCAAAGTCGTCTGGCTGTTGGACCTGAATCGTAGTGCCCATGTGCCGGGGGCAGCAGAGGTCCAAAGAGGGGCCGACAGAGTCCTTGGCGCGTAGCATATTGATGACCTTTTGCCACATTGGCACGTTCGAGTAGGTGTCAGTATTGCCAAGGAGGTACATTCCGTGCTGGGCACGGCTCAAGAGGACATTGATGCGATTCGTGGTCTTGAGAAATCCGACTTTCCGATCTTTGTTGCTTCGAACCAAAGAGACGATGATGATTTTAGCCTCTTCGCCCTGGAAATTATCGACAGTGGCCACACGGAGAAGATCGCTCAGCTTCTTCTTCTCCAGAGGCTTTCTCTTGTTGTTCTGTTCCACAGCAGCTTGGTCCTCGGAAGGATCCTGAGCAGTAAACCCATCCTTAATCAAGGCGTCTTGATCCCGCTCGCTGAGGACAATCTCGAAGTCATTGCGCATTGCTGTACGTAGTTTCTGTAGCTGGCCAGTGTACGGTGTCAATACAGCGATATCGCTGCTAGCGTAGACACCTTGGCGGACCACGCATTGGCTTGCAGTTCACCTGGAGCTTACGAGTCAGCATGCTCGTGTTTTGGGGTGAATGTTAAGCCTTCTACTGTAATGACTTCACAGCTTCGAAGCATCAACATCTCCTGACAGTAATACAGGTGACAACAGTCCTCATCACTACAACCACAAAGATTATTCCCACCGCTACCGTCACTTCAACTGCTGTCTTCACTCGCGAGGGTAAATTACGCCAAATTTCTTTCCTATATCAAAGAATCCACTAACAATTCCATGGTAGTCTGTGGGCCTGAAAACAACTACGGCTTCGTCTATGACTCTGTAGAAATATATACAAACAATCCTGTCATTACAGGATGCTTTCCTAATAACGGAAGTTGCGGTGCCCTTGCGACTTTTAGAATGCCTGCCCTCAACCATCATGGCTGTTGCGCAGCGTGCTATACGGGAATCAATGGGTGTTATTCTTATTGGATGGATTTCAGTCAAGACGATGGAATTTGTGAGTGGGAAATTCTCAATACTGGCGGTGATCCAGCGAGCTTGCCTGGGTATAATATCGGGGGAAATGTTTCCCTAACTCCACCCAGTCCTCATTGCCCCAATGGAAATACATGGGTGGTCGAGACGACTCCTGGAAATTCCTATGGGGTGGGACCTTGTGCACATGGATGGCTGGAAACAGCGTACTAAGATCTTTGAGTGGGTGGATAAATCAAAATATTGATGGCAATGATCAGGTTTAAACGGAAATGAAATTCAATGAGTTTTTGACTTGACTTGAAATACTAGGTCTCCTTTAGGTCGTTAACCAATCTTTGGACACTATTTGAATGAAATACAGAGCTAAGGTGGTGCTACAACGTATTTAGAATCGATGCTTCAAGTACGTCTTAAAGGGATTCAGCTCCTGCGACGCGGAACGACGACACAAGGAACTACTAAGAATTGTGTCTTCGACAAGCGGTAGCTTCCTGAGCGCTCGACCGCTTTAAGTCCGTTTTTCATGAAGGAACGTAACGCAAATTCTGTCTCCATGGCGCGAGGTGGTTCATCACGTGATGAATACCGTACGCTAGTCTACAATCGGCTTAGTTCAAAGTCTACCACACACAAACTCGCTAAAGAAATTCAACTCCAGAATTTCTGTAGCATCCCACACCCACCTTCACCTCTGCACACCTCCTCGACAAAATGGTAAGCTAATCCACTGATGAATACAATAGCATATCTGCATTCCGAATTCCTTGTTATGTCCTCGACATTGCGCTCCTTCTGAGTCCCGACCGAGCGCTGCACCTGCCTCTGCCCGATTACATCGCGACCATCAAGTGATGGAATACTCCTTTGGACGTGAAAATATTGGGCAGGACCAGGTGTTAGCGATAGCAATGGCTTGAGTGGTAGAATGCAGAAATGCTTCTAACCTGCTCTTAGAGACGAAGGAGAGCGCAGTGCTTGAAAGCACCTCTTACCTTCTCTCAATGACCGCCTTGGGAACTTGGAGCTAACATGGAGTGTGTGTGTAGGCACCAAAGGGCAAGAAGACCGCTCCGGCGCCGTTCGCTTCCTCTTCGAAGTCGACGTCGAAGAAAGCACCAAAGGTATGTCGGATTGATATCACCCAAATTGGTCAATCGCTGATGGTCATGCAGAATCCCCTCTTCGACAAGCGACCACGCAACTTTGGCGTCGGACAAGACATCCAGCCAAAGCGTAACCTCTCTCGCATGGTAAAGTGGCCAGAATACATCCGCCTTCAGCGACAGCGCAAGATCCTCAACTTGAGGTTGAAAGTCCCGCCTGCCATCGCCCAGTTCCAGAACGTGCTCGACCGCAATCAAGCTTCCCAAGTCTTCAAGCTGCTGAACAAGTATCGACCAGAGACCAAGGCTGAGAAGAAGGAGCGTCTTCAGAAGGAGGCTACTGCCATCGCTGAGGGCAAGAAACGGGAGGATGTTTCCAAGAAACCCTACACCGTCAAGTACGGCTTGAACCATGTTGTTGGCCTCATTGAGAACAAGAAGGCAACGCTTGTCCTCATTCCCAATGACGTCGACCCTATCGAGCTCGTTGTTTTCCTTCCCGCTCTCTGCCACAAGATGGGCGTTCCATACGCAATCATGAAGGGCAAGGCCCGCCTTGGCACCGTAGTCCATAAGAAGACTGCTGCAGTTCTTGCGTTGACAGAAGTCCGCACGGAAGACAAGTCAGATTTGTCAACGATTGTTTCTGCTATCAAGGAAGGCTACACTGACAAGTATGACGAACATCGGGTGAGTGCAGTTCTTATCTCTGTCTTTCTTCTACCGCTAACTTCTTCGAACAGCGACACTGGGGTGGGGGTATTAAGGGTGCTAAGGCCAAAGACCGTATCGAGAAGAGGCGCAAGGCGCTTGAGACTGCTATCAAGATCTAAAGGGACTCAATGGGTCATGGCGTTGAGACTATCGGACTCAAGGACAGCATATCTGATTTGTGCAAGTATGAATATAAAACTTTGCTGCAAATGATTCCGGTTGTTCACTCCTTACTCTGTTTCCATTGACTATGTGAATATGTTTGCAGTGAAATTCGCAAGCAGATTTTCTTCACTGTTAGAGAAGACTAACCCTGACAGCCGCCGATGTATGATTAACGTATCCTGATGCTAACTTAAATCCCCGAATGACTCACAACTGTTTTCGAATGATGACGGAACTCTGTCGAATACAAAAATCCCAAAGTCGAAATCGGCTTAGTAAGAGGTATCGTACGTGATCCGATTGCTTAACTCCTGCCAACCCTGCCATGACGCCGACGCCCCATCCTCATCAATTTTAATGTGGCAAGTTTCAACGACCGGCAGGTAACGCACGAGAGAAGGAAGAATTCTTTGATCGACAGCATAAGAGACGAATATCTTCATCAAAATCCTCGAAAAAGTTCCAAGATTCATCCGGTTCGACCCACAGACTTTGATAGCCATACCTTATCCTTCAGATTAAAAGGATAGTTTGCTGACTACAATATTTCCGCGTTCGTACCTTCGAGGCTCTTAGAAAGCTGTTTCTCTCTCTCCAAAATACATCGGAACAAGTCTACCACTGGGAATACCTTTCAATAGTTACACTCCAACGTTTCAACCAGCAATCCACTTCGATAAGGGAGAAGACAACCACAGGAATTATGCCTGGTTTGACCATACTCGGAGATGACGATATCAAGCTGCTGTTGCACTCTCTGAATCGTAAAGATCTGATGGATCTCCAACAATCTCTTGCTGATGCTTTACACTATTACTCCACAGCCACGGAGGATGATGACATGGGAGCGTGTGCAAGCAATCAGCTGATGAGGCAAGTGATGAAACAGAAGGATGGAACGACAACGCTATTCATGCCCGCGACTGGTAACGATGCGATGGGAATCAAGATCGTAACTCTGTCGGAGGCATCCACTCGCGGGGGCTCCGTTTCCTCTCCACCCAGCACCGAGAGATCCTCCATCTCTTCTTTGGCATCGCTATCGCTGTCGGAACTGTCGTCTGCCTCTAACCAGTCATCGGCTAGTACTCCGTCTTCGGGTACACAACAATCTTCCAATTTGAGTCGATCATCAACTACGACCGTCGATACCCCACCTTCAAGTGTCGCCTCAGAAACGCTTGGCTTTAAGACCTCACGCACATCTCCCAAGGGCTTGCTAAGTTTATTCGAACGCGACGGAACACCACGCGCCCTTGTCAATGCCGAAGAGCTTACGGCGTTCCGAACTGCTCTCGCTAGTACGATGTTGTTCAAGAAACGCGAAAACGTCCATGATGTCGTTGTCTTTGGTGCCGGCAAACAAGCTTACTGGCATGCTCGACTCGCCTTGCTCTTACGACCAGATGATATTCATCATCTCAACATCATTAACCGCTCGTTTGACAACGCAAAGCACTTAATGAAGGAGCTTTTCAGCGACAGGTGGCCGATCCACATTCCGAGATCGAAGCTGCAGACGGCCATCATCACACCAGTACACGTGGAATACGACCGGCACCTGCGCGAAATGGTGCGCAAGGCTTCGGCAATATTCTGCACGACGCCGTCGACGCAGCCGTTGTTCCCGCCGGACATCCTGACCAGCACCGAGGGCCGCAAGAAGGGCCGCTACCTCGCCGCCATCGGCAGCTACAAGCCGCACATGTGCGAGATCCACCCGGACGTCATCCGCCAGGCCGTCGCGCCCACGCACCGTCACCACCACCACCGGCACGCGCAGCAGGGCGGCGCCATCGTTGTCGACAGCGTCGACGCCGCGCTTCGCGAGGCCGGCGAGCTGATCCAGGCCGGGCTCGGCGGCAGGGAGGTCGTTGAGCTCGGCGAGCTGATTCTGCTGAAGCGTGACGCGCAGAGGAGGCGCGAGGAGTCGACGTCGAGCTTGGACTCTTACGGCGTGGAGATCGGTTCGAAGAAGGGCGCTGCTGATGAGGCGGATAAGAGTTTGCACGAGTGGCTCTGCAAAGGAAATGTCATCTACAAGAGCGTGGGAATCGGATTAATGGATGTAACTGTAGGCGGAGATCTTGTTAGGCTGGCTGATGAAAGACGGGTTGGGACGATAATAGATAACTTTTGAAGGTGATAAGCGATTGATATGAGCCTGGAGACTTTCGTCTTTCAGAACTCTTTGGCTGGGAATAACTGCGTTGCCACAAGCGACTGACGCTGCCGGCTTTCACATATCTAGAATGAACTTGAATCTTTCAAGCGAAACAATCTCATTCACCTTGGATTGAAAAGTAATGCACAATGACTCCCAGGTCAGAGAGCCATGCCCATCTAGATGAAATCGTAGGGGCTATCAAGCGGCGCTGAACACCATCTAGATAGCTATGCAATAATGCAGCTGAAGCAAGTGAAATTCATCATAACTCTCACAATTGCAAGGAGCCCGGCCACTTGTCTAGTCAGGCAAAAGATTCCGAAAAATGAGAATTTGCAGATAAAAGATCGTCTAGCAAAACGCCGAAGCCATGTATAAAACCTCCACTTGCACGATTTAAGCAAAGTAACTCTTCCATAGCACACCTTCCAAATCCTCCAGTTGCTCGGGTTCAAATACCTGCGTTATAGTCAGCAACTTAGTCGTTTCTAATGAGGGAAAGAGTAAAAGCTTACCTTAACATCAACATGCCAAGTATCTTGCCTCGTCTTCTTAAAGTCGCTCAGGATCTGCTTGACACCCTTGCCCACAACACCGGGATCGCCCGCCGCCTTCAGAGCTAGCGTAGCCAGAACCTCGGGCAGCCAAGACGGCGGCGGCGACATGTAGGGGAAAGCCTGGACGAGGGCGCCGAGGCCCAGGACGGCGCCGTGGCGCGTGATGACGAGCCTGTTCTGCTCGGGGGTGGGCGTGCCGATGCGCTCGCTGGGGGTCTTCTTGGGCAGCGGGTTCTTGCGCAGGGTGGCGCTGTACTTGTCCTTGAGCTCGGCGATGGTGGCGTCGCGCAGCGTCACCGGCGAGCATCGGATCATGCCCGAGAGCGTTGCCGCCGCCCCGATCCGCACCTCCAGCTGCACGTCCGACAGCATCGCGCTCACGCAGTCGTACAGCTTGCGCTGCTGCGCTCCGCTCATTAGGAACAGCCGCCGGAAGTACAGCACCTGGATGTTCAGTAGCACGCGCAGGCGTTGATGCCAGCTTGTACTGGTACGGCCAATCCTGATCAAGGCGTCGATGAATTCGGAGTCTTCGCCCGCTCGGTGGGGAATGTTGGGCATGTGGCGGAATACCAGATATGCCAGAGACTGGAGCTCAGGGTCTTCTTTGATGTCCATCATATGCAATAGTTCCTCCATGATGACTGTTGGGAAGAATGGCGTCAGTTGAGTGGATTCAAAGGATGTCAGTGTTTGATCGAGCCATAGGAGAACGGTTTTGCCAGCCTGCGTATATGACGAAGGAGTCTGTTGTCCTGGTTTGCGCTCTTTACGCCATTGGGCGAGCTTCCTGAAAACTTCCTCAATTGTGGCGGTGAACTCCGGGGTTGGTTGATATGGCCGGATTCCAATAGAGGATGACTCCTTTTGCTCTTGTATGAGTGTCTGGATATCTGGATAGGCCTCAAAATATCGAGTGCGGTAGATTGTAGATATTGTTTGACCCATAGCTTCACGGACAGCTTTGTAAGGATGATCGAGGTGGTTGAGGAAATCTTCGAGGACTGGTTTCTCGAGTTGGAAGTGCCAGCCAGCATTCATAATTGTCGTGTTTAGCAGGTTAATCTTGGAACTCTCTTTGAATGCAGCACTGGAGGACATTTCGAGCCTAAAGCTAGCCAACCAGTCAAGGAGGGGCCATGCACGTCGAGGATCTTTGGCCTGGAATGGTAGGTGAAGGAATGTCGTCCAATAGCCAGAATTCTCGGGATTGAGACCATCCTTGAAGATACCACGGACAATCGGGAAGACATAATCCCAAATCTGTACCCGCTGCTCAGGTGTAACCTCACTGGTATCCGCGAGTAGAGCACCGAGAATCTCTGCGGTAGCACGATGCTGATGCTTGTCGCTTCCATCGCCATATACAGCTTGAGTAAGATCCTTCACATCTTCAAATGTGGCAACAGCGATGCCTTCAAAAACAAGTTCGAAAGCATAGGTCAGCATCATTGCGGCAGACATTCTGAATCGATCAGCAGTGCTATCGCGTGGCTCTTGCTTCATGTACGCAAAGAATGTTGAGAACCAGTGGCGGTCGAGAGCTTTACCGATACGCCTGCGGACATGCTTTTCAACATCATCATGTTCAACTTTTGGTTGACTTTTCATGAATGCTGGCATCGTCTTGTTCCAAACCAACCAGCCAGGATACTCGTAATCTACGTAGTACTCAGCGTCTGGTTTCGCAAAGTTGTCTAAGAACTCTTTCGTCCAGCTTGGATCCTTTGGTCTGGTCAGAACTTGAATCTTGTCAGGGAGGGCTTCTTCCATGAGTAAGAAGCGTCTGTAATCGTGCTTGCAGATGCTTCGTGCGTTGATAAGGCCATAGAGTCCCACGAGTGCTCCCGAATATATACCACGCAAGCTTGGATGAGAATCGATACTGCCTGAAACAAGAAGATCGATCATCTCATCGGATGCGAGGTGTTCGAAACGCATATCCAGGTTGACTGCGATTAGAGCCGTACGGCGTGCTTTCTTCCAGTGTGAGTTTTTAGCAATATCGGTGAGCTCAACAGCAAGTTTAGCCTTTTTGTCTTCAACTTTAGCTCGTCTTCGTTGCATAAACTTGCGTCGCTTCCCAATGTGCTCTTGGATAAGACTCATCTCCTCGGCGGGCGATTTGGGTGTTATCGCTTCAATGTATACCGGGTCTAGGATTACCATTCTTTCCAGCGGCTTTCCGATATCAATGACTTGGTATGTGGCATTCTCAGCTAGCTTTTGAATTGATGGCTTATCGGCTGCAGTGACTTCAATAAAACCTTTGATGAGACGAGGAGTGAATCTCCAGTCGCGTGCAATTGTCTTGGCGAGGCTGCCATAGAGTAGAGAAAACATCGCACCCTTAATACGTGCGTTGTCTTGCTCCTTGATGGCTTTCTCAAATGCATCTAAGAGAGGCGGAATCACAAGAGGTCGAGCACCAATGACGCATTTGACCGCAGACTCGCCAGCTGACTGAGCAGTTCTCCGAATCTCCGTATACATTGACACGCTCGATCGGGTGAGATCTAGAAGTAGCTGCGTCTCCAATTGTGATCTAGGGCGCACATGAGCATTGTGTCGCAGACGCTGCAGATGATAGACGTTTGCCCGGCGGACAAGAAGCGGCCTGGGATATTCCTTCCGTAAGCCGCTAAACTTGTATGGATGAATGTCAGCGTGTAGCAGCCGAGTGACGCGATCTAGGACATGAGCTGAACGTTCAATACCGACATCGACCAACCAGGACCGATAGGCGTTATAGAGCGAATTGAAGCACTGAACATCATCTTGGTGATTTTCGACAAGAAATTCGTGGATCATATGAAGACTTTGACCAGCCATTTCCCGCAGATCGTGAATCTCCTCATACTCGACGCTGTTCTTGTCGAATGGATATCCAGTCTCATATTGGAACGTTGGTTTGACTTCTTCATCTACGTCTTCGCCAAGGCTGTTCTCATCATCATCCTCAGTATCATCGATATCCATGAGCTCAAAGCTGCTAGTATCGCTGTTGCCGTTGACATGAACCGGAGCATCTGATCCAGATGTGGAACCACTACCGTCCTTTCGTTCGTATCGAGGATCAAAAATCACGGAAATGCCAGAGATAATAAGCCGCAGCAGAACGAGATTGCGGGAGACTTCATCGGACCAGTCCTTGCCAGTACCCTCCCTCTTGACAGGGGAGTTTTCGCTCGTTAGGTCATTCAGTGCTTTGATAGCTCCTTGTACTTGGGACTTGAATAGCTCAATCGCGAAGCGGACTTCTTCCTCGCTCGGTTTATGCCAGTTTACATGCAGATTTTGCGGATCTGCATAGCGACCCCAATCTCTTGTCGTGAGTCCGCGTTTTAGATCTTCTGGCTCAAATATTGAGAAGTCAATGGTGTATGTGAGGGTGAGGTTAAGGAGGAGGTGATGGATGAAATTCGACACGTGGACGGTTGGGATGCCTCTGCACTTCTCCTGCATGAATGCAGCGATGTCGAAAAGTTCTTGCTTCCACTTCATCACATCACTGCCGACGTGTACAACACACATACTGAGCATGCTGATGTTCCACACAAGTGCTCGATCGCGTGGATAGACCTCTGAGCCTGTAGTCCTCGTAGAGCCAGCCCCATTTTCGGTGATCTCCGTCCTAATGGCGGCGATGATCTCTGGCAGAAGACGTTGTAACGCCTTATGAGGATTCACTTTTACCAATGCATTGCAGATGAATGCCATAGCATCTCGTGCTTGGTGAATGACATGATTGGTGACAAAGTGCGCAATCTTCTCTAAGGCGAGGTCATAGAGCTCTGGTGAAAGCGAGGCGAGCAGAGGGGTCAGGGTAGCAGGAAGAGTATTTACAACATTCTCCTCCGGTGACCCACTGCGAACTCGAGATGCATCAGGTAGGTTCTCCAGTAGTGTGAAGACTCGTCCAAGAAAAGATATGACGAATTCTGAGAGCTCGGTCGTTGAAGATCGCAGAATCGCCTCTTCCTCATGGTCGGTGAGTTCTTGCTCGTAATTGATCTCGACTTTTGCTCCCTCTCTTTCCAAACGTTCAACTTGTCCGGTTATCCATTGGACAGCCACCACACTATCGCAAATAGCTTCTGAATGGGCACTGGCTGGTGTCTCGGTACCATTGGTTCTGCTGTTGTCTTCGCTTTCGCCAGTTGAGACTTTCTCTTTGGTAAGGTCGTGGAAAGGCACATTGTAAGCGATGGCTTGGATGTAAGCCAAGGTATGCATCGTCTTTTCGAGATCATTTGCGTCAATTCCAGGTAGCGCCAGTCCTAGCAGAGTTGTAACGTGGCACCTATAACCTTTGGTTCGTACCATGATCTTTGCCAGCATTTGCAGCGCTCGGATAGATGAAATCGTACGATGCACCTCAACAAGGCCTTGCATGGCCGGATATATGCGTTGAAGAGCACCTGGAAGGATGAGATCCGGTTCCAGATATGCCAGGCTTTGCAATGCGGACAGAGAATGATTCATGGCTGTCGCACTCTTGGAGTAGATGCCCATAAAGACGACATCTCGCAAACAAAGCACAAACCGCCTCTTAACTTCGTCATTCAATCTCCGACCTTCAGTGACGTCCATCTCGCCACTTTTCTCTCGGTTCCAACGCATGACGAAGAAGTCTGCAAGGAAGTAGACTAGCATTGACAATTGCCTCGTCCAGCCTCCAGAGTTTGATGGGTGGAAAAATGTCTCTACTGCCTGGATGAGTCCTTCCAGATTCGCAAGTATTGAGTCTGGCTTGTCGAGGCAAGCTGGAGATAGCGACATCACAATCCATCGTGCAATGTGGTGGGCGATCGGATGCTTCCGTGGGTCGCGGTCAAGAAGTGCTGCTAGGCCAGCGTTGAGATCCACCGTCGAACTGTACGGTGAATTCGACTGGCCGACTGGGATTTCCAGCACTCGTAGAATTGCTGTGAAGACGAGTGACGACTGCTCCTCTGTGAAAATGCCATAGGCCGAGAATGGGATGTATGTGCAGGTGAGTGAGTCACGAGCTAGTCGAGACAGAACATCAATGAAATGAACATCGAAGAGCTTTGAGCGGTTAACTAGGGACCACAAGTGGAAGAATGTCGGCAAGTAGGTTTGAGGGTGAAGGTCCGGACGGTCTTCAGGAGCGGGAGACGTAGGGAGAAGGAGATTCAGCAATCCCACTACCACATACGCACCCTCGGCAAAGGACGTGTTGAAGAATGGTAGGAACTCCTCGAACATCTGTGGTATCTCCAAGGGATCGAAGTATAGCTGTGCGAAGGAGCATAGCTTTGTGAGAGTTCGAACGTTGCGCTTAGTAGCAGCATTTGTGAATTGACCCACTTCGCTCGGCAATACGAATACTTTCAGCTCCTTGTAGAGAGGGCGCCAGTCCAGTAAAAGGTCTTTACCAGGCCGAAGGTAATGTTTGCGCCTGTAGTGATTTAAGTCAGTACGATCTTCATATTGATAGGAAATGATTGAGTCTTTTGAAGTGTTTGAGACTTACTTGGTCAGGACCATCACCATGCTAGCAAATCTTTCAGCCACCACGAAGTCCAAGCCTGGGGCCAGGGCCAGTTCGTAGTACAGCTTCACCAATTTGACCCGCGTTTCTCTCGGAAGGTCGAACTTCAACGAAAGCCATCCTCTTAACTCGCGTGTCCAGTGAACAGCACCTGGTGCAAAGTCTGCCGCAGAAACTGCAACGTAAAGATACTTCAGACAAACATCAAGGTTCGCTTCCCGTTCCGTCTGCTGCTCAGTATCGTATGGGAGGTACTTGAAATACGGGAAGGTCCGCGGTCGACTACGTGAAGGGTTGTCATCTTCAATGCTGCTCTCGCCATTGGCCCTGCCATCTACATCTCGCCATCCTCCGCCAGGAGTAGATGCTCTTGAGAGGTCATTGTTTCCCGCCGACCCGCTTCCTAATGTGCTTATGATTTCCGCTATTCGTTCGTTTGCCGCCATCTGAGTGGCGTTGAGCCTGCCGGAGGGAAATTTGAGATTGAGATCAGGCAGAAGTGATGCGGTAGAATCGTTTGCTTAGCAAGATTAGGCTTAAGAGACGAACTCGAGGGTGAGTGAGGGCGCAGTGTTGGAAGTCGCGGTCGTGTGGTGAGGGAGGTATTGTCGGGCTTTCAAGGCTTCGCGATGAAAAGGAGCCGAAGCGCTTGTTCTGTATTGTCGAGATATTCGTAGTTCCACTATCAAAAAGACCTTCCGACAGTGATAGAGAATTCCAATGTCGGAGAATCCTCGAATGTAAGTTGTCGCTCAGTTCTCGGTGATGCGGCGGAAAGCAAGCTATGACCTCTGCGAAGTGATTACTCTGGGACTAGCACGGCCTCTAAACTTTGTGTATTGTCGCGTGTCTTCACCACCGTAGCCAAAGCTCGATGAAAAATTATTGTCGTCTCTCGCGTTGCTGTTGACGATTTACTTGCCGACTTGAGACTTTCTCTGGCTTATCAGCTGAAATTGTGAAGGTGAGAGTCGGGGTCCTGTGCCGCAGGCAGTGAAGGACGCGCCAGCCTTACTCACGACTCAAGAGGCAAAAGATCAGTCTCTCGGTCAAGAAGAACTTCCTGGATTACCCGCTTCTACATGATTCCAGCCTGTTTGCCTTTTGAGGCTCTGTGGAACTTGGCTGGCATCGCTTGACTGTTCCGCCGGTACCGCAGATCAGATACGTGACGCTTAGTGGACGAAGGAAGCCATCATTCACCGGCAACTTCATCATGAGTTACTGGTCCTGCGAGGACATTTTAACGGATTCACATGTATGTTTTCCCTTATCTACTTGAGAATTTTTCTAACATCTACATAGAAAGTGCCTTGTACGTTTGAGCTTACTGTTCCTGGATTGGGTTTCGTAGAAGGAAATGAAGGCAGTGATGTGCGTATCTCAGTATTATTCATGGTCCCGGGCTTATCTGACGTCCCCAGCTCAAACAAGGTACAAAGGTAGAACTTCCACTATGGCTCGGCAAAATGTTGGCGCTCAGCCAGAACCTCTCCACGTCATCTTTAGTGTCACTTGACCTTCCAGACTGCTTGTCGACGCGTGTTATAAACGCGTTGAAGGCAGATCCGCGGACCGTGGACATACGCGCACTCGCGCCTCACTTCTACGCGATTGGCGCGAGGATGCTTGAGCTTTTTGAAGAAGATGAATTAGCCGACGTTTTGAGCGAGTCGTTCAAGAAGCGCGCCAAGGAGATTGCGGATCAAGCTCATAATCCGAAGGGCGCGTTGGGGGAAGGAGCAGATTTCTTGAGGGGTTTAGACGAAGAAGAGAGACAGTGTAAGTTAATCGAATTGGAATACGTACTCAAAGCTGACCATTCGTGAAGTATTCAGGGCAGCGCATGACAGTACAAAGGCAGTAAAAGCATGGATGGCAGATTTGAACAAGTCATGAGGATGTTCACCAAGATTGTTAGGTTTTCAAAGGTACATAACTTCGGTTGGGAAGGAATGTGCGACACCTTTCCCAGAGCATGCCTACTCACCTCACGAAGGACTTCATGGTAGAGAAGTTAGAGGGAGTAGAGTCGATGAGGAGTGACTGGAAGCATGAGTAAACGAATGTTCGACTTAAGCATGGCACTTCAGAATCTGCAAGAGACTGATTAAAGAGAGGATGAAGCGACGAAGCAACGAAACAACTGAGCAGAGCAGATATTCTGTTCTTGGTTGAGCCAAAGCACGAGTATTTACACTGAGAAGAGGTGTCACTTCATGTTGCATAAACTCTCCAATATCGTATCACATCTTCATCGACTGCGCGGCATCTCTCCTCCAATCTACAGTGGGTCGACTCTGCTTAAAGCTCGCTCTTTTAGCCCAGCCTTCATACCACTTCCTAAGGTCTTCTCTTCCATTTCTCCACTCGACATTTCGAGAATCACAGAGAGCTAGAGCTGCGGCGACTGCGCATTCTTCTGCTCCCACTGCATCTCCTGCTGCATCGCCATCTCTGTATCTCAATGTACCATCTTTGATTGACTCTTCCAACAGCTTGAGGCCTCTCCTAATCTTCAGCCGTTGACCTTCGACCCACGTCTCATCGTACAATCCAAGCGGTTTGCGAATTCTATCCTCGTAAACCAACAACACTTCACAATCCTGCATTCCATCCGCAGCTCGATGAAGACTTTCCCTCTTCCACTTCATGCTATCAACTTTGTTTCCACCGCCGAACTGTTTAGAGCCTGAGGACGGTGGTATGGACACGAGAAAGTCACAAATGATCTTGCTGTCATGCACTGAGAATTTCTCACTACCGTCCTCCAGATCAACAATCAAAGTCGGAATTTTTGCAATTGGATTCCACGCGCCGACATCTTCGTTATTATCGCTCCATCCTGGGTATGGGACTGGGCAAACGACAACTTTTCGTAGCTTGATTTGAGAGGCAACACCTTTCTCAATCGCCCACATCCAAACCTTTTGAGTGAATGGAGAATTAGGATGGTACAGGAGCTCGAGCTTCATCTTTGAGAACCAGTGGAAGAGAGGACGAGTGTGACGGTCAAGTTTTACATTAACAAGGAAACTGCATGAGGACTCGATTAACTACCATGCACTGACGATCTGGTGCCAAACTTATACGGGGCTTGTTGATGCAGCAAGCAAGAGGGGAATCTATGCCACGCTTTGTGCTTTAGCCGAGGAAGCAAAGGATACAAAGACTCGAAGACTGTGGTTTTCCTACAACAACAATGAAGGTATCATCTGCACTTGTAAATACGATGGATTTGTGAGCACCCACGGCTCCAGCAATGGAGACTAAAGGTCGATCTGCAGCTCGGAAGTGGGATGTGTGCAGGAAAAGTTCTCCAGGCGGCCGGCTTTGATTGCTCTGTTGGCCGGAGCGCAGCAGGCAAGGCGGACCGAGTTTATCGTATCGTATCGCATCTCTTTCCCCGGGTGAGACCGCGGACTTTTGTTTGGTGAGCTCAACAACCACTCGTTACGTCCAGTCATAGCTCTGCGCCTACTCACGGAGAATGAGATGGGGCCGTAACTTCCATTAGCCTTCAGCTTTCGGATGTCGCAGGAATGCCATGTGTAGAGTATAATACCATAAAGTGCCCGACCTCATTAAAGCTGGCAAACGCAAGCCTTCTGAAACCGAATTCTTCACTCCCCACGTACGTCGTCTGCGTCACTTCACGATACGACCGTTTCACGCAATTTGCTTTTGATTCGCAATCCGTTCATTAACCCACGCTATTGCCATTCGCGCATTCTCCTATCTATTAATCTTTCGCCGCCGACCGCTCAGTTCCGCAGCTTCGAGGTAGCCAATTGTTCACCTTTGTACTCCGTAACACTTTAAATCCTTTCATCGTTGCCCAACTACGTCAGAGGCGCCGCTTTCCGTTGAGTTGATCTTTGCGGCACCGCGTGGACGAAATTTTTTCTTTTAATCTTTGCAGCCATGGCGCCCGCATACAACGGTAAGACAACATCCTTCTCATAAGATGCTTTTCAATGTCAATTCCTCGTAGAGCTATTTTGCGCTTCAATCACTCTCTCTTTGCGCCCATTCACTCTCAGCATCGCAGCATGGCATCTCATTCCGGCTCAAGTACTTGAGATCCCCGTTCGTACTTGCAGGGTTACCGCTGACATCTTTTTTCACTTCAGATGCCTTCGAGTCGCTTATTGCCGGCAACAAAGACTTTGCCCAGCGCACCAAGCGACGCGAGCCCGAGCTTTTCGAACGTTTAAGCAAGGGTCAGTCTCCAGAGATTCTGTGGGTTGGATGCGCAGATTCGCGAGTCCCGGAAACAACCGTTTGCGACTGCAAACCCGGCGAGATCTTTGTCCACCGCAACATCGCCAACGTCGTGACGACCAAGGACACGGGCGCCAACAGCGTCCTTGATTTCAGCGTCGGCGCCATCAAAGTTAAGAAGATTGTGGTTTGTGGCCACACAGCATGTGGAGGTGCGAATGCTGCCCTGAGTGATGATGACTTGGGCGACAACCTGAATACCTGGCTGTCACCGGTCAGAGAGCTGAGGAGGAAGCATGCGGCTGAATTGGAGAGGTTTGATAACCAAGATGCGAAGGCTAATAGGCTTGCGGAAATCAATGTGCTGCACTCCATTGATGCAATAAAGCACAACCCGACAGTCATCAAAGCCATGAAAGAACGAGGTCTCACGGTCCATGGTGTGATCTACGATATCCGAACTGGTCAACTTCGTCTGCTTGAGGAGAAGAAGGAGATTGCTCCGACTGTGCATAGGTAAACATAGAGCATTGCTACGGCGTCGGGCGTTTGCCGCATATGCCACGAGAGTCATGGCTACGTTGTTCAAGCGTACTCGTTTGACATTGCTGCGTTATTGAGCTCAAGAGACTGCAAGGTGCTAGATAATCCAAGCTGATACATAGATTGTATATCTGAAGACCTCATTGGCCGCATGTGTTTTTCGGTGAAGTTAAATCGGGATGTGCTGGTTGGTGACAACAATACCTTCTAATAACTTCTGATTTGTACAAAGAATGCCTACATTCCAGGTTGAGCCTTTGGACTTTGGCTCTCCTTTAGCTTCCGTAGAGCCTAGCCCGCAAGGCTGATGCCGGAGATGTGTCCGCAGGATAAGCAAAGCCGTGGTAGGAACCGCTCAAGTTCCGCATTCTGATAAAAGTCGCAAGGGCCCGATTCAGCAGTTTTATATTGCATCCACTTCAGTATATTTCCCGAATTACATGAGACATAGCACGCGATATCTGACTTAGTGGCGGACATGCTGGCGTTGTGTCTTTCCCTTCCAATAATAGCATTCGCTACTTTGAGTCTTCAGCTGACAGAAAAAACACGCCACATCCGGGCAACAACATCGCTTCGCATTCGCGCCAAGGGCAAAATTCTGATTCGATATTTGCTTTGAATTCGCTCGTGTTGCATTCAGATTGGCCAGAATCACGCGGCGAACATGGTAGAAGTACATCTGTCTCAGCTGCCGGCGCGATCTTAGCTTGTCGACTGCTCTACATACTCTATCAGAAAGCGAAGACGCTCCAAAGAACCTACGGTCTACGCGCAAGATTTGACAACCATGTCCTTCTCACACACGCCAAAGAAACCGTTGCACTCACGGTCGACATCTACACCGACTTTTTTCCAATCGCTTACCAGGCATGTCCGGAATATCTCAACATCGTCAACTGCTAGCGTGTTCTCAACTCAGTCGGTCAGCACTACATACACTACACCCGCTTCCTCAAGGGGTGGAAGTCGTCCAACCTCTGAGCAATATGCACCAGGAACATTTACGCCACCGTCTACAGCTATAAAGCCACCAATACCAACACCAGGACGTGATGTTGCCGCTACTGACTTACCGGAACGGCCCGAAGCCATCTCGCCACCGATGAACGAGCTCCAGCAGCAGGAAGCCTCGCTCCGGCTCTCCAGCCAGAACGGCACGCCGAGCAGCCCAGCCGAGGCGAGTCCCGCGCCGCCAGCACCAGGAGCAAACGAACGGAGCACCACCACGGACGACGCCTCCACGCAGCCGCAGCCGCACCCAAGCACCAACCCCTTCCGCTCCGCACCAGCGCCCGCACCCAAGCACCAGCGCCCGCCCTCGAACCCGCTCCTCGGCGCCCCAGAAGCACCACCAGCAGCCGCACCACCGGCACCGCTCGTGGACCTCCGCGCCGCCACCGCCGTGTACGTGCTGACGCTGGCCACGAGCGCGGGGCTAAGCGCACACCTGGACGCGGTGCGGGCGGGCGCGATCGCATCGCACGGCGACGCGGCGGCGGCGGCGCACATGACGCTGTTCCGGGCGCTGCCGGCGGCGCGGCTGGGCGACGTGGATGCGCGGCTGCTGGACGTGGCGGCGCGGCTGGGGCCGCTGCGGGCGCGCACGGGCGCGGTGCGGAGGCGCGAGGGCGGGGTTGTCGTGCTGCTGGAGGGGGGTGGGGAGCGCCGCGTTGCGGCGATGAGGGAGGCGCTTGCGCAGGAGTGGGCCGGGGCGCTGGGCGAGGGGGATGGCGCGCCGTTTGTGCCTGGTTGGGTGGTCGTGGAGGGGGTGGGGAATGCGTATGTTGTGGAGAAGACGGTGCAGGAGCTGGAGAGGTGGGAGGGTGCGAAGGGGTTCGTCCATGGGTTGGTGTTGTGGAGGGTTGCGGAGGACGGCGCTTGGAGTTTTCACAAGAGTTATGAGTTCTTGGGGACGGAGAGGTGGCCGTTGGAGGAAAACAAAGAGAGCGGTTAAGAATCGAGCATGAAGTGGGGTGAAAATGGCAGTCATTGAAACGACATTTGGTTTGGAAATGGGCGAAATGTGGTAATCATCAGACATGGCGTCCCAAAGGCTAGCATGGTGTAGGGGAAGCATTCGACGACAGATTGTAAAACCATTGACGACGATATGATAGGCATAGGATATAATATGTCTCCCTAGGTGCGGAGATGCAAGGTTGAATGAGACAGATGCGCGGTTTAGACCTCTGAAGTCTCTACCTCGCAAATCTATGGAAATATAGTCGATGTGCCAGCGTGCCGCTGCCCTTCTGCCACTTCTCCTCAAGGACCCGGCCTGCAACGAGAAAACACCGCGGTGTTGGTCATGCTGTCGATCGTTTCGTTGACGCCATCAATCTTCGCTTCAGCTGCTCTCCTCCTGCTCAATCGCGACTGTGGGAGCCTCTTCGAAGTTCGGAGTGTTAGGGGGGAAGTTCATTAAGAAAGAATATTGCATGCGGAGGAAGTGGCCTCGACAGCTCCCACCGTGGCATAATGTTTTGGCCTTCACTACATGTGGCGTGGACCGGCTGTCTCATATTTTATTGATTGCACATGTATTTTCGCATCATCGCGCTTTCAGAATGCTGTGGTGCACCGCCGACATGTCCTCTGCAATGTTGCGTGCCGACTAGCGCGAGCCGCCGCTAGAGTATCACCATCACCATTTATACGGTAACTAGCATACCATGGAGAATTTTGCTTAAATGCCTCTCAGCCTGATCGGTTGCAACTCACTTTCCACTCTCAAAGCGCCCTTCGCAATCTCGCAGTTCCACAAGCTTCCTCGCCACCAATCGATCTAAACATGGCTGAAAAATTTTCGAGCCCCATCGAAACAATCGTAGCGACAACGGGTCTTCCTTTGATCGTGTGGCTTGCCATTCCACCACATCACATGGGCGCTGGGAGAAACCTGCATGAACTAAAAGCCTCAACTTTCACACACACTAGGGAATCCCGCTATTATCAGTCATACGATCAGATTTGGGTTCATAATAGAACGATATGTGCACTTGATGCACTGCCTGCAGCCCATGTGATTGGCCAAGGCGTTCTTGTCCGTCTTGCGCCCCATTCCACGGCGATGGTATCTATTGCAGAAGCTGCTTCTGTTTTACTCGGAAAGTGGCTTTCGGGATTGTTATGGATACTAGTGGAGTCTATTGCACGGGAGCTCAGGGCGGAAAGCACAACCACGGAGAGTAGATTCTATACTAGAGTGGAATGGAAAGAGAAGATCTCTCGGGCTGAATACTTTGATATCGAATCCGAGAATAGGCGGCTGAGCACAGAGTGGGTTATGCGGAAAGCGGGGAAGGTTTTGCCGAAGTCAAAGTACATCCCAGAGAGTGATGAAGAAGACCAAGATCTTCAAGGTATCGCAGACATCAGAGAAGAGCAAATGAAGTCAAGGTCTCAGCTCGATGAGCTGCACTTAAAGACTGAACGAATTCTACAACTACTAGAAGAGGCGGAAGACACCTCTGCCAGTAACAAGTCACCACCAGCGGAAGATCACGCAAAGTTCTACAAGCCTATGTCATGTACTATTCATGTCGAGAAAATGGATGGGAAGTGGGCCATCTACCCAAGCCGGCTCACGTCTGAGTTTCACCTTCTGATCGATTGGCTGGAGTTAGCTCTGGGCGGGAGAGAGTTTACCACCTCTTCAGGACTTTTCTCTGGCTGTATCAGATTAGAAGACGATAATAATTTGTCTCTCAATCTATCGGAAGCTCACGGTTGTTGGCGGAAAAAGATTTTGGCTGGGAACATATTGGGACCAATTCCACCTACGCCTATGAAACCATCTACCAGCGGAGATTCATCCAAAGCCCAACCCTTTACTCATCCATTTTCCCAGAGCAAAGACGGTCTTATCCTCTCTGCAGCGGCACTCTGGGCCCTTTTCGACAATGCACTGGTTCGAGTAGCAAACTGTGTATGTACATTCCAATCAGCGAGCGGAGATTTCATCCAATGCAAAGAAAAGAGTGATGGCTGGTTTCTATGGCATACTGTTTCGACGAGCCACTATGCGACGGCAAACTGTGCGCAGCCAACGTCAGTGTCGCATTAAACTCTGAAGAGCCAGGCGAATGGGTCAAACTTACAAGTCCTTGTGTGCTTGGCTGGGCTGCGGAGCCTAGAGCACGACCGGACAACCTCCTGTGGCAGACGCTCAAAGTATCTGCAGATTTCAAGAAAAATATACTTGAAAAGTACGAAATACAAAGTTTTCAGACGCAGGCAAATCTCAGCACACCACTGATCGTCATACCTCAAATTGGTGGCGCAATTACTTTCTCCAAGAGAAATTACAAAATTGCTGGTTCGATTGATCATGCCTCTAACTTGGCCAGAGAGGCTGCTGCAGCGGCTATTGTTTTGATATTCGATGAGCGGAGAGGGATTCATTTTGCATGCGATGGAGCAGACATTATCGAGATCTTATGCTTGGAGCATCTTCGTGCTCTAGGTCTGCAGTCTCATAACCATCTTTTCTCTCATCCGACCGCTTTGCTGCGGCTTGAGACCTGGTATCACTCAAGTTTTGTAAGCACCACCGGAACATACATCATTGGGGATTATCTAGTTCGAGAAGCTACCAAACAAGTCTCCCAGTTATTGCAACACGCGAAAGACGCTCTCAAGAACGATTCAGCTCTTCTATACTGGCTACTGGAGGATGTTCTGCGAGGCAGCGCTGGGAGAGCTTGCAAGGCTCCTCGAATTGAGAACAAGTCCTGGCACAAGGTGGCCTTTGAATATCCACCATTGATATTTTCCGTTGGAGAACTCGATTCCAAGTTGCTAAATGCAAACGACTTCCCGTTAATTTGGAAGCCTGTCAAAAGTGAGCCGAAATCGCCTCAGAGACTGCTCAACGACCTGAAGAGAGTGTTCCTTTCCCATTACGCAGCTGGAGGCATTGTAGGAAGTCAAGCCGAAATTGGAAGATGGTTTTTGCAAGCCAAGTCGTTCTACGTGGCAGATTTGAAGCAGACCGAGAATCAGGTCTCATTTGGGAGAAAAGATACGGAGTTCGAATTTGCGTACGAAGTCGTTCCTTATAACAAGGAGAAGTCCGCTGCTAATAACGTCTTTGCGCCTTGTATTACTTGTCCAGTGAAGGGAGAACAGCGGTGCTTGCATTACATAGAGTAGTTTAGGTTACGATTAGGGAAAGGAATTTGTTGACAAGCTGAATGAGAAGAAACATAGCAGTTGAGGAGGAAATCACTCCTTAATATACCACATCTCGTGATGCAGGCGTATAAGTTGGAGTGAATGGATTCTTCGCGGTGTTGGTATTTAAGTCATTGCAATCGCCATCCTCGTGTCTCTCGATCTCTCGATGGTGTAGTTGGCTATCACGTTCGGCTGTAATAGAAATGTCGGGCCCGAAAAGGGCCTCTGGCGGTATCCATATGGAACCGAAAGGTCGCTGGTTCGATTCCGGCTCGAGAGAACTATATTTTTTTTCATTTTGGACCATTCTCAGCAAGCCAAATGATATTTCTTACTCTACGTACATGTGATGACTCGTGATGAAGCCTTCTGACTGCATCGTTCGCAGTCCATAAAAACTTTTTGCACCCCGTGATAAGGTACAAGAATGAACCACGTTCTTCACCAACGCTTTCGTAGGACGAGAAGAGCACCGAAAGGAACACGATGTAACTATGACGAATACAAACTGGGGCATTGGCATTGTCTTGGGTCGCAATTAACGGTGGGCGTGGGCGTATGACCAATGCTGGCTAAAAGAAGCAAGCTGATGCGTGGGATAAAGTGGTGTAAGTGGAATGGAAGAAACGTTGCAACTTCACAGCCATATTGCGGCTGCGGCGTGCGCGTCCATCCGAATGGAGAACGGAGGAAGCGAGTTACCATGTCGTGTTGCATAGATGAAAAACGTGGGCAAAAAGGCCATTCCGCGCGTTGCAGTGGAGAAACCGAAATTAGAAGCAAAGATGGTGGCGCAGACTGAAAGAAAAACTAGCTTAAAGCAAGTAGAGTAAGCAGACGAACACTTTGGACCTGGCAGGACCAGCAACAGCTTAAGATTGGGCCTGCTTGGACTGGACCCCTTTTACGGGCTCGGACGGGGCCTATTTTGCCATGATCAGGGGAGCCAAAAGGCAATCCATCCGCTGTGATAGCCCCTAGAAATCTGGCCATGTGAACATGAACCCTGCAAAAAAAACGAAGTCCGTGTGGTGAGCAAGCATAATTAACAGGTGGTCGCTCACGATAATTTGCACCTTGAACCTTTGACCGCCAGAACCTCAAACAATTGAATCCTGCCACCTCCGCCCGAAGCCTTATTTCTTACTCTCCGCTCTTTGAAAAATCTCCTTTTCTCTTTTGCATTCGTTAGGAACACTTCTCACGATCCGAAAGCACATCCATTTGTTCCACCGTATCTACTAGCTCTATCTCAAGCATATCTATCGTAGATACTCAACATGAAAGGTAACTGAGTCTGCCCATAACCACTGCAATAGATGAGACAACCACTGACACTTGTTCTACAGCTCTCATCCTCGTTGGTGGCTTCGGCACCCGGCTACGACCTCTGGTATGTCAATCCTTTTCTCCACTACTGCCCAATCCGGTAGCAATTGATTGACAACTTCAAACAACAGACTCTCACCCTCCCAAAACCTCTCGTTGAGTTCGCCAACAAGCCAATGGTGCTTCACCAGATCCAAGCTCTCGCTGCCGCAGGAGTTACCGACATCGTCCTCGCAGTCAACTACAGACCCGAAATCATGACTGAGAGACTAAAGAAGGTTGGTTTATACACCGCAATAGGTTCTGGACTCTGGCATGATTCTGACATTGGGCAGTGGGAAAAGGAATACAACGTGAACATTGAGTTCTCAGTTGAGAGCGAGCCACTCGGCACTGCCGGACCTTTGAAGCTCGCAGAGAAGATTCTGGCCAAGGATAGCTCTCCTTTCTTCGTGCTTAACTCGGACGTAATCTGCGACTACCCATTCGAACAGCTGGCCGATTTCCACAAGAGCCACGGCGACGAAGGCACAATTGTCGTCACCAAGGTCGAGGAGCCAAGCAAGTACGGAGTCGTCGTGCACGCTCCAGGCCACCCAAGCCGCATCGAGCGCTTCGTCGAAAAGCCTGTCGAGTTCGTGGGCAACCGCATCAACGCGGGCATCTACATCCTCAACCCATCGGTGCTGAAGCGCATCGAGCTGCGGCCAACCAGCATCGAGCAAGAGACCTTCCCGGCGATCTGCAAGGACCGGCAGCTGCACTCGTTCGACCTGGAGGGCTTCTGGATGGACGTGGGTCAGCCCAAGGACTTCCTGGCCGGAACGTGCCTGTACCTGTCGAGCCTCTCCAAGAAGGGCTCCAAGCAGCTAGTGCCGCACTCGGAGCCGTACGTGCACGGCGGCAACGTGCTGGTCGACCCGACGGCCAAGATCGGTGCCAACTGCCGCATCGGTCCCAATGTCACCATTGGCCCCAACGTCGTTATCGGTGACGGTGTCAGACTACAGCGCTGCGTCTTGCTTGCTGGCAGCAAGGTCAAGGATCACGCTTGGATCAAGTCGACCATTGTTGGGTGGAACTCGACCGTTGGCAGGTGGGCGCGTCTTGAAAACGTGACGGTTCTGGGTGACGATGTCAGCATCGGTGATGAAATCTACGTCAATGGTGGATCCGTTCTGCCGCACAAGAGTATCAAGGCAAACGTCGATAGTAAGTTGACTTTCCCTATGCTTGTAAAGCTGCAAATGCTAACGTTGAGTTCAGCACCGAGCATCATCATGTAAAGTGGTTTGCTCTGCAACGTCTTGCATTCGATTCGAAACGTCCAGAATGCTTTGATTCGACAGGCGGGTCTTTGAATGTTTTCCGGAGTGCTAATTGGTACGGCTCGCTGCCTTGTTCCCAGGGCGGCTCTACAAAAGAAATTCCAGCACATTCATCTATACGTACATCTAATCTCTCCAGCATATATCACGGCGTTCGCATATTCTCGACTCCGACAGTTTTGACGGCAAAGGAGGGCCGGGCATGAAAAAGTATCAAGCAGCTTGCATTGCGGCATGATCTTAGGCGAGGCGCAGGCGAGTGATTTTCGGAGTGTTCATTCTATGCGTCTGGTTGGCTGCGGCTGTTTAACTTCGTTTTCAGTAGTAATGCATTTTATTGACTACCGTATATTAAATGTTACTTGATATGGGAAGGAACGCCACCCAGGCAAAAGGCAGCAGGCGATGCTCCCTCGATCGCCTAGAGGGATTACCACAATCGGAAAACTCATCTCTCAATACTACTCCCAACTGGAAACTTCGTTAGACGGGGTACTTCTCTACTGAAGAATCTTAAAGACGATTGTCACCCAGCGTCAATGATTGCCAGCATCAGAAGTCAAAAATCGTCGACCATTCTACATTTGATTCTGTTTGAAATGCAATCATCACTCATACCAAAGAGCAGTAATTGCACGACATCACTGCAGTGAAATGTGCAAGTGATTTGGAATAGAAAAGCGTGTACGAGCAACTTGGATTGGAAAATTGTATACGAATACATTGCCGCCCAGCTCCCGACCCAAACGCCATAGATGTACGTCCCTTATCTGCTTAAACCTTCACTCCTAACGCCCCCGACCCAAACGCCATAGATGCACGTCCCATATCAACTTAAGCCTTCGCTCCTAACGCCCCCTCACCACCCACTCCTCTCAATCCCATCCCGCCCTCTACCGCTCCGACATATTCATCGAGTTTTGCATCGAGTTGTGCATGGGGTCGTGCACGGGTGGCATCTGCATGGGCATTTGCATGGGCATCTGCATAGGCGGAGGCAGAGGCGCGTCGAAGTCCGCCTGGAGGCGCTGGCGAGCCTTGCGCTCCTTCATCCAGGCGCGCCAAAACCACCAGGCGGCGGCGACGAGCGCGCAGAACACGACGACGCAGACGACCAGCACCTTGACGGCGAGCGGCAGGCCGTCCCACGAGTACGGGCTCACGGCGTCGTCGCCGCCGTCCGCCTCCGCGCTGCCGTTCCCGCTCCACGCCCCGCTCGGCGCCGGCGGCGCCCCGGCCCACGGCACGCGAGTCGACGCCGCTGCCGCCGTCGTCGTCGTCGTCAGCGTCGTCGTCGCCCACACCCACACCGGTGGCGCGGCCGACGCCGTCCACACCCACGAGCCGGCGGGCGACGGCGCGCCGACCGCCGCGGAGGCGAGCGCCGCGTGCACGGCGGACGAGTGGTGGTGGTGGTGGTGGTGCGGGTCCGGGGAGGGGGCGCGCGCGACGCGGAGCAGCGTGGAGGGCGCGGGCTGCGACGGCAGCCAGGGGAGGATGGATTGCGTGGGCGGGGCGGGGTCGGTGGCGAGGGCGAGGGCGGCGGGCGCGGTGGTGGCGGCGGAGGTCAGCGGCGGCGTGATGGCCGGCGACGCCAGCAGCTCGGTGGCCGGGCCACGCTTCATGAAGTCGCTGTAGATGGGGCAGCGCACGACTTCGGCGCCCGACGTCCACTCGCGCCCGTTGGAGTCCGTCACCAGCTTGTCCCACGCGATCCAGCAGCGGCCTGTGATGTGGTACTTTTTCTCGACCTTCGCGAGCTTGCCCGTCTCCCAGTGGTGCATTGGCTGTACGTGCCGCCACGGCCCGTTGGTGGGGCTTCCGACTCCGAAGAAGAGGAAGGACGAGGCTTTTCGGAATGGTCAGCGGTGTTGCTTCAAAAGGGAAGACGTTGGGAACTATGAACATACGCAGCGTCTTAGAGTTCACGTGCGGTGCGGCTGTAGCTCCCGACATCTTGTTTCGCTGATTGGTATGAATTGGTTTACAGCTGGAGATGTAGGAGTGCCTGTTAATAGGCTGAGTTTTGCGTCGTAGTGTAGAGGCAGCACGGCCAACTCTGGAATGGCCAAGTTGCTGTTGGTTCAGGTCGATGATATGATGTTGCCTCTATGATCGGATGTGGGTGTATCATTAAATGATTTTGAGGTTGAAGCCCATGTGCTTGTGGTGAAATTTGCAGATGGCAGCGCATGGGTTCTTATGGTTTGCGGCTGCAATGGTCAGAGGGAGTACCGGAAGTGGGAGTCAGAGAGATTGTTTACCAACGGTTCGGAGTAAATATTGACAAAGCGTTATTCGTAACCGTTGGACCTCGCATACTGAATTTGGTTGACTGATCCAGCCGTTGTCGTTGTAAACGTCTTGCCCTTTGGCTCGATGGCCCGAATCGGGAACATATCGAAACGACGTTGCTGTTGGTAACATTGGCAAATCTCTGCGGAAGTGTCACCATCTGAAGACATGCCCTTATTTCTTCTAAATCATAGAATTGACCAGAATTCGTTCCTCTCGTGAGCATTTAGGACATGGATGTGACGGATAGTACCGAAGTCTCAATAGGCCCAGAACTTGTGTGTATATTGTCTGTGTATATTGTCTAGTGATCGAATACATGTAGAGGATCAGATATATCCCGTAACCAGGCCACCGCTCCTACCATAACAGTGATGCCGTGGTTGGGCCAAAGATTTTGATATTTTCATTCCTTTCGATCTAATGTCTGCTGTTGCGGTGAATTCGTTGCAGACACGAGATGTGAGTAATCGCTAGTTAATTGGAGAAATGCTAGCTTGTTGGCTATCACGCTGTGCATTTGGCGCTTCGACGTCTCCATCATATTGCATGATCAGTCAACAGCCTAAGGGTGGACTTCCAAGCAATCACAAGCCGTATACAACCTTCTGTCGAAAGTAACTCAAGGCCATAGGAGTGATGGAGTGAACGATGGAGAGAGGCCCAAGTTTGCCGGAGTAGCGAAGCAAAAGTTGACACTGCCGTTGTAACATAGCTGGCAAGTGGAGACGTTCCTATATGAGTAATTGCCGGTTGTATCTTTCTTCAATAGTATCTTTCTGGTTTCTAACATCACGGTTGTAAGGTGCTGTTATTTCGCAGAACAACATTTGAAATCAGCGCAATCAGTGTGGAGCGGCCGAAGAATAGGGTCTTTTCCATGGCCAATCAGAAGGTTGTCCATTAGTAAAATGCTTCATATTAGAAGTTTATGAAAAAGAGAGAGGGTGTTATGTCCTTTGGTACTCGTTACTGGACCTTAGGCGTTCATTTGGCAGGAAAACTCTTAAGTCCAGACCCATGGTGGTTTTTCCAAGAGGACTCTGAAATCCGGACATAAATTACAGAGTTCCATGGTTGAAATGTGGTATTCGAAAATTCAATAAATTGAAGTGGATGATTACGGTACCTTGGCAACCAGCTCCAATTCGGACGAGAAGTTAGTACCACGGAAATAGAGGTTCGCAATGCCAGCGATGGGTTAGCCAAACGTGTCAGCGTCTCCATTTATGAAGTTCAAGGTCAATTTTCAGAGTTTGTATCATATTTATTACTCATTTGATTCTCTGGGTTTATCCACTCCGGTACGAACATTAGGACCTAACCATCATTCGACGACATTGGTTGCAGGAACCCATGCTCTTTCACGCGTCCATATACAAGGTCATTGGCGGTTCGGTAACCCTGGGAGCCATGTTTGCTTTGAGAGTCTTGTGGGCTTCGCATTCGTCGTCATAGTATTTCATATCCTCGAGGTTGGAGAAGGAAGTCTGAGCAGCGAAGGTATAGCCTTTGCTACGTGGGTCATCGTACAGTTTAGAGCCCTTGACGGACAGGATGTATGGCTTGCCGTCCTAGTTGTTGATATGACAGATTAGTAGGTAGGTTGGAATTACGGATGAGAACCACAAATAGCCACGGTTTGACCTGCCGGAAAAATTCTAGGGCAAGTCACAGGCTTCGGGACGGGTGAGAAATCTTACCTTCTTGTGCTCTGCAGCCAGTTTGGCGTATGCAGCTAAAGCCGCGTCTCGGTCTTCTTCCTTGGGGATTTTGAAGAGCGTGATGCGATTGATGGGCATGGTGGAGTAATACTGCGAACGAGATATGTGAAAGGACAAAGTGCTGCTCGGAATCAGAAAATTTCGAAGTCTTGACATGCAAAGTTGTAAGATGATTATCAAAAGTATTTGATCGCTGCAGGTGAGCTCATGTAAGAGGCTCGGGACTAGGTAAAATTGGTGTTGTACTAGAGACAATTCAAGGAAACAGAGGTCAAGCCGGAACCCCACTCCATTAAGCGGAAGCGTCGGGATTATATACACCTTAACGGTGGTTGTCGGGAAATTCGCCGCCCAAAACGGAGGCCTTAACTTTACCGCCGCTTTTGGAGGTTCATTTCCCTTCATGCCAGGCACCACCCTCAAAGGGTTCGCCCTAAATCACGCAACAGTTCGAATTCTCTGCCAGCTGTATCGTATCAGTAGACGCTCGCTAAGCGGACGGGCCCAATGCGGATCACAACTGAAGGAAGTAAACTGATATTCACATCGATGCATGATATGGTCCTTTGCATATCGCTGGTGGAATTGTTTATTCAGCCTTAGAGTAGTTATATGCCTCTCTTCTTTCTTTTTTTCCCTTGACGGTAATGGCATTTCAGTCATTGGCTTGAAATCGTGGCTCAAACCTGAGTGGAAGAACTATCCGCCCAGGTTGAAGAAGCAGGCAAATACTCTTTGCATATCTCCAGGATCCGGGTTTCAGGTATTCATTGCGACAGAGCCAATCTGCACGTCGATACGCCGCAGTTGGGGAAGCCATGGAAGCGCACACAGATCAGTTCGTGGCTGACAGTCAAAGGTTGATTTGACATCAGACTGGTGGCTTCAGTATTCTCGTATTCAGAATCATTGAGAAACGCTTGGCACCCCCCCTCTTCGATGCTCACTTAGATGGAAATGCGCAAATATCTCGACCACCAGGAGGAATTAACTATTAAAATTAATAAATATTGGTAATGAGTAGTTGCTGTATTTATTGATATCAAATTTACCATATTTGCTTGTGTGGTGGTGGAGATATGAGAGGTGACCTGTTTTTTTGACTTGCGAGGCGTCAAAAACACGCAAAATATCACTTACATCGCAAATATCTTGACCACCACGGCTCTAATATAATTGATATATATGTATGAGATATTATGTAGTTAGAGCAACGATTTGACACCAAATTCAATTATATCAGACGGTAGGTGGTGTAGATATTTGCAGAAGAAGTGGTATTTTTAGTGTTTTT